>Ga0315328_10000132_pt1 | contig 29294 bp, 29 predicted proteins | sample M120032315metaG_FD_203462 | JGI IMG/M metagenome (GOLD analysis project Ga0315328, IMG submission 203462) | Ammonia-oxidizing marine archaeal communities from Monterey Bay, California, United States - M1 200m 32315 | ecosystem: Environmental > Aquatic > Marine > Intertidal zone | place: USA... | reverse complement strand
ACAACTAAAGCGAAACGTTTCAACCAGATGGATGAGAAGTTAAACAAGGCGATCACCGCCCCCGACCATTTCCCCTGGTGCCATCTCCCCATCATTCCAGACAGGCGTGGCTAGGTAGCCGTTGAACTCCACGGCCATCACACTACGGGCCGACCAGCGACCCTGGCGGAGTGAGCATGAGCGGTACCGGGACGTGTGGCCAAAGGCCCGTTCTCTATATAGGAGCCCGCTCCAGGGGGCGCATCACCAATAACTTCTACCCCCTGTGTGTTGTCCCCAAGATGATCGCTCTGGGGCGCCTTCTTACCCCTGGCTTTGGACTCGCCAAGCGCATCACCGGTTGGGGCGACAGCCGTGGGTAACGACCAGCACCAGACATGCAGACCATCGGAGAACATGAAATGAGCGTTGCCACCAGCATCGAGCACGGCCTCTACCGAGTTCTCAACCCCGTCATTAAGGCCGTTCTTCGCTCACCGCTTCACCGCCTGGGGAGCAAAACCATCGCGCTACTGCGCTTTCGCGGCCGCATAAGCGGCCGCGAGTTTGTCACACCACTCAGCTACGTCAGGAACGACCAAACCGTGTGGTTCCTGTCAGACCACAGCACGAACTGGTGGAAGAACTTCCGCGAAGGCGACGTGCCAGTCTCCATCGAGATCGCAAGGTCGACGGTGAACGGGACGGCTCGCCTCTGGGACGGCGACACTGACGAACTTCGCGAACATGTGAGCCGCTACCTGTGCGCTCTACCCCGCGACGCCAAGGTCGCCGGCATCAAGCTCGACCAGAACAAGGTGCCGATCGAAGCGAGCCTCGTCAAGGCCGCTCCAACGCTGGTCATGGTCCAGGTCGAGCTCGAGTAGGGACGCATCATGAGTGAGACCCACGCCCCCTAGGGCTCGAGCACCACCTTGATAGACCCAGCGGACCGGCAAGCGGCTACGCGGAACGCCTCAACAGCCTCGTCCAGCCCGAACCGGTGGGTCACCACCGCGGCAGCCAACTCCGGTTCGTCGGCCAGTAACCGGGCCGCCGCGTGAAGTTCCCCCGCTGGGTCGGCATCCGGGTCCATCGGGCCGACACCGTGGGCGTGCACGCCACGTGCGCATCCGTACATGGACGACGGCACCAGCCGTACCTCCTTGAGAAACATCGTCATCACGTTGGGCAGGGCCAAGCCGTCCCAGTAGACACCGGGCAGCGACACGGTGCCCCCCGGACGGGCGTGGTCGATCGCCGAGACAAGGGCGCTCTCGGTGCCCGCCGCCTCCACCACTACGTCATACTCCCCTGACGGCACCACCCCAGCACCCAGTCGCTCAGCGGCCTCAACCTGATGGGGGTGCCGCGCCGACATGTCCACATCGGCGCCCAGTGACCGCGCTACGGCCACCGCAGTCAGGCCGATGGTCCCCCCACCAACGACCAGCACCCGATGACCGGACTCCACGCCAGCGCTAGCCACCGCGTGCACCGAAACGGCCACCGGTTCGACCAGGCAGGCGTCGGCCGCCGAAAGGCCGTCTGGTAGGTCCAGCACACAGGTCGGGTCGACGAGCAGGCGGTCGGCCATCCCCCCGTCCATGGCCAGGCCGTACAGGGCCATGTCCCGACACTGCTGGACCTCGCCGACCAGACAACGATCACAGCTACCGCACGTCCGAGTGGGGCGCACGGCCACCGTTGTGCCGTCCGCGGTCCGGCCCGCCACCTCATGGCCGAACGTGGTGGGCAGCGCGAATCCCGCCATGTGCAGGTCCGACCCGCAGATGCCCGCTGAGGCCACCTCCACCAGCACGCCGTCGCCGTAGGGCTCGGGAACCTCCACCACGTCGAACACCCCGTCGACCGTCCGTACCGCTCGCACCCCTACCCCCGATGCCTAATCCCCGGACGTCCCGACTTCGGGCCGCCTCGGACCCGACCGTAGGGTCCAGCCATGGGTATCGACCTGCTGGACGGCGACTTCTACGTCTCGGACCCGTACCCCGTCTACGCCCGCCTTCGTGACGAGGACCCTCTCCACCGCGACGAGGTCAACGACCTGTGGGGCGTGTCCCGCTACGACGACATCGTGGCCATCGAGAAAGACAAGGTCACCTTTTCCAATGTCGGCGAAGGCCGCCGCGGCTATCGGCCCAACATCCCAGCTGACCGGTCAATCATCGGGCTGGACGACCCCCACCACGTGCTGCGCCGCAACGTGGTGTCACGGCGGTTCACCCCCCGGGCCGTGGGTCGCTGGGAGGACCACGTGCGCGGCACTGTCACCGCGTTGGTGAACGACGCCCTGTCCACCCCGCAACCTGACGGGACGTGCGCAGTGGAGGCTGTCGGGGAACTAGCCGCCCCACTGCCCGCGCAGATGATCGGCCTGTTGCTGGGCTTCGGCCACGATATGTGGCCCATGCTCCAGGAGTGGTCCGAGCGGACCATCGCCCTTGGGGGCGGCCCCCGTTACCACGACCACGACGGCGTGGCCGCCGCCATCGAGTTCGCTGGTGCGTGCGCCGAGCTCTACGAGTCCAAGCAGCCGACAGTGGTCAAGGGCTGCCCGATCGACGACGTGATGTCGGTCTGGATCGAGCGAGAACGCCAAGGGCCTGACGCCATGCACGGCCACGCCTTCGGCCTCGACGAGATCATCTCCGACAGCCTGCTGCTGCTGGACGGGGGCGCTGAGACCACCCGAACGGTCATCGCCCGCACGCTGGTGGAGCTGGCGGGTCGACCCGACCAGTGGGCGCTGTTACGAGACGGCGCGGACCTGACCGTGGCCGTCGAGGAGTTCATACGCTGGGTGACGCCCATCCACAACATGTGCCGGGTAGCCACCGCCGACGTCAAGATGCACGGCCACACGATTCGCACTGGCGACCAGCTAGTCCTCATGTACTCGTCGGCCAATCGGGACCCCTCCCACTTCGACGACCCCGAGTCGTTCGACGTGACCCGGCACCCGAACCACCACATCGCCTTCGGCTTCGGCACCCACTTCTGCCTCGGGGCGGCCCTGGCCCGCATGGAGATTCGATCGTTCTTCGAGGAGTTCGTGGCCCGGGTGGCCGAGGTCCGCCTCGCCCCGGGGACCACGCCGGTGGAGATGCCCAACTCGTTCGTCCACGGGCTGCGGGAAGCCCATCTGGAACTGGTACCGGCCTGAGCCGACACCTTCCGGTCAGTCCCGGTCGTCTCCTCCTGGATCGTCTTTCGGCGAAACGTCCCCCGGCGGAACCAGGAGGTCCAGGATCCCTGGGAAGTTGGGGACCCCCCGCAGGGCCCGGTCCGCCCACGCGAAGGCCACCAGGCTGGCCAGCGTCCCGGCGGGCCAACCCACCAAGAAACGGATCAACACGTAGCCGCTGGCCGAAATCTGGTTGAACAGCCAGATGTCCCACGCCGAGGTCAGGAACTGGTAGAGGCCCAGACAAACGGTGAGGTGGCCCATGACCCGGACGTACCGGGGGTGATCCCGGGTGGCCCGGTCGAAGGGAATCGCGAGGTGGGCGTAACGGGCCAAGAAGGGGCGTCCGGCCACCACGGTGCCGATCAGGGCCGCCCCTACAGCCGCCTTGGTGCCGATGCCGATGCCGAAGTAGACGGCCTCGGAATCGGTGACGATGCCGATGACGGCCCGCACCACCAGGTAGGCCACGAGGATCGGGAGGTAGCGGCCGACCGCCTCGCCCCGCCGACGGCGACCTACCACGGCCTTGAGGCTCCACAGGGTGGCTCCAGCTACGCCCGCGGCTAGCCCCCAGACGCGGTCCAGCCCGATGAACAGGGCAATTGGAAGAACCGAGTCCAGGACCCGGGTGCGATCGGGCCGGGTGGGATCCGGCCGGATCGGATCAGATGGTGAAGGCATCGCGGGCGGCGACCGAACCCAGCGACAACACGCCCTCGGGCACCAGGTCGGCAATCCGACGTACCTCGGCGTAGTGGTGGTGGTGGGACGCCTCGGCGAACAGCCGGCGACGGTCGTCCAGTCGGTCGCCGGTCGGCGGCTCGTCGAGAAACCCGAAGATCGAAAAGGCCAGCTCGAGGTCGCCGGCCATCGGGGCACGCCCGAACAGAGCCGCCCGCTTCAGGGCCACGCCGACGCAACCGGCCACCACGTCGGCAACGTGTTCGCCAGCACCGAGCTGGAGGCGGGCCAAGAAAATGCGAGCCAAGCGAAGCGCGTAGCCCTGATCAGGACCCTGGCTGCCCAGCCGGTCGCCTCGCGGCTGACCACCCACCACCTCACCGGGCCGGTCGGCGTGCCACGAACCGAGCCGGCGCCGTGGGCCCGTGTAGGCGCGACCAGTGGGTCGGACTGCCGACTGGGGGACGTACTTGGGTGCAGCCATGGAATCAGACTATGGCGCCCGTCGATCCGAGGGGCCCGCCGATCGGGAACCGGCCGGCAACCAGACCCAACCGAGGGCCGGGCGGGTGCCGGGGGCGTCATACCCCTCGTCACCCGCGAACCGGACTGGGGTGGTGGTTTCGTCGAGGATCCGCACGTGTAGGACCGGGGCGTCGCTGGTGGCCGCATCCAACACCTCGTCAACCGTCCGGTAGGAGGCCAACCGCTGGAACATGGCGATGGTCGGACTGATCATCGTGAGCTCACCGGCCTCCCAACGAGTCAGCGCGTCTGTCGGGCGGCACCACTCGGCATGCACCGCCTCGCGACCATCCACAACCGGCTCGGCCCCGACCGGTGCCCGGGTCACGAAGAAGGCCGTGTCGTACCGCTTGACGCTAGGCATGGGGGTCACCCAGCGGGCCACCGGCCATAGGTCCGACAGGTCCACCCGGACCCCGGCGGTCGCCACGAGGTCGGCCAGCGACACGGCACCTGACTCCAGGTCGCGTCGCCGGGACACCAGATCGGCGGCCACCTCCGGGTCACCGATCCCCACGGTCATCCCAACCTCCTCGATGGTCTCTCGCACCGCGGCGATCCGATACGAGCGGGGATCGTCCATGCCGGGCAGGTCACCGACCTCACCTGAGGACAGGTCGACCCAACGGGGATCCCGGTCACCGTCATCGACGGCGCCGCCCGGGAACAGCGTATGGCCGGCCACGAATGTGGAGTCGTCGGTTCGACGAAGGGCCAGGACGTGTAGGTCGGGCCGGTCGTCGAGGAGCACCACGGTGGCCGCCGAACGGATCGGCACCCCGTCGACGGGCAGGTCGTCACGATGGGGACCGGCCGTTCGCTGTTCCAATCCCCCGCCGACCACCTGACGATCCTAGGGTCGGGGTCATGGCCGACGACCAGACCACCGACCGTCCGGCCGACTCATCGCCTGATCCATGGACCGAACCGCCATCACGGCCCGTTCCAGCGGACCTACTGGCAGGTCTGAGCGTGGCCATGGTGTTGGTCCCACAGTCCATGGCCTACGCGGAGTTGGCCGGCCTCCCATCGCACCTCGGCCTCTTCGCCTCGGCTCTACCGCCCATCCTCGCCGCACTCTTCGCCTCGTCGCCCTACCTGCAGACCGGGCCTGTGGCCCTGACGAGCTTGCTGACGTTCGGCGTACTGGCGGCCGGTTCAGCCGATGTCGGCACCCCGGGCTACGTGGCCATGGCCGCCCTCCTGGCCATGATCGTGGGGGTCACCCGCCTGCTACTCGGGGTGTTGCGCCTCGGGGTGGTCACCTACCTCATGCGCGACCCCGTCGTCACCGGCTTCACGTCGGCGGCAGCCATCCTGATCCTGGCTTCACAGCTTCCCAAGGCCCTCGGCGTGGCCGCCGCCGAGGGGGACGGCGTCCTGTCGCGGGCCGCCTGGTCACTGGGCCACGTGGACCATTGGGAGATCGCGTCGGTGGGCATCGCTGCGGTCACAGTGCTACTGGTCCTGGCCGGGCGCCGTGTCGTGCATCGCCTGTTCCCGGGAGCGCTGCTGGCCGTGGTCGGCGGGGTGGTGGTCAGCCGGATCGCCGACTATGGCGGGCCAGTAGTCGGCGAGGTGCCCACCGGCCTTCCCGACCTGTCGCTGGACCTCCCGTGGGGCTCCACCGGATCGCTGCTGGTGGGAGGTGTGCTCATAGCCCTGGTGGGCTTCGCCGAACCGGCGTCCATTGCCCGGGTGTTTGCCGACGAGGACCGGCAGCGCTGGAGTGCCGACCGGGAGTTCGTGAGCCAGGGGATGGCCAACATCGCCGCCTCGGTCTCCGGAGCCTTTCCGGTGGGTGGCTCGTTCAGCCGGTCCTCGTTGAACCGCCTGGCCGGCGCCCAGACCAGGTGGTCGGGACTGGTCACCGGGGCGGCCGTCCTGGCCTTCCTCCCGTTCGCCGACGTCTTGGCCCCGCTACCCCGGGCCACCCTGGGCGGGGTGGTTGTCGCCGCGGTGGTTGGGCTCGTCCGGCCGGTCGCACTGGTCTCCATGGTCCGCCGGTCACCAACCGACGCGCTCGTGGCGTGGACCACCTTCATCGTCACCCTCACAATGGAGCCGCACGTCGAGCGGGGCGTGCTGATCGGGATCCTGCTCTCGCTAGCGGTGGGCCTGCGGACCCGCCGGTCCGGCTAGCCGGTCGCTTCCCGACTCATCTGGGACCACGCCGCGACGAGGGTGGCCACGTCGGTCAACGTGGCCACATAGGCCAACGTGTGTTCCAGCACCTGCTCGCCGTACCCGGCGACGGTGGACACGGACCCGTCAGCAGGGACCACTACCTGGAAGCCCCCGTTGACCAGGTCGAACACCGTGTTGGGGATAGCCACGTTGAGGCTCACCCCGGCAACCACCACCGTCGTCACACCCTCGTTGCGCAGCATGGGTGCCAGCTCGGTCCCGGCCACCGGCGACAGTCCGTGAAAGCGGGGCACGACGACGTCGGCACCCTCTACGAAGCCGATCTCGTCTGCCGGTTCGGCGGCATCGGTGTTCGCGTACTGCTGGACTGCCGACCGTCGACCAGCGGCAAACAGGCGGGAGTTGCGGTTGCCGCCCCACAGGTCGGGGTGGGCGTTGAACGTGCAGTGCACGACCCGCACCCCGGCTGAACGTGCGGCGTCTGCTAGGTCTCCCAACCGGGGCAGCAGGTCAGCCGCTGCCACGGCGTCAGCCACCGCAGGCATGCTGGATGCCTCACCAACTACGCCGTTCTGACACTCAACGACGCACAAGGCGCTGCGCGTCGGTTCCACCAGATCCCGGAGATCAATAGCCATCGGCCGATCCTCCTCCCGGCGACGCCGGGCTCATTCGAACTTCGTGCCGGCCTCGCGCAAGATCTCCAGCCAGCGGACACCAGCATCGGGCGCCGGTTCCCCCGGACGGTAGGTCACGCCGTAGAGCATCCCGGTCCACGGGAAGGTTCCGAACCGCTCACTGATGGCCCACGACACCGGCGACTTCCGGTCGATGCCCACGTCGATGCCCTGGAAGGGGGCCATGGCCATCAGTACGGGAAGGTCCCGGGCACCGCCCACCACCTCACCGTCAACCCGAAGTTCGACGTGGAGTCGCAGGTCGCCTACCGCCTCGGCGGCGAGTACCACCGAGGTCGCCCCGTCGGGCAACACCCCGCCGTCGACCTCGGTCATCGAGCCGTATCCGTTCCAGGCCAGCGAGAGCCGGTCGTCGACCACGTGGAGGGCGTAGCCCCCGCCCTGGTCGCCGTGGGCCACCAGCGTGCCCCTGTCGCCGGCCGCGAACTTCAGCGCCACCTCCACCTCGAACGACCTGAAGTTGATGAGGGCCAGCGACCGGTAGCGCTCGGAGGTGGGGGCCCCGGGCCGGAACGTGGTGTCGACCACAGTGTCGTCACCCCACGGGGGCCGCAGCAGGTTCTTGACGTTGTTGCCCTCGTCCAGCGGGAACACCTGGTTGGCCCAGGCCGCCTGCTCCCAGGCGTCGACCAGATCGGCCAGCCGCTCGGGATGCTCGCCAGCCAGGTCCCGGGACTCGGTGGGATCGACGGCCAGGTGGTGGAGTTCCCACTCCTCGGTGGAGAATGGCGTCCTGGGCTGGCGGCAGGTCACTGCCGACCAGCCGTCGCGGTAGAAGCCTCGATGGCCCATCTGCTCGTAGTACTGCTCGGGGTGGGTGCTGTCGGCTCCGGCGTCGCCGAGTGACGGGGCGAAGCTGGCACCGGCGGCCGGAGGGACGGGTACCCCGTGCTTCGTGGTGGGCATGTCCACCCCGACGAGGTCCAGCACGGTGGGAAGCAGGTCGGTGACGTGCTGGTACTGGTGGCGAATCCCCCCACCGTCATCGAGGCCCTGCCCCTTGGACACGATGAACGGCACCTGGTGGCCGCCCTGGTGGGTGTTGATCTTGTAGAGCCGGAACGGGGTGCCCGACACCATGGCCCACCCTGACGGGTAGTGGGCCAGGGCCTGCGGGCCACCTAGCAGGTCCATGCGGGAGTGGTCCAGCTCCATCGAATCCAACGGATTTTCCCGGACCTGGCCGATGAGCGTCCGGAAGTAGGCCGAGGTGCCGTTGTCCAGGCCCTCTCGACTCCCGCCGTTGTCCGAGGTGAATACGACCACGGTGTTGTCCCACTCTCCCATGGCCTCCAGCCCGTCTCGAAGGCGACCGAGGTTCTGGTCGACGTTGTCGACCATGGCGGCGAACACCTCCTGGTACCGGGCGAAGACCTCCTTCTCGACGACCGTCAGGTCATCCCATGCCCGCACGGCGTAGTTCTCTTCGGTGTTGCGGGGTGGCAGCACCACGTCGTCGTCGAAGATGCCCAACGCCTTCTGGCGTTGGAAGCGGAGGCGCCGCACCTCGTCCCACCCGGCCTCGTACCGGCCCCGGTACTTCTCCAGATCGGCAGGCCGGGCCTGCAACGGGGCGTGGACGGCACCGTGGGAGAAGTACAGGAACCATGGCTTCGTGGGGTGTCCATCTCGCACCTCACGGACCATGCCGAGCGCCCGGTCGGTCAGATCGTCGGTGAAGTAGTAGTCGTCGGGGTGCTCGTCGATGTCCAGCGCATGGTTGTCCTCGTATAAGCGATGCGGCTGGTGGAAGTTGGTGAACCCGTCGAGGATCCCGTAGAAGCGGTCGAACCCCGTCTGCAGCGGCCAGCCGTCCTTCGGACCAGCCTCGGTCAGAGCGCTGTCCGGGCACAGGTGCCACTTACCCACCATGAGGCTGGACCAGCCGGCATCTCGTAGGACCTCCCCCATGGTCACCGCGTCGGAACGGATCGATGCCGCATAGCCGGGGAAGCCGGGCTCCATGTGACAGACGGTGCCCACCCCAGCCAGGTGGTGGTTCAACCCGGTCAGCAGAGACGCCCTGGTCGGCGAGCACATCGGGTTGACGTGGAAGTTGGTGTAGCGAAGGCCCTCGGCGGCCAGCCGGTCGACGTGTGGCGTGTCGATCTCGGATCCGAAGCAGCCCACGTCGCTGTACCCCAAATCGTCGACCAGCACGACGACGACATTGGGTGCCCCAGTGGGAGGGATAGGCGGGCGAGGCCAGGCCGGGGTTGAGGTCGACATGATCCGTCCAACCTCGCCGGTGAATCCGGCGTAGGCAGCTGTCGAACTGGCCGCTGCTTCGTCAGTGGTCATCGTGCTCCTGGGTACGGCCGTCGCCGGGCCCGACCTGCGGTTAGGGAGTGATTGAACCTACCCCTCCTCTGGTGAACCGGTGGAGCCGGGAAATCGGAAGGAGCATGAGTACACACACCGCGGCTATAACGCCAAAGGCCCCCGCGAAGCCAGCGGAAGTGTCGGCCACCCAGCCCACCACTAGCGGCCCGGCGACCCCCCCTATCTCAGCTACCCCGAACCACAGGCCGGAGGCGAGCCCCGTGTTATTCGGCCCAACGGGCTCTGATTCCAGCAGAGCAACATGGATGAGGGGCAGCAGGACGGATCGCACCCCGGCAATAGCCACCGGAATGGGAATCAACCACGTGGGTAACCACACCAGGGCTAGAACCGCCACGGTGAGTAGTGCCAAGACAACAGCCATGGTTGTCGCAAGTTTCTGCCGCTCTGTCCGGCTCGGCAGAATCAACACACAAACCACTCCTACGAACGCTCCGAGGGCAACCCAGTTGGCCGCTGCCATAGACGAGAACCCACTGTGTTCCCGCAAGGCCTCAGGCATCCAACCTGCTAGGCCGTGGAGGATAAAAAATACGCCGACGCCCAGTAGGAGAATGAGCCGGAACTCTGGACTAGCCAGCAGAAACCGTGGACTGTTGGATCTCGTGGTGGTCGGCCGGGTGCTCGATGGTGGCTCAGGCCCACGGCCTGAGATCACCAGCCAAACCACTAGCGCTAATACAACCATCACCGTCTCAATCACAATGGTCGTTCGCCAAGACCGAGTGAGAGGCATAAGAACCGAGTTGGACAGGACCAAAGCAGCCATACCCCCGATAGCCGGCATAGCGCTGTACACCCCGATAGCCAGGCGTCGCTCTCTCTCTTCAACAAACCAGAGGCCAACGACTTTCGGTGCACCAGCCGATACGAGTGGTCCGCCGAGGCCAAATAGCGCGATAGCCAACCAGAACGACCCCAACCCTCCGGCAGAGGCACGCAAGAACCCACTGGCCACCATTACAAGGGCCCCCAGCGCGATACCTCGACGCACACCGAGGCGATCCAGCAGTTGTCCGCAGGCGGGGGAACTCACGATGTAGATAAGTGGCCAAGCGCCAATAGCTAGGCCCATGGCACTGCGGCTCAGACCGAGGTCGGCCCTTATCTCGCCGACTAGCGGGGGAATCGACATAACCAACAACCCAAAGGTGAAGTAAATGCTGCACACCCCGCTGAGAAGTAGCCACCGGTAGGGAGGGTGGAGGTCGTCGGCTGGCTTCATCTCCGGATACTCGCACGATCTCTTGGGACCGATATGACTGGATCACCGGTTCCGGTGCCCCATCTGCGAGCCTGTCGCCGTGGATGAACTGCGCTGGACAGCCGACGCCCTGCTCGCCGAACAACTGGACCGACCGATCCTCGTCGTGGCCTTCAGGGGGCTGTTCGACGCGGCGGGGTCGGCTACCTCGGCCGTGGAGTGGCTGGTTGAGCGCCTCGACAGTGCCGAGATGGGAGACGTAGACCCAGAGACCTTCTTTAAATTCACCCAGGAGCGACCGATCGTTGAATTCGACGGCAGCGGCGCACGGCAAGTCCACTGGCCATCCAATCGGGTGATGGCCGTCCGCACCCCCGACGGCCAACGCGACCTAGTGCTGGTGAGCGGCGTGGAGCCCCACCTGCGCTGGCGGACCTTCGCCGAAGCTTTGCTGACCGCGGCGACCCGCACTGGGTCGCAACTGGTGGTGACCCTCGGGTCGATGAGCGGGGTATCCCCACACACCAGGCCACCCGCCATGACGGCCAGCAGCGCCAACCGCGACCTGGCCGACCGACTTGGCCTGGACCAGCCGTCCTACCAGGGACCGACCGGCGTGGTCGGAGTGCTGACCGACACGCTGGACCGCGCGGGCATGCCGGTGATCTCGTTGCGGGTGTCGGTGCCCTACTACCTGCCCGACTCCCCCAACCCGAAGGCAACCCGTTCCCTGCTGCGACGCTTCGAACAAGTCAGTGGAGTGGACACGGCTTTCGCGGACCTGGATGGGCCGGCCGGCGAGTGGCAGTCGCGGGTGGACGAGGCGGTGGCCGGCGATGCCGAAGTGACCGCCCACGTGCGCCTCCTCGAATCCCAGGTCGACCAGAGCGTGAACCTGATGCCCCGGGGCGACGATCTGGCCGCAGAGTTGGAGGCCTTCCTGCGCGATCAGGACCAGCGCCTCCCACCAGGCGACGAGACCCCCGCCGCCGACCCGGCCGACCCCAGCGCAGAGCCCAACAAGGAATAGGCCAGCTCGGTGGGCGAGACTCCGACCATGGACCTCGACACCCTGCTGACCGCCGTCGAACGCGAAGGACGCACCCTGCTAGCCGTCGCCGACCGGAACCCCACCGCCCGCATCGAACACTGCCCTGACTGGGACGCTGACGGTCTGGTCGCCCACATGGCCGGCGTCTGGTTGTTCATGGCAACCCAGGTGGAGGCCGCCTCGCCGGACAAATCGACCCGCCCCGGAGATGACGATTCGACGGCCGCCGATCGACTCAGCAACCTGGTCGCCCTGCTGGCCAGCCTTGATCCGGAAGCTCCGTGCTGGAACTGGTGTGAACCAGATGGCCGGAAGGTGGCGTGGGTGGTTCGTCGCATGGCCCACGAGAACGCTGTCCACCGTTGGGACGCGGAGAACGCCGCTGGTGACCCCCAGCCGATCGACGCCGAACTGGCCCACGACGGTGTCGCCGAGATCTTGGATGTGGCGTGGCGTCACCAGATGCGTGGCCCGGTCACCGACTTCCCAAGGTCGACGCTGCACCTGCACCGCACCGACGGTGACGGAGAATGGCTCCTGTCAGCCCAGGACGACCGTCTGGTAGTCAGCCACGAACACGCCAAGGGGGATGCCGCGGCGCGAGGAAGTGCCTCAGACCTCGCCCTGCTGGTGTGGGGCCGCCGTCAACCCACCCTCGAGGTATTCGGCGACGAAGCCGTCCTCGACGCCTGGCTGGCCCTGTCGCCCTAACCCTTCTCGGTACCCCAGATACCGACGAAAGACACCATCTCACCCGGATAGCCGCCGAGGTTGTGCACCAGGGCACGGCTGCGGGTGTCCAACGTAGCCACGCTGCGCTCGGCCGGCGCCTCGCCGCGAAGCTGGAGCCATGCCTCGTAGTGCATGCGCAGACCGCTGGCACCCACGGGATGGCCGAAGCTCTTTAGCCCACCGTCGGTGTTGACAGGCATGTCCCCATCGATGGCAAACCGTCCTTCCAGGACGTCGCTCCAGCCCTCGCCCCGACCGCTGAATCCGAGGTCCTCCATGAGGACAAGCTCGGTCGGGGTGAAGCAGTCGTGTACCTCGGCCATGGCTAGTTCGGTCCGGGGGTCGGTGATCCCAGCCTGGATGTAGGCATCGCTGGCAGCGGCGGCGCATTCGGGCAGCGTGGTGAAGTCGAATGCCGGGTCCACGAGGCCTGATCCGTCGCCGGCCACCAGCGACAGGGCCTTCACGTAGAGCGGAGCGTCGGTGTAGTCGGTAGCCCGGTCAGCGGCAACCACGACGGCCGCCGCGGCACCGTCGGCCACGCCGGCACAGTCAAAGACCGACAGCCGTCCGGCCACAGCAGCCATGTCGCAGATGGCCTCAGCCGACGTCTCGCGTCGGAACTGGGCGAGGTCATTGCGCGCGCCGTTGAAGTGGTTCTTCTCGGCGATCTTCGCCACCACATACCGCAGTCGCTCCTCGTCCACGCCGTACCGTTCGGCATAGGCGGGCAGCATCAGGCTGAACATGGCCGCAGCGGTCAGGGTGCGGTTGGTCCCATCGGTGGGAATGGGAAAGGCGTTGAGACCCTGGTAGCCACTGTCCTTGACCTTCTCGCCACCGATGGCCACGGCAACGTCGTAGGCGCCGGAGGCCACAGCGTAACAAGCCTGACGCAGGGCCTCGGATCCAGTGACGCAGTAGTTCTCCACCCGAGTGACGGGACGGTTGTCCAGGCGAAGTGGGGTGGCCAGGGAGATGCCCGAAGCCGACGACTGCGAGGTGCCGTACCAGTAGGCGTCCACGTCGTCCTTGGCGATGCCCGCCGAGTCCAGCGCCAGTCCGTGGGCGTCGATGAGTAGGTCGTCCAGCGACTTGTCCCAGTGCTCGCGGAATGGGGTGCACCCCATACCGACGATGGCCACCCGATCCAGGATCCCGTGCGATGCCATGTTCGTGCTCTCCTCGACTCTCGGCGGCCGGTCAGCCCCCTGTGGGGCGGGCCTTCCAGAAGTAGTTGTGCAGACCGTCGGCGGTGAACATTCGGCGGAACGTCATCTCCACCCGGTCGCCGATGGCCACCATGGCCGTGTCGACGTCGGTCAATTCGATGGGCATGCGGCCGCCGCCGTCGAAGTCGACCACCGCGAACACCACCGGAGGACTCTGGGAATAGACGAGATGGTCCACGGTAAAGGTGGCAATGGTGCCTATGGCGTCGGCCATCGGGGCCTGTTCCATGTCGTCCACCTGTCCACCGGCGATGCCCACCCGGCTAGGCGGAAGGTGGGTAATGCCGGTAGTGCGGTCAGTGGCCCCGACGAAGCCGTGCTTCCAGTCGGTGCGGCGCAGGGCAGCCGACGACGACGGTCGGTTCGGCTCGGGCCGGTTGGGGGGCTGGACCTCCAGCAGGCCACGCCACGACAGGTAGCGGGCGTAGGACACGTCGGCCCGGTCCTCCAACTGGGCGGCCACCGAGTGGGCCGGCCGGCCGGCCGGAAGGGCGTCGGTGGTCCGGAACAAGAGCACCTCACAGCCGTCGGCCAGCACCACGAGAGCCACCACGGCGCCGGCCTCGGCGTCGTCCATCACGTCGGCCAGCAGCAGGGCCGGATGGGCGGCCCCGGCGTTGCCTACGGTCGCCGACCGGTCGTCGGCCACGGCCACCCCGAGGCCCGCAGCGGCCTTCTTGGTAGCCCGGTCGTGCAGCCCGGTAGCCATGGCCACCGTGACGTCGGCGGCGGTCAAGCCAGTGGAGGCCAGAGCGTCGGCCCATGCCCGTCTGACCAGGGGCACGTAGGCCTGCTCGCCGAAGCGGTCCTCCCACGTGCGGGAGTGGGCGCTGCCCGGTGTGCGCCAGCGGTCGGTGAACTCACCGGTGGCCGTGGCCCCGCCCAGGTACTCGGCCAGCAGTGGGCCGTCGTCGGACGATCCGGTGAGGATGGCTGCCGCGGCGTCACCGCCCCCGCCGTCCTCAGGTCCGGTAGGCAGGCCGATCCGGATGTCGGACGCCACCACCAGGGTTCGGCCCGGGCCGGTCAGGCCAGCCCGAAGGGCGCCCACGGCCGACCGCTGTGCGCCACCGAAGTCCAGGGCCGGGATCGAGGTGTCGAGTCGGAGGGCGGCGTGCATCACCGTGGCGTTGGTCTTGTCGAGGTACGCCGGCGCCACGGTGGAGAACCAGAGGGCGTCGGGAGCCGGTCCCGATGTCGTGGCCAACGCTCGACGGGCAGCGGCCACTCCCATGGTCGTGGTGTCCTCGTCGAAGGAGGCCACGGCGCGGTGGCCACGGGCAGCGGCCACTCCCATGGTCGAGGCGATCTCGGACCGGTCGAGTCGCCAGTAGGGAACGTGGACGCCATAGGCGAGGATTCCCCTGGTCGTGTTCATGGCTCGCGCCTCCGATACCGTTCTTATCTGACGGACCGTCAGATTACCTTCCTCCAGAGCAGACGCCCATGAACTTCGACTTCACTCCCGAGCAAGAGGCCTTCCGAGCCGAGGTCGAGGCCTTCCTCGACGCCAATGACGATCCCGAGGTGTTCGACCCCACCCGGGAGAACATGGCCCAGATCGTCGACACGCCCAAGCGCCGAGCGCTGATGAAGAAGATGGGCGAGCAGGGCTGGCTGGGCATCACCTGGCCGAAGGAGTACGGCGGCCGGGAGGGCGAGGGCGTCTACGAGTACATCCTTAACGAGGCCCTCGCCGCGCGTGGTGGCCCCCAGATCGGCAAGGGCGTCGGCATCATCGGCAAGACCCTGATCGCCCACGGCTCAGAGTTCCTCAAGGAGGAATTCCTACCCAAGATCCTTGCCAACGAGGTGGAGTTCGCGGTCGGCTACAGCGAACCCGAGGCCGGCTCGGATGCCGCGGCCATGAAGCTCAAGGCCACCGAGGCCAGTGGCGGCTGGATCCTCAACGGCCAGAAGACCTGGACTACGTCGGCACACTTCGCCGAGTGGTACTGGGTGGGCGCCCGAACCAACCCCGACGCCCCCAAGCACTCGGGCATCACCCTTTTCCTGGTACCGCTGGACCATCCCGGCATCACCGTGCAGGGCATCTGGACGATGGGCGACGAGCGCACCAACGACGTCTTCTTCGACGATGTGTTCGTCCCTGACGAGTACGTGGTCGGCCAGTTGGACCACGGGTTTCAATACATCTCCCAGGCCCTGGACCTCGAACGCTTCACCATGTTCACCTTCTCGCCGGTCAAGCAGCGTCTCGACCTGCTCGTCGATCACGTACGCACCGCCTCCCGCGACGGCCAACCACTCAAGGACGACCCAAAGGTGCGGTCCCGGATCGCCCGACTCGCCACCACCGCAGAGGTGGCCCTCGGCATGGGCCTGAGGGTCGTGGACGCCTCGGTAAAGGCTGAGGCCACCGGTGGTGCACCCCCAACCATCGAGGCCTCGGAGTACAAACTGTTCACTACCGAGTTCTCCAAGGTGCTGGCCGACGCCTCGATGGACCTGGGCGGCCCCGGCACCCAGCTCAGGGTGGGCACCGAGGAGGCACCGATGGTCGGGCGAGCCGAGTCGACCTACCGCTACACGGTGCTGGACACCATCGGCGGCGGCACCTCCGAGGTCCAGAAGAACATCATCACCCGCCGCGGCCTGGGCCTCCCCAAGAACTTCTGACCGGAATCCTCCAGAACGACCCGGACCTGACATGACTACCGACCGCCCCCTCCTCGACGGCATCACCGTGCTTGACCTTGCCTCGGTGGGGCCCGCGGTGCGTGCCGCCCGATGGCTGGCCGACTGGGGTGCCGACGTCATCAAGGTGGGTCCAGTGCCCCGCGACGCCGATGTGCACATCACCCCGCCGGCCTACGCATACAGCGCCCACCGGGGGATGCGTCGCGTCCTCCTGGACCTCAAATCCGGTGGCGGTCGGAGCGCTTTCCTACGGCTGGCCGGCGAAGCCGACGTGGTCATTGAGAGCTTCCGACCGGGTGTCGTGGACCGCCTGGGCATCGGCTACGAGGCGCTGCGGGCAGCCAATCCGGGCATCGTGCTGTGTTCGACCACCGGCTTTGGCCAGACGGGCCCCCGGGCCCAGTGGGCGGGCCACGACCTCAACTACCTGGCCGTCGGGGGCTACCTCCACTGCTCGGGCCGGACGGCCGACGGCGGGCCGGCTCTACCCGGTGCCACGGTGGCCGACAGCGCCGGCGGCGGACTGCACGCGGTGGCCGCCATCTGCGCTGCCCTCACCGCCCGCGCGACCACCGGCGAGGGCACCCACCTCGACGTGTCCATCGCCGACGGAGTGCTATCGCTCATGTCCCTGGCCGTCGACGAGTACCTGGCCGACGGCACCGAGCCCGGGCCACGCCACGGCCTCCTCACCGGCCGGTACGCCTGGTACGACCTCTACGAGGCGGCCGACGGAGGTTGGCTTGCCGTGGGTGCTATCGAACCCCGCTTCTTCGCCAACCTGTGTCAGAGCTTGGGCTGTGACCGGTGGGCAGACCACCAGTACGACGACGAAGCCGTCGACGCCATGCGGGCCGACTTCACAGCGGCCTTCGCCGGACGAGGCCGTGACGAGTGGGTGGACCTCCTGGGGCCGGCCGACGCCTGCGTCACCGCGGTACTGGACGTACCCGAACTACTGGCCGATGAACAGTTCCAGTCCCGGGGCGCCTTCACCGAGGTGACCCACCCGACGGCCGGGCCCATCTCCCAGGTGGCAGCCCCGCTAGCCGGTCAGGTGGACGCCTCCGACCTGCCGGTGCACGACATGGCCCAGCCGGCCACCGACGAGGTCCTGACCTGGGCCGGGCTGGATGCAACGGAGTTGGCCAACCTGCGGGCCGACGGGGCAATTGCATGAACGCCGAGGCCGTCACGCCGGAACTTCCCCCCGTCCCCGAGGCGGTCACTGGCCGCATCGGCCTCGTCCAGTACGAGGAGGAGGGCGGCTTTCCCGTCGAGCACGGCTACATCTGGACGACCTGTGCATCTGTCGAGAACGGAAACCCGCTGTTCTGGGACGACGAGGTGGCCGATGCCCTGACCGACGGCCCCATCGCCCCGCCGACCATGCTCTCGGTCTGGTTCCGCCCTCACCACTGGTCGCCGGGTCGAACCGAACCGGCCGTGCCGCTCCAGGCCCACTTCGACCTCAAGGACGACCTGGACCTCCCCGAGGCGATCATCTCGTCGAACACCAGCACCTTCCACGACCCGGTCCGGATCGGCGACCGGGTCAGGTCTCGGCAGATCCTGCGATCGATCAGCGAGCCCAAGACCACCCGTCTAGGCCACGGCCGCTTCTGGACCATCGATGTGGAGTACCTGAACCAGAACGACGCCCTGCTGGGCGTCGAGTCCTACACCGCCTTTGGCTACCGACGACCCACGGAGGCCGACTCGTGAGCGAGGCCATGGAGCGACTGGTCCACGGAGACGTGTCGGTCGGCGACGCCCTGCCCGAGCTGGGCATCGACGTCACGACCACCACCGTCGTGCTGGGTGCCCTCGCCTCGCGGGACTGGCGCCCCATGCACCACGACCGGGACTTTGCCATCAACCGCAATGGCACCCGGGACATCTTCCTCAACACCCCGAACCAGGCTGCCTGGTTCGAGCGCTACGTGACCGACTGGACTGGACCCACCGGTCGGCTGGGGCGTATGACCTTCCGCATGAACACGTCCGTGTTCCCCGGCGACCACATGGTCTTCACGGCCACGGTGACCGGTGCCGAGGTCGACGATGCCGGCTGTGGCTGGATCGACTTGGACGTGGCCCTCATGGTGGGAGACGTGGCCACCACCACGTGCGCCACCCGTGTGGCCCTCCCCCTCGGCGACGACGACAACCCCTGGGCGCGCCGTGGCGACGCCTGGCGCCCATAGGAGAACCCGTGGACCTGGCTTTCACCGAGGAACAGGACATGCTCCGCGATGCCGTCCGCGGCCTTTGCGCCGATGCCGCGGACTCGGTTCGTGCACTGGAGGACGACCCGAAGGGCTACGACGAAGCCTTCTGGCAGGGAATGGCCGCCATGGGGTTGACCGGCCTGATGACCCCCGAGGTCCTCGGGGGGTCGGGTATGGACCTACTGGACGCCGTGGTGGTCTACGAAGAACTGGGGCGCAGCCTCGTGCCGTCACCTCACCTGGCGTCGTCGGTCGTGGCCGGCGGCGTGCTGGCCACCGCCGGGTCCGACGCCCAGCAGGCCGATTGGCTGCCCGCTATGGCCGCCGGCGAGGCCGTGCTGTCGGTGGCCTGGCTGGAACCCAACAACAGCTCAGGGCCCTCGGGCGTACAGATGGCCGCGGTCGCCGACGGTGACGGGTTCGTCCTGTCGGGACCGAAGCGCCACGTGCCCTACGCCTCGTCGGCCGATCGGCTGGTCGTCCTGGCTAGGACCGGCGCCGCCGAGGGCGGAGTCGAGGCGGTTGACCTGTTCCTGGTCGACCCCACTGGCGAGGGCGTGACGCTGACCCTCCAGCCGACGGTGGCCGGCGACACCCAATACCGAGTGGATCTCGACCGCGTCCGGGTGGAGGCCACGGACCGCATCGGCCCCGCGGGCACCGGTTGGGCCACCTGGTCGACGGTCATGGCCGACGCCATCGTGCTGGTGGCCGCCCAGGCCGTGGGGGCAGCGGAGGCGACCCACGCCCTGACCACGCAATACGCCAAGGAGCGCCACCAGTTCGACAAGCCCATCGGGTCGTTCCAGTCGATCAGCCACTACCTGGCCGACGGCATCACGGCTATCGACGGCGCACGGGTTCTGGTGCACCGGGCCGCCTGGTCACGTGACAATGGCCGTGACGTGTCCACGCTGGCCCCTATGGCCAAGTTGTTCGCTACCCAGACCTGCCGGGACGTCACCGGAGTGGCTATCCAGGTGCACGGGGGCATGGGCTTCACCGTGGAGTGCGATGCCCAGCTCTACTTCCGACGGGCCAAGTCTTGGCAGCTCAACTGGTTCGACGACGACCACCTCGAGGAACTGATCGCAGCCTCCGTCTTGGACTGAGATCCGCGGCTGGAGCCCGCCACTGGACGTGACCTAACGTCGATCCCCGCTGGACGATCGATCCAGTAGGAACAGCAGGGGGACCATGGGAACGTCGTGGATCATCGAGGGCACGGTCGATGACCGTTGGCCCATCAACACCCGGGGCAACGTCGGTGAGGTGTTCCCCGAGGTCCTCACCCCGCTGTCCTACCGGCTGGGGGTGATCGCCGCCGAGCGGGCCTGGCGGAACGCCTACGCTGAGTTGGGGGTGGCCGTGAAGGGCGACTTCACCGACGACGATCCAGTGATCATCGGCCTGTACGGAGGCTACGCCTACCTGAACCTCTCGTATCTGCGGATCCTCGGCGTCCGGGCCCCCGGCTCGTCACCAGAGGCCATCGACGTGGCCTTCTTCGGCGAGGGCGACCCCCCGCCCTACGAGCCTCGGAAGGGTGACCGGAACCTCGGGTCTACGCTGCGCATCCTGCGCTCCGTGCTGGGAGCGCTGGGTACGAAAGCCATGCCGGCCATGGTCGCCGACAGCGTTGCCCGGGCTGACGCCCACCGGGCGGCCTGCCCTCCATTGGACGCTCCCGACGAGGACCTGCTGGCCTACCTTCACGCCTTTCCGGAGGCCTTCGGGCCGGCCTTCCACAACCACATGCTCTCCTCGGGTCTGGCGTCGATCGTGGCCGGGGCCCTCGCCGACGCCTGCGCGGCGGCTGGCCAACCCGGCCTTGTCACCCACCTCCTGGGGTCGGCCGGGAACGTGAAGTCGGCCGAGTACGCGCGGGACCTGTACGTCATCGCTCGGACGGTCCGCGAGCGGCCATCGGTGGCCGCCGCCTTCGACGACGGCGTGGACGGCCTATTGGACCGACTGGCCGCACGGCGCGACGGGGACCAGGCAGTGACGACGTTCCTGGACGACTTCGCCGCGTTTACCTCCGACCACGGCCACCGGGGACCCAACGACTGGGAGCTCTCGTCCCGGAACTGGGAAAACACTCCAGAACTGGCTCTGGTGGCCATCGACCGCATGCGCATGGCCGACCACGACCTCGATCCCGCGGCCCGACTGGCCGACGACGGGGCGAGGCGGGAGGCCGCCGTGGCGGTCGTCCGCCCCCACGTCAAGGGACTGGATCGACGGAACTTCGACAAGGCGTTGACCGCCACCGGGTGGTGGGCCCAGGCCCGCGAGGCCACCCGGGACCGGGCCATTCGCATTGGCGCACCCACCAAGCAGGTGTACCGAGAGTTGGTCCGGCGGGCCGCCGAGAAGGGTGGTGACCCAGACCCGGTGCGAGTCGCTCTCCTGGATCCGCTGGACGAGTTGCCGGCCTACCTGGCCAATCCGTCGGCGTTCGCTGACGTTCTGGCCGAACGGGGTGCCTTGTTCGACCGGTACGCGGCAGTCGAGCCCCGCTTCTTCATCACCAGCCAGGACGAAGTGCCGACCATCGAGGAACTGGAGGCCGAACAGGCTGCCCGGTCCGCCTACGCCGTCGCCCGCCCGGGAGACGTACTCACCGGGGCGTCAGGCTGTCAGGGCGTGGCCCGGGGCCGGGCCCGCATCGTGATGGACCCTGCCGACGCCCTGGACCTGGAGCCGGGCGAGGTGCTGGTGGCTCCCATCACCGACCCGGCGTGGACCCCGCTGTTCCTACCGTCGGCAGCCGTGGTGGTCGACGTGGGGGCCCTGATGAGCCACGCGGTGATCGTGTCGCGCGAGTTGGGCATCCCGTGCGTGGTGTCGGTGGACGGCGCCACCCGTCGAATCCCCGACGGCGCCCTAGTGGAAGTGGACGGCACCGCTGGCACGGTCACCGTGCTCGACGCCTGACCAAGTCGTTCAGGAGATTCAGGTCACTCAGGTGGACAGGCCGACCGGACAGGACACGCCGGTGCCGCCCAAGCCGCAGTAGCCCATGGGGTTCTTAGCCAGGTACTGCTGGTGGTACTCCTCGGCATAGAAGAAGTCCGGGCCATCCACGATCTCAGTGGCGATCTCCCCATGACCCGCGGCGGCTAGTGCAGGGGCGAAGGCGTCACGGGTGGCCTCGGCGACGGCCCGCTGGGCACCATCGGCCACGTAGATGCCCGACCGGTACTGGGTACCCACATCGTTGCCCTGGCGCATGACCTGGGTGGGATCATGGCCCTCCCAGAACACCCGGAAAATGTCGGCCAGGCCGATCACACCGGAATCCCACGCCACCAGGACGACCTCGTTGTGGCCGGTGAGGCCCGTACAGACCTCCTCGTAGGTGGCGTTCGGCGTATGGCCCCCGGCGTAGCCCACGGCAGTGGTCCACACGCCGGGCGTCTCCCAGAACTTCCGCTCGGCACCCCAGAAGCAACCCATGCCCACTACGACGGTGTCGACACCGTCGGGAAACGGCCTAACCAGCGGCCGACCGTTCACGTAGTGCGCGGCCGGGACCGGCATGGCCTCGCTACGACCCGGCAACGCGTCAACAGGATCGGGAATGGTGAGCAGTCGGTGTCCGAACATCACCTCGACTCTAGGGCCGACCCGTCGTCCGACCGATGCGGATTCGAGTTGTGGCAGACCACCGGCCGATCAAATGGTGAACGCCAGACTGACGGCCATCTGGCGGGCCAGCTCTACGTCACCGCCAACCATCACCCGGCCATCGTCTAGCAGTGGCTGCGGATCAACCCGCCCGCCGGTAAGCGACAGCCAGTCGTAGCACGACATGGTCAGGCTCACCGTGGGCTCGCCGTCTAGTTGCTCAACCACCGCGGCTCGTCCGTCCACGGCTACCCGGATGACGCCCTCGACCGGACCGGTGAGGGTGACCTCGACTCGGCTGCCATCGGGTGCCCCGGCCTTCTTGCCGATGACGAACCCGGCAGCCGTGGTCACCTCGGCCACTGCCATCTCGGCCGGTCGACCACCAGTTGACGGCTGGTGGCCCAACGGTGCCCGACAGTCCTCGAGGTGCAACCACGAGTCGTAGACCCGCACGTGCATGAACCGGAGGTACGGCACCTCGCCCACAGGTGACCAGCCAACCTTCAGGATCTCCTCGTCGGTCATGACGCTGAGATGCTCGAGGCGCTGGGCAGACACGGCCCGGAAGTCGGCCAGCACCTCGGCTCCCGACATCGACCGCATCGACTCCACCCACTGCTCGTTGCCCGAAGCGATGGCGTTCTTAAGGTGGTCAGTCGGAAACTCCACATCGGGGGCCGCCTCACCCCGCAGCATCCGCTCAGTCCCGACGATGTGGGCCAGGTTGTCCTGGACGGTCCATCCCGGACACCGGCTCGGCGTGGCCCAGTCAGCCTCGGTCAGGCCCTCGGCCCAGTCGGACCACTCAGTCCAGATTTCGGCCAACCCGCCGAGGATGTGGTCACGGTCCAGTTCGATATTCATGTCGCTCCTGGTATTGGGGAAATCCTGCTCTGGTGAGGATTACTAGTCCGAGTCCAGGCGACCTGCCGCATTTGTGGCAAGGCAATCAGGGGGTCGGATTGGCCACCGTGTTCCACTCCCGGGCTTCGAGGTAGGGCTTGAACACCTCGCTAACCGCGTGCAAGTCGGCCGGGGTCTTGGGGCGCTGCAGTTCATAGAGGTGAGGGAACTCGAGCCACCCCAGCACCATCGACCACAGGCGCTCGGCGGCATCCCCGGTCGGTGGGTCGATCAGGACAGGCCCGAACAACTTGCGAGAGTCGTCGGCGTCGGCACCGGGGAACACCAGGGTGGGCACGCCCCAACCGCCCATGCCGGCCACCCGTTCGTGATCCGTCCGGACGTCGTCGTGGGTGGTCTCGTCGGCCAGGGCGAGGTCGACCAGGCCAGGGTCGAGGTCCATCTCCCTCAGCAGGTCGCGGGCCACCTCGGGACGGTGGGGCTGGCGCCCCTCGACGTGCAAGGCGGTCCCCGACCGCAGGTACCAGGCGTCGTTGAGTGCCGGATCCTCGCGCTTGAGCAGGGCACCTATGCGCATCATCGACCACCCGTAGGACCACTCCCGCTCCCACGGATGCTTCTTCCCGTCGACCCGGTTGACCTCCTCGAGGCTGAAGAACCGCCAGTCGACCTCCAAGTCGAGACGGTCACGCACCTCGCGCATCCACAGCGAGGTCTGGTAGGCCCATGGGCACATCACGTCGAAGTGGAAGTCCACCCGGGTCGGACGTAGGTGGTCACTCATGTACTGAGCCTCGCGCGCCGCCGCTACTCATGGTCAGTCGGGAAGCCGGAGTTCGTGGCGGGTCACCTTGCCCAAGGCGTTGCGGGGCAGGGCGTCCACGGCCACCACCCGCCGGGGCAGCTTGTAGGCCGCCAGGTGGTCTTGAGCAAAGGACCGCAACTCGTCCACGTCCGGACACTCATGCCCAACGGCCGGCACCACCCAGGCCACGACCTCCTCGCCCCACTCGGGGGATGGGAGGCCAGCGACGGCCACCTCGGCCACCGCCGGATGCAGTGACAGGACGTCGTCGACCTCTCGGGGGTACACGTTGAAGCCACCGCTGATGACCAGTTCCTTGGCCCGTCCCACGATGGACAGGTAGCCGTCGTCGTCCGCCACCCCGAGGTCCCCAGTCCGGAACCACGGGTCGCCACCGTCAGAGTCGGCCACGAACGCCTCCGCGGTGGCCTCAGGGCACTCCCAGTAGCCCGCGAACACGTTGGGGCCCCGGACCAAGATCTCGCCGGCCGGGCCATCGGTCTCGTCGTCCCCTCCCCCAAGGCGGACGTCGACGCCCGGCAGTGGGATGCCCACCGATCCTGGGCGACGCTCCCCGTCGTACGGGTTGGAGACCAGCATCACCGTCTCGGTCATGCCGTAGCGCTCGAGGACCGAGACCCCGACCTGGTCCACCAGGCGTCCGTGCAGGTCGGCGGCCAGCGGTGCGGATCCGGACACGCACAGTCGCAGGCTTCCCAGGCCGCTCACCCGGTCGTGTCCGGCGAGGCGGTGGTACATGGTCGGCACGCCGAAAAAGAGGGTGGCGGCGTGGGCCTCGACGGCGTCCAGCACGGCGTCAGGGTCGAATCTCGGCTGCAGGACGGCCGATGCGGCGGCCAGCAGGGTCCCGTGCAGGCCCACGCCCAGCCCGTGCATGTGGAACAGCGGCAGGCAGAGCACCAGTCGATCGGCATCGGTCCACCGCCACGCCACCCGCACCGAATGGGCCCCGGCCAACAGGTTGGCCTGGGTCAGCACCGCACCCTTGGGGCGGCCGGTAGTGCCCGAGGTGTAGCCGATGATCGCCGGATCGTTGGGCCCGGCCGAGTCCAGTTCTAGGGCAGATGCATCAACCCCAACGGCGCCGTCGGAAACTTCCAGCCCCTGGAGGTTGGTGGTGGCGACCAGCAGGTTCGGCTGCAGGTCGACGATCAGGTCGGCCCATCCGTCGTGGTCAACCAGTGCGGCCCGGGGTCTGCAGTCGGCCAGCACGTGCGCCAACTCGGCCTCGCGGTACGCCCCGTTGGTCGGCACCACGACGAGTCCCAACCGTAGGCAGGCCACGTGGGCCACGGCCAGGTCCACCGTCGACGGACCCGAGACCAGCACCCGGTCACCGGCCACCAGTCCGGTAGCGGACAGCCGACCAGCGGCAGCCACGGTGCGGTCCAGGAACTCGCCCCGGGTCACCCAGCGGGCCGACCCGCCGCCGACCAGACCCCAGAGTAGGGGCCGATCAGGATCGGGGGTGAGTGCCGCGGTCCACGCCCCGGCCAGCGTGCCCGGCTCGGGCAGGGGGAAAGATCCTGACGAATCGAAAGACGCTGGGAACCGCGGCGACAGGTGCGTTCGCCAGTGCTGGGGCCCATCCATCGGGCGGACCGTACCGCCGTGGTGGCCAGCCGGCTGGACTGGGTCCGAGAGGCTTGACCTCGACTGATCGTTCCTCCATACTAATGCGACTCATTAGATTGACCCGGAGGGCAGCCCATGGAATTCGGCATCTTCAGCAACGGCTACACACCGGGCCCGGCCGCCCACGACAGCGAGAGTGAGCACACCGAACTCCTGCGCGAGGCCGAGTACGCCATCCTCGCCGACAAGCACAACTGGAAGTACGTCTGGTTCGGTGAGCACCACAGCCTGACCGAGTACAGCCACATGTCGGCACCGGCCCCGGTGATGGGCTGGGTGGCCGCCCAGACCGATTACATCCACCTCGGCTCAGCCATCACCAGTCTCCCGACCAGGAAGGAGCACCCGGCCCGCATTGCCGAGCGGGCCGCCATGCTCGACCACTTCACCAACAACAGGTTCGAGTTCGGCACCGGCCGAGGCGCCGGCAGCCACGAACTGCGCACCTTCAACGTCATGGATCCCAGTGAGACCAAGGCCCAGTGGGACGAGGTCATCCGCGAGATTCCGCGTATGTGGGAGCAGAAGGACTACGACTTCGACGGCGAGTTCTTTACCGTCCCCACCCCCCACAACATCCTCCCCAAGCCGTACGGCCAGGGCCACCCTCCGATCTGGGTGGCGTGCGGCAACCCGCCTACCTTCGCCAAGGCTGGCTCGCTGGGCATCGGCGCCATCGCCTTCAACTTCGAACCCATTCATAACCTGAAGGGTCGGGTCGACGCCTACAAGGAGGCCATCCAGGACCCAGTCGAACAGATCGGCCAGTACAAGAACGACAACGTGATGATGACCAACGCCTGCATCTGTCTGGAGGACCGCGACGAGGCCCGGGCGGTGGCCATGACCAAGGGGCGCGGCTATCTGGTGACCATGGTCAACATGTACCACGACACCATGCCCAAGTCCCCGGACGCCATCGTCTGGCCGAACGCCCCCATCGACCCGGGCTGGACCGACGAGATGCTGGACATGGCCATCGACGGCGGCTACATGCTGTGCGGCAACCCCGAGGAGGTCTGCGAGCAGCTCAAGCGCTATCAGGAGGTGGGCTGCGATCAGGTTGTCTTCGGCCTCCCCGCCGAGGGTCTGACCCACGACCAGACCCTCGAGATGATCGAGTTGTTCGGCGATCAGGTCATCCCCGAATACGACGGCGATCGCACCCACTCCACCGACCGCTACCGGGCCACCGCCCAGCGCCGCTTCCCGGACTTCCAGTACCCGATACCCGAAGGCATCGACGTGTCGGTCATCCCGACCACCGCCCTACTCCCCCTGGGCTGAACCCTCGGACTCGGCCCGGGGCCCGACTAGCAACCCGACTGACCATGGCCCGCGACGGCTCGGAGACCCGAGCGCGACTCCTCGTCGAGGCTGAGCGCCTCTTCGCGGAAGTCGGGGTGTTGCAGGCAGCTACCGGCGACATCGTCCGGGCGGCCGGGCAACGCAACGCCTCTGCGCTGACCTACCACTTCGGCTCGAGCAAGGGGCACTTCGGCTCCCGACAGGGCGTGCTTGACGCCATCTTGGCCGACCACGGCAACCCCATCGACGCCCATCGCGGCGACCTGCTGGCCAAGATCACCACCGACGCACCGGACGTCCGAACCCTGGTCGACGCCCTGGTCCGCCCCATGACTGAGGTGCTGGACGACCCCCGCGGGCGCCGATACGTCCGGATCGTGAACCAGCTCTCGGATCGGTTCCCAGCGTGGCGCGATGCACCCGCCGGCGTGGACCAGACCCACCTCGAGCGGGCCCTGACCATCCTCGAGAGCCTTGCCTCCAGTGATCGAGCAACTATTCGCGAGGCTCGACTACTCGCCATGATCCAGCTCATGACGGTGTCGTTGGCCGCCCGGGCCGGCGAACTCGACCACGGCCAGCCCAGCCTTGACGCCCCAACCTACGAACGACACCTCGTCGACGTCCTGGTCGGCGTGCTCACCGCCCCTGGCGCTGAACCCGTCGACCAAGCGGGTGCCTGACCCGCTCCGGATACCGTCGCCAACCGTGCACGTCATCCTCGTCCGCCACGGGCGCCCCGAACACGTCGTCGACTCCCCCACCATCGCCAACCCCGGCTTGGACGAGATCGGCCGTTGGCAGGCCGATCGCCTCACCTCATGGTTGGCATGCGAAACCATCGACGCCGTAGTGACCAGCCCCAAGGCCCGGGCCATCCAGACGGCTACCGGAACGTGCGCACACCACGGCCTCACCCCCGAGATCATCGACGACCTCGACGAGATCGACCGGGGGTCCCATACATACCTTCCCACCGAACTGCTCCCCACCGAGGGCGGCACCTACTGGGACCTCATCAGCGAGAAGCGGTACGAGGAGATCGGCTGGGACACCCCCGAGGCGTTCCGGGACCGGGTGGTGACCGCCTGGGGCGACCTTTGCCGAAACCCACCGGGCGAACGGGTCTTGGTGGCCTGCCACGGCGGAACCATCCGGACCATCCTCGCCCACGTGGTCGGCAACGCCGGCGCCGGCTTCCGACTCGACTACACCTCGATCAGCCGGGTGGAGGTCACGCCCCCCAGCATCGATCCCCACGAAGCCACCGACCCCTACTGCTCGGTGGCCAGCACCAACGAGACCGCACACTTCGACGCTGAGCGGACCACCGTGGTGGGCGCCTTCCGGGGCGCCGAACGCCCGGGCACCACCACCAACCGTCCACCACTGACTACGCCCACCACCTCCCTGGACAACTGACGGCGCTTTCGATGGGGCACCGTTGGGGCCCGATCAGGGGGGTTCGAACAATCCATGGCCTCCGTCGACCACATGGCGCGCCCCTACTGGGGCCATGCTGCGCAGATCATCGACGTTGGCCGCTGTCCTTGGAAGACAGGAGACCCGGTCCGGTCGGGACGACGCAGGCGAACCACGGTCCGCAGCGTCCGGACCATGCCCATCTAGAAAGTGGTCGACGGAGGGCGTCAGCCGCCCATCTCGTCGGCCTTCTTCCTCTCGTAGATCTCCCGGCACGTCGGACAGACCTGGTAGCGGTCTGGATCGCGGCCCGGCACCCAGACCTTCCCGCACAGGGCGACCACCGGCTTGCCGGTCACCGCCGACTTGAGGATGTCGGACTTCCGGGCGTAGTGCGAAAACCGGTCGTGGTCACCATCATCGAGAAGCGGGTCGTCCAGTTGCGGATCGACCGGAGTGACCGTCTCGAGGTCGGACAGGACCACCGAATGCTGCACCGAGCCGCCGATCAGCCCAGCGAACCGTCGAGATTCGACAGTTTGTCGATCCGTCCGACGTGGCGTCCGCCTTCGAACTCGGCGTCCAGCCAGGCGCGTAGGGCCTCGGATGCCACCTCGGGTTCGGTGAGGCGCTCCCCGAGGCAGAGCACGTTGGCGTCGTTGTGCTGGCGGGAGAGGCAGGCCGAGGTGGCGTCGTGCACGGTGGCCGCCCGCACACCGGGAATCTTGTTGGCCGCCATGGCGATACCGATGCCCGATCCGCACACACACAGGCCCAGCTCCGCGTCGCCGCCAGCTACCGCCCGACCGACCGCCGCGCCGAAGTCCGGATAGTCGACCCGGTCGTTGGAGTGAACGCCGAGGTCCAGAACCTCGTGACCGAGGTCGCGCAGTTCGCCGGCCAACTT
>Ga0315328_10000131_pt1 | contig 29408 bp, 31 predicted proteins | sample M120032315metaG_FD_203462 | JGI IMG/M metagenome (GOLD analysis project Ga0315328, IMG submission 203462) | Ammonia-oxidizing marine archaeal communities from Monterey Bay, California, United States - M1 200m 32315 | ecosystem: Environmental > Aquatic > Marine > Intertidal zone | place: USA... | reverse complement strand
TTATTTGGCATACGTTCATACTTATATATTTGAAAAATGTGGTAGGATATGATTTTTGGCAAGCAGGATTAGTAATAACAGGTGCTTATATAATTTTACTTCCATTTCAAATTCCGCTGGGGCGTCTCTCAGATAAATTTCATTCCAAATGGTTAATTATTCCGGGATTTATTCTATTAGGATTATCTATGAAATTATTCTTCGTGTATAATCATTTTCTGTCTTACGTTATTGCTGCAGGAGGAGTTTCCATAGGTTTGCTCGCGATAGGTAGGCCGATATATGTGAGATTAGCAGAAATGACACCTGATAGCAAACACGGTAAAGCATTAGCACTATTTGAAGCAATTTCATGGGGATTAGCAGCAATTGTGCTATTCTATGCTGGAGAATTAGCTGAATCTGAATCCATATTTTTTGTTATGAACCATGCAGCTTCATTAGCAATAGGAATTGGGTTAATCCTGATAATGTTTCACCGAAAAATTAGCTGGAAATATGGTAACTATTTGAAACGACACCATATGATGCAATTATACACACCAATTGACAAATTTGTTGATTCCTTCCCATTTCTCTCAAAGGGTTTCAAATAACAATAAACTAAAGACTTTTAAAGCAAAAAATTGGCTATTTTTTAGAGGTAATGATGGAAAATGACAATAAGGCAACCAATTATTACGGTTCTTGGCCATGTAGATCACGGCAAGACTTCGGTATTAGATTTTATTAGAGGTAGCACTCTTGCAGACCGCGAAGCAGGAAAAATTACTCAACATATTGGTGCAACTGAAATTCCATTAGACACTATAAAAGAAGTTTGTGGAGATCTTTTAGATATTTTTAAATTAAAATTTAATATTCCTGGTTTACTTTTTGTAGACACGCCAGGACACGAAGCATTCAGTAATCTTCGTAAGCGAGGAGGTTCAATTGCAGATCTTGCGGTTTTAGTCATAGATATTAATCAAGGAATTCAACCTCAAACAAAAGAAGCAATTGAAATTTTGAAAAATTTTAAAGTTCCATTTATTATTGCTGCAAATAAAGTTGACCTAATTTATGGATGGAAATCTGAATCTAATTTTTTTGTTAAAAATTTTAAAACGCAAAACGATAACTCGAAAAAATATTTTAATGATAAATTTTATACTATTCTTGGAGAATTGGCCGAATTAGGTTTTGATTCAAATCTTTATCATAAAGTTGAAGATCATAAAAAAATGGTTTCTATCGTTCCAGTTTCAGCAAAGACTGGAGAGGGGATTGCAGAATTACTTGCAATTTTAACTGGACTATCTCAAAAGTTTTTGGGAGGAAAGTTAGAGATTAATTCTGATTCAAGAGCAAAGGGAACAATATTAGAAATCAAAGAGGAACAAGGTATGGGAACTACTGCGGATATAATAATTTACGATGGTAATCTAAAAAAGGACGATACTATTATTGTTGGTGGAATCGGCGAGACAATTACGACTAAAATAAAAGCTATTTTGAAACCAAAAGCTCTTTCAGAAATTAGAGATGCAAAAAGTTCATTTGAAAAGTTGGAACAAGTTTTTGCTGCAACTGGAGTGAAAATTCTTGCAAATGATTTGGATCGGGCTCTTGCTGGTGCACCAATACTTTCTGCAGAAAATGAGAAAGAAATTGAAAATTCCGAGAAAGAAATTTTGAAAGAAATTGAAGATGTTCTTATTCAAACTGAAGATGATGGGATTATGTTGAAAGCCGACACATTAGGAAGTATTGAAGCAGCTTCAAAATTATTTGAAAAGTATGAAATTCCAATTAAACAAGCTAGAATCGGAAATATTTCGAAACGAGATATTGTTGAAGCAGAAAGCTATGCTGAAAAAGGTAGTTTATATTCTGCAGTTTTGGGATTCAACGTAAAAATGGATGAAGATGTTTCAGCTTATGCTAAAGAAAAAAAGATTGATGTCATTTTGAATAATGTTATTTACAAAGTAGTGGAAGATTTTAAAGAAAAACTTGAAGAACGAAAGAAAAGATTGGAACTTGAAGAATTGGAAGATTTGTCTTGGCCAGGTAAACTTAAGATCATTCCTCAATATATTTTTAGAAAAGCAAACCCTGCGATCTTTGGTGCAGAAATTATTTCTGGAAAAATATCAACTGGAATTAATTTAATTGATATTGATGGAAAAAAGATTGGTAAAATTAAATCTATTGAGGATAAAGGAAAAAAATTAACGGAGTTAATTAAGGGTCAAGAATCTGCAGTTTCAGTTAGCGGAATGAATATTGGTAGAAATGCAGAAGGCGGAGATAAATTTTATACAGATATTTCTGAGAATGATTTTAGAAAGTTGAAATCTAAGAAGGAATTTTTATCGGATGATGAAATATCGGTTTTGAAAGAAATAGCCAAAATTAAGAGAAGCAAAAATGATACTTGGGGAATTTAAAATCTTCCAATTATTCTCTCAAGATTTCCATCTTCATCAGTAAATACTCTATCTCCTTTTTCAAAATCAGGTATTAATTTTTGAATATTATCTACGGTATCCCAAATACAAATATCATACTTTCCTGAAAGACCTGACCCTAAAACTTTTGTAATTCCTACTTTGATTATATATTGATCTTTACTGAGAACATTTCCGAGTTGTTGAGGCGTTGTTCCGTGCCTGGTAGCAGCATTATACACACTTAATAGTTCTTGTGTACTCGCTGGTCCTGCTCGTCTATCTCTGATACCTTTTTTTAACCAACCTTCAGGAACATCGCCATTAAGATAATTTCTAATGTTTTTACGAAGTTTAAGAGTTCGCATTAATTTAATTTAAAATAAATACTTTAAATCTTTTTGTGTGATAAAAACAGAAAAGAATTTTAATAATTAAATGTGTAACATAACACATTTAATCTTATTTTTCTTCCTTAGGTTTTTCAACTTTTGGAACTTCTTCCTTAGGTTTTTCTTCCTTAGGTTTTTCAACTTTTGGAACTTCTTCCTTAGGTTTTTCTTCCTTAGGTTTTTCAACTTTTGGAACTTCTTCACTTTGAATTTCTAAACCAAGTAATTTTTCAGGAGTTTCTTTTCCTGCAGAAATAACTTTGCAATTAATCTGACCTGTTTCTTCGGAAATTATGTTTCCTCTAATTGATTTTCGTCTTCGTTCACCTGGATAAGTTTGTTTTAACTTCTTTTTTGCACCTTCTGCACTTGAAACATTGTGATATCTACGTTTTCTAAATCCGATATCTCCTGTTCTCAATAAAATCTTCTTTTTAGCGGAACCTTCAATTTCTGCTCTCATTGGAAAACCAGAATGATCGCTCCCACCTGTTATTTTTAATTTATAACCGTTAAGACCAAGTAATTCACCATTAAATTCTTGACCAACTTTCATACCAAAAAATGCTTGAGCATCAGAATCCTTTTTCTCAACTTTGTATGTTTTCTTTGTCCCGGGATTACCTACTGCAAATTTAAGTTCTGTCATTATCTTGCGGATTTAGCTTGTCTCTCTAAATCAAACTTCTTTTGAAAAGCAACTGACTTTTGATCAAAATTCATTGTTGCAATAATTTGATCTGCTAAAGTTTCGTGAATTTTCTTTCGACCTTTAGTTCCAGCAGTTTTTTGGTAAGCGCCTTGCGTTAACCATCTTAATGCTAAATCGATTCTTCGTTGTGGTGAAAGATCCACGGATTTAGGATATCTAACTCCTCCATATTCAATAGTTGTTATACCTTCTCGTGGTGCTGCAGCTTCGATTGCTCTTACAACTGCTTCAATTGGATTTTGTTTTGTCTTTTCTTCAATAAGATTTAACGTATTTAGCATAACATTGTATATATTTGCCTTTTTTCCGGAGAACCTTCCTGAAGTTCTCTTATGTTTTTTACCGGCATGACCGGTAACAAAAAGTCTTATCATTAATCTTTCTAAAATTGGTTTTTTGGATTTCCAAAATTGTTTTTCAGTAAATCTTCCATTTGTTGATGGAACATGAATTGGATCCAAATTAATGTATCTCTTTAATCCAAGATCTTGAATTTGAATTGATTTTGTTTCCCATTTACCGAAAGTTAAGAAATTAGAAATATTCTTTTTAAATTGGTTTTCATTCTTTACAATCTTTTTTGTTACTTTTTTTTCTTCTGCCATTATCTTCGTCCGATTGTCTTTTCAATCTTACCTCTTGTTAATTGATTTAATGACTGTCCATTTACTTTTACAACTTGCCATCTAATATTCGGGATGTCTCCTTTAGATTTTCCTTGGTGTCCGCCCATTCCTTCAACAATAACTTCATCATGTTCATCAATTACTTTTGCTGCATTTTCTCTAGGTAAAAATACGGTAATCTGTTTACTATTTTTAATTAATTGAACTCTTGCTGCTTTTCGCATAGCTGAATTAGGTTGCTTTGCTTCAACTTGTCGTTTTTCAAGAACGATTGCTCTAGCTTGAGGAGACCCTTCTAATGGATCACTCTTTAATTTAAGTTTGAACTTTCTACGCACGTGTCTTTTGTTATTCATTCGAAATTTCTTTCTACGTTTAGACAATTTTACTGCTGCGTTTAGTCCTCGAGACTTATTAGCCATTGTTTTATTGCTCGTTCTCGTGTATTTATAAAACTTACTTTTTGATTTTCAAGACACGGCAAAGCCAAGTCTCTTCAAAACATTTATAAACTAATCTCAGTTTATCTTATAAAGATTGCTTAACCACTAAGCAATTAATAATTACATTTAAAATGGTATCAAGTGTCGCATCATGCCCAGATTGCAAAAGTATTGACTTAGTAGTTGATAAAAAAAGAGGGGAAGTAACTTGTAAAAGTTGTGGATTGATTATTGAAGATAACTTAATCGATGGTGGTCAAGAATGGCGAGAATTTTCTGGTGAAGGTCAAGATGGACGAAGAGCTGGTGCGCCCTCAAGTTATGCTAAACACGATATGGGTACCGGAACTGAAGTAGGATCCAGTTCAGAAGTTTATTCTCTTTCTGTAAAAAATAGAAGAAAATATTTAAGACTTCGAAAGTGGCATAATCGATCTTCAACATCTCTTGAAAGAAATTTAAAATATGCATTGGCAGATCTTAAGAGAATCTCATCACTTTTGAAAATACCTCCTGCGATTGAGGAAGAAGCTGCTAGGATTTATAGAATGGCAGTTGAACGTGGATTAGTTAGAGGACGATCCATGGAATGTGTTGTAGTTGGAGCAATTTATATTGCATCACGATTATTTAATCTTCCTAGATCTCTAAACGAAGTTTGTCAATTAACAAACAATAACAAGAGAGACGTAGGTAAAACTTATCGATTCATCGCACGAGAACTTGGAATTAGAATGCTTCCGAGCCAAGCGGGTGATTATATTCCTAAATTTGCAAATAGATTACAATTTTCTGCAGAGACACAAACTCAAGCTCAAAAGATTTTAGAAATTGCAAAAGATTCAGAATTGACGTCAGGAAGAGGTCCAACTGGACTTGCTGCAGCTGCACTTTATGTAGCATCTCTAATTACTGGTGAAAAAAGAACACAAAGAGAAATCGCAGATGTTGTTGGAGTAACTGAAGTTACAATTCGAAATAGATACAAAGAAATGATTGAAAAATTAGATTTGGATCATCTTATCGAGGAAGCTAAAGAAAAACGAGAATCTGAAAGGAAAGATAAGGATGATGATGATGATGATGATGAACTCAGAATTCAAGATTAATTAAAGTCTTGATTGTATTTGTAAGAGTCTCTTTTCTAAATTATTCAATTCAGTTTCAGTTGCATTTTTGATTGTTGAAATAATTTCATCTTTTATTAGATTTTCAGGTACTATCTCTGATTCAAGTGTGTTAGCACCCTTTTGTGATTCCTGATATCTTAGAATTGAACCGCTGGCATCGTCTAAAAAAACATCGACAAGGCTTAACGTTGGATCCATAACTAATCTTGCAGAATAGCTTGTATCTCTTATTCTAACTTCAAAACTTCGATTACAATACTTAATTTTTATACCTTCCATGGCTATCTTTTCAAGTATTCCTGCTTCACTACTGTTTTCAGTATCTACTTGCATATCATAACCCATAATGCACTTCCCGTCTATATTCTGATATGGTCCGCCTCCAGATCTTGGACTCAATTTAAAACTCATTCTATCAAAAATCTTTAGGACTATTTAACTTTTTATTTTGTGAGGAGTTTTAAAAATGTTCGCGGAGGTATATTAGATCGAATTCCTGTTGGAGAAAAGTGGGTTCGAGTTGCAATATAACCTTTCTTCTTTATCTTTTCAATCAAAATCTTCATTTTGGGCAAATCTCCTTTATTCTTAATATTTTTAGCAATTGAATGGTAATCAAAATAACCAAAAACATTCAACTTTGACTCACCTTTGATTAATTCAATTGTCTTATTTCCTTCAATTTTTTGGACTAATTTATTGTCCCATAATCTTCCAATCCACATCGGTCCTAACTGTTCAAAATATTCTCCGCAAGCACATCTTTTCTTACTATTTGTGAAAAATTCGCTAATCTTAAAATTAATGCAGTTACGACAATAAAAAATTGGTCTCACTCTCTTCTTGATTGTTGGTAAAGTTTTGCTGACTCGTTTCAAATAAATACGAATATAATGATTTGAACTATGTGTAAAAATTGGTTCTAATGTTATTCCCTGTTTTATTCCAAATTCGACAATTTTTTTTATTAAAATTCTTGAACCTATTTCAAACATAAATTTTGTTTTAATATTTTTCGCGTCATATTTTTTCATGCATGCACTTGGATAAGTTCCGACCAATGCAGAAGTATCTGTGGCAGTTATACCGACAATTCCGTTCATTCTTAACCGTTTAATTGAATCTTCTACAAAAGGATTAGGAGTTCCAAATGGATCAATATCAATAAAATCATACGTTCTTCGACTATTTTTTAGAAGTTTATTTGCTGAATCGCTGAACACATCAACATCTAATTTATTCAATTTAGCATTCTTTTTGATAAGTTTTACAGCTGTAGGATTGCCGTCATTTAAATCAACTCTCGAACCTTGAATTTCATTTGCAATTCTCAGTCCCTTCGCACCAGTTCCTGCCAATAAATCCAGAACCTTTGGTTTATTAAATGAATTTTTAATAATTTCAATAGTAATATCACGATTTAATTTCATTACTGAATTAAAAAATACAGGCATATTTGAATCCAATTTATATTTTTCTGGATCTGGAACATAAAATTTTGTATTTCCTTCAACAATTCGAACTAATTCCATGCTTAGTATATTAATCTCAACTTAAAAATTTAAGCTAAATCTTTAAAAAATTCCCAAACTGGATATAGATCTCCTGTTGAAGGTGATGTCTTGTAAAGCAAAGTCATTTTACCTTCAGATACTCTGAATCTTGCAAAAATCTTGCCTGACGGATGTTTCAATAGATATATGCTTGGTGGCCAACTTGAAGCAATCTTATCAATCTTGGATTTGAACTTGTTTCTATCTTTAATATCATTTCTCTTGACATAAACATATTTATACTTCAAAAACGGTGCAGCATAGGTCTTTTTAACACGAATAACTGCTAACTTATCTTCAAATTTTACTGTCTTTCTAGTCATAATTAATTAATCCTGTTTTTCTTTAAAAAGCTAACGGTGCTGTTATTATTTGTCAGTGAATACACTAAGTATTAACTTCTAAGATGTACAACTAACTAGAATCTGAGTTAATAAAAAGTTTATTGAAAATTATTCAATGGAAATCTTTGTTCCAAGTGCTTGTCCTGGAAGTCCGCCTTGATCGAATCTAACTCGAACTGCGCCTTTATTTCCGTGAGGTTTTGTGATTATACCTTCAATTTTTTTACCTGACGGAGTTGTCCAAACTGCTTTCTTACCATGTAATTTTGCTGCTTCTTCTTTATTATTTACACCTTCGGGAATTAGAATCATTTGATTGTTTACTTGTGTTTTGTATGATCCTCTGTATGCAGATATAATTGCTTCCATGACTATTGACATATGAGTTTTGTTTAAAAAGTTGTTGATATTAACTATATATCTTTAAATTAAGATCATCCAAATGAGCCCGAACACTATATGCTATATCTTTAGAAGTGATTTTATCATCAAAATGTGTTTTTACTTCAGATTCATATTTATTATCTGTTAGAAAATCTAATGAACTAGAGTTAGCTTGTCTAAACACTTCCGTAGGTAATTCAAGTCTTTCGTCAGACATCAATAGATAAGCTTGGTTTAATTGATCGTGTCCAAATTTTTCACTAAAATAAGTTTCAGCATCAAAAACTGTTTCTACTTTTTCTTCTGAATCATATGAACTTACATCAGTCATATCCAGTCGATAGTGGTTATCCTTTAGACTTAGTCCAAATTTTCCAACTTTTACCGCAGGAGATATTGAACCCATTTGCGCATCTTCTTGATATAACTCAAGAACTACGTCTGTTGATTCTGAACGAATATAATTCCCATCTTTTTCTTCAATCTTATATATTGGAATAGTCATTTTTTGGTTATTTGTTAAAACTGCCGCTTCAAGGAAGGATTCATGATTTCTTAAAATTCCATCCAATGATTCAACTGTTGTACTGTTCATATTTTCTCTTTCCATTTTAATTGTGTTATTTTTCAGTATAAAAATACCCTTTATTAAACTTATTATTGTTGATTTTTAATAAATCAATAACATTTATAAATAAACCATAGTTTTATTAAAATATGAAGATAGATGCTTGGGACAAAAAAATATTGACAAATCTATACCAGAATTCCAGAGCCACTCTCGGTGAACTATCTAAAAAAGTTGGATTGCCAAAGGAAAATATACATTATAAACTGAAAAGATTTGAAAAAGCTAATTTTATAAATTATATTCCTTATTCAAACTTATCTAAACTTGGATATGATTATTTCTTAGTAAGGATGAGAGTTGATCCTTTTTCGAACAAATATAATAAATTTATCAACGATCTAACAAAAAGCAAAAGTATTCTATGGTTATCTGAAACTGGAATTTATAGAGGAACTGACTACAACATAACCGCAATTAGATTACATAACAATTTCTCAACAGTACAAGATTATTTTACCGATCTTGTAAACACTAATACTATTGAAAGATTTGAATTGTCGCTAATAGGGACAATGGGATTTAATTATAACTATAACTTATTTAATTGGTTCATGAAGACGGGTACACATCGATTTGAAAATAAAATTGATGAAAAAGATATAAAAATAGTGTTGAAATTATTTGAAAATTCCAGGGTTTCTTTAAATGAATTAGGATCAAAATTAAAATTGTCACCTCTAACAATAAAGAATAGAATCAAAAAATTAGTAAAGAATGATATAATAGAGAGATTCATAATCTCTTTAAATTTTAATAAATTAGATGGTAAATTTATTGTAGTAAGTTATGATGTAAACAAAAAAATGGTATCTCTAAAAATAAGAGAAGTTCTTTCAAAATATTTCTCGGACATAGTGACAATTTCTGTTTTTTTTACTCAAAAAAGAATGTTATTTGGATATGTCAAAGATAAAAATAAATTTCTAAAAGCAATGTCTGAATTGAACAAAATTGATGGAATGAATATTTCTTCAGTTTATGAAAATACGCGAATATTAAAAAATAAAATATTCTAAAAGATTTTATTTAACCAAAACTGCATTAACAATATTTTGTTTTGAAGGTCTTGAAGTTACTCTCGCCTTACCTTTTGCTGTATCTATAATTGCTCCCTTTGTTACAACATTTTGTCTAACAAAGTGTCGGCTAGCAGGATTTTCTAAAACTGACTTTATTTTTACCTTGAATGTTTTCTTTCCATCAGTTACATTTGCATGACTTGCGTTAACTAACGCATGAACTTTATTTCCGCCTCGAACTCGTTTAATTTTGGTTCGAACAGTTTCAGCAACATGTGTAAGTGTTGGAATTCCCATTAGATCGATTAACTTCTTCTTCCGGTACATTTTTCCATATCGTGCTCCGGAAGCTTTTCTCAATGACCTTACTTTGGATTTTGCCATAAACACGAATAAAGAAAAGCATTTATATAAATTTCCTTTTATACGATCTTACAATGGAACGTCCATTAGACGCACTAAGCAAAGCAAAGGGTAAAATTATTACTGTTGCACTTAAGAACAATTCACTAATAAAGGGAAAATTAGATGCTTTTGATATACACATTAATCTAGTATTATCTGATGCAGAAGAAACTAACGGTGAAAAATTAAAACATGACCAACTCTTTATTAGAGGAGACATGGTTGTTCATTTAAGTACAACTAATTAGTTACTTTTTTAAATCAACTTGCTTTTGAAAACACATGAAAGGTACACCATCTAAAGGAAAGAGAAGTGGAAAGAAAACACACGTAATTTGTAGACGATGTGGAGGACACACTTATCATGCACAACATAAAGAATGTGCAACTTGCGGATTTGGTGCTACTAAAAAAATTCGAAGATATGCTTGGCAAAAGAAAAGATTTTTTGGCGCATTTAAAGGAATTAATTTAAAACGATTAGCTCCTAAATCTGCTAGCGGCCGAGGAAATCGAGATCGAACATAGTTCATCGACAAATTTATAAACTAATTTTAGCCATATTCCTTAGCGGGCTTGTAGCTCAGTCTGGTTAGAGCACGAGGCTTTTAACCTCGGTGTCGCGGGTTCAAATCCTGTCAGGCCCGCATTTATAGTCAAAACATAACATTTTTAATTGGTTAAAAATCGAGTTTTTTATGAAAGATTTAGATATGAAAGATACAATCAACTTCTATGAAACATTAGATTCGAAAATAATACCTAATTTTGGACTAGATGATCTAGATGAATTTCCAATTCCGGTAGAGAATCAAGAACATATTCCGTTATCAATCAAAGAAATAGGAGGTATATATAATTCCTTTTCGGAAAATATTCAAAAAAGAATTTTAGAATCAGAGTTAATCAAAATTTCGGGATATCCACAATTATATTTTTCTAAAAAAAGTACTCCTGAAGAACCTAAAGTGACTACTATTTTAGAAGATAGATTATATGAAAATGCAATTGTACCATCTTATATTGAAAATTACGAGGAATATCCATATGAAAGAGAAATACATTTGTATCAATTGCCTGAAGATATTCCAGAAGTAGTTAGAAAAATTATTACAACACAAGGATTTATACATGAACTAGGTCATGTTTTATTTGATCACTTTTATGGGCTAGATTCCGAATTAAAATATAATGATGAGCTAAAAAATCGTAAGGAATTATTAGAAATTTTTGAAGATCTAACTGAAAATTTACCCGCCATATCTAATTATTCTTCAGTATACCGTGATGAGAATGGAAAATATAAAAATCTTGGGGATGACAAATATTCAACGGGAATCAGAGAAGAATTTTGTGAAACTTTAGCAGCATATAAATTGGGTTTTGTGTATTCCTCTGATAAAAAACGACAACTAGATCCGTTTTATGATCGACCTAAAGTTAAAGAATTTATTGAAAATTTTTTAGATGCAGAACTTTTAGTTGATGAAAGCGAATAAAATGAATCAAGATAAAGTTTAAGAAGTTTCAGAGTAGACTTAACGAATGAACTCTCAGTATTGGGCAGATCAAATCGCCGATAAATTAATAAAATCAAAGAAGAAAAAGAAATTTACAATTGCTTCAGGTATGACTCCGTCTGGAACCATTCATTTTGGAAATTTCCGAGAAATTATAACAACTGACCTGATTGGGCGAGCATTAATAGATGCTGGTGCTAAAGTTCGATTTATTTATTCATGGGATGATTATGATAGATTTAGAAAAGTTCCCAAGGATATGCCAAAACAAAATATTTTGAAAAAAAGTTTAGGTCTTCCGGTAAATAGAGTTCCAAATGTTTTTGGAACCAGACATAAATCTTATGCTAAATATTTAGAATCTGAATTAGAAAATAATGTAACTTTTGTTGGAATTAATCCAGAATTTATAAATCAAGATGAGAAATATAATTCAGGCATTTATTCTAAAAATATTAAAATTGCATTTCAAAGTCGAAACAAAATTCGAAAAATTTTAGATAAATATCGAAAAGAACCTTTATCTGAAAATTGGTATCCCGGAAACGTTTATTGTAAAAAATGTGGAACGGACGGAACTAAAATTTTAGATTATGAAAATTTTTCCATAACTTATTCTTGCAAATGCGGAAATAAAGATACTTTTGATTTTAGAAAAAACGGATTGATAAAATTATCTTGGAAAGTTGATTGGCCTATGCGATGGGCTTACGAGAAAGTTGATTTTGAACCCGGAGGTAAAGATCACTCAACACCAGGTAGTTCATATACTGTTGGAAAAGAAATAGTTAAACTATTCGGTTGGACTGCCCCTGATTATGTTAGATATGATTTTATTAATATGAAAGGTAAAGTTGGGAAAATGTCCTCTTCTGCAGGAGATTTGCAATCGATTAAAGATGTCTTGAATTTTTATATTCCTGAATTAGCAAGATATACTTTTGCAGGGCGAACTCCAAAAACTGAAATATTCTACCCAATGGATGAAGGAATATTCAAACACTATGAAGATTTCTATTATACTGAAAGAGTTTCATTTAGAAAGGAGAATGTAAATAAGAAAGAACAAATTCAACAAGAACGAGTCTATCGAATGTCTGTTGTTGACAAAGTTCCGAAACGAATGCCGATTCAACCTTCATTTAAGCACTGTGTTGAGTTAATTAATATATATGGAACTGTTTCGAAAGCATTGATATCGACTGGCGTAAAAAATAAGCAAGATAAAGAACGGTATTCTAAAGTTTTACTATGTGCTAAAAATTGGATTAATGAATTTGCTGGCGACCGATATAAATTCTCAATTAATACAAAAACTCCAAAAATTGAATTAACTTCTAATCAAAAATCAGGATTAACTGATTTGGCAAAAATTCTTTCAAAAGATTTGAATGAAAAACAATTGTATTCCGAATTTCCAGAAATTATGAACCGTAATAAGTTAAATGCTAAAATTTTCTTTCCCGCCATTTATCAAATTTTAATTAATAAAAATTCAGGTCCGAGATTAGCACCATTTATTTTGGCAATTGGTAGAACTAAAGTTAAAAAATTATTAATCTCGATTAAATAGTTTTTATTTCCCAACAAACAACCGGGACCTCAATCTTCCAGTTATTTAATACTTGGGGATGAATTTCTCCAATTATTCCTATTGATTTTTCACCAAGTTTTACTTCTGCACTTCTTCCGGGAATGAAACTAGGATAATCTCTCGCAATGAATGTCGGGGATTTTCCGGTTGCTCGAACAATTGATTGTAAAATAGACTTTGCACGAGTAAAATTAACTTTTGATCCTGCTTCAGCATATGCAAGTTTGTATTCATCAACGGTTCCAGTTTCAGATCGTTTATTCAAGTTTATCACCTGTCCTAATTCGAAGATTCTTTGCGGATAATCAACTTTAGTATTTTTTGATAAAAATTCAATAATAGATGGTGTCAACCAATTTCTAAGTGTTGACCAATTTGATGAAATTGGATTCATAATTTCTACAATATTCTCTTCAGTTAAATTCATTTTTTCGAATAAATTATTTTTGTTAGTTAACATAAAAGTTGCAATCTCTTGTGCACCGGTTCCGATCATTAATTCTCTAATTCGCCGATTTCTGTCTGTCTCTTGACTCAACTCACCTTGAGTTGACATTATTGGATAAACTGGTTCAATGTTATTATAACCGTAGGCGATTAACATATCTTCAACAATATCCATCGGATGCATTATATCTTGACGATAAGAAGAATATTTCACATGTGCATTTCCTGAAGACGTTTTGTCAATATGATCTAAATCATGTCTACTCTTCAATAATAACGATTTAATTTCTGGGTCAGAAACATGTCTTCCGAATGTTCTATCAATTAAAGACTTGGAAACAGATATTTCTTTAACACCGAAAGTTGGTGTAACAATCGTATTTCCTTTTGCGTCAGAAATATTTACTTGTTCGATCGTTCCTCCTCTATCTGCCAAGGACATTGCCAATATATTTAACGCAGTTTCAACATATCTCATTTCAAGTCCTGTAACTTCAATCAATAGATTTTTACTTCGAGTCGTAACTTTTCCAGAATGTTCTGAATTAATTATTGGTGGCATTGAAACCACTTTATTATCTGAATCGATAATTATTGGATAATGTGCAAACGGTTTTACTAAGTGTCCAAATTCTCTTCCCTTTGGATGAATTTCGATAATTTCAGACATAGTCATCTCTTTGCCACCATCCAATGGTTCAAATTTAATTTTGTCTGGTTTTTCTGCAGTATATAATAATGGTGGAGTAAGTTTATCTATGTTAAAAATTCCAATTGCAACTTCTCTTCGTTTCCTTCCAAATGTTCCCGCTATTTTTTCTTGAGCTTGAATTAATTGCTTTAAATTGAAATTATCAATTTTAATATTTCTAATAACTGCTGCCGCGATACACGGTCTGATTCCCTTAACTTTTTTAGAAACATTAATCGTCATTTTTGGAGATTTTGCTTTGTATTTTGGAATTCCTTGATTTTTAGAAAATTGTGCTCTTAGAACTCGTGCTACACCTTCAACATTCCATAAATCTGGTCGATCTGTTGATTTAATCTCTAATTTGATATTATGTCCGTCAGCATACTCGACTTCGCCTTTGAAATATTGTGCTGCTTCTTCCAATTCTGCTACCGTGAATTTTCTACCAACGAGTTCTTCTAAATCTTGTTTATGTATATCTATTGTTGGCATTATACTATTGCTCCTTGTTTTCTTAACCAAGCAATATTATTTGCGAATAGCTCTCGAATATCTCTACTTCCAATTTTTTGCATAAACATTCGATCTATTCCTAGGCCCCATGCAATTACTGGTTCTTTGATTCCGAGAGTTTCAGTTAACTCTGGACGGAAAATTCCTGCTCCGCCAAATTCAACCCATTTATTTAATTTTTCAGACCAAACATCCATCTGGACACTTGGTTCTGTGAAAGGAAAATAATCTGGAATAAATCTTACTTTCTTTGCACCAGAAACTTCTATTGCGAATTTTTTTAGAGTTCCCAATAAATTTGCGAAACTTAAATTCTTGTCAATTATGATTCCTTCTAATTGATTAAATTCAATTAAGTGTGTTGAGTCCAATACGTCTGGTCTAAATACTCGTCCAACGGTGAAATACTTACCTGGAATATCTACTCCTTTCATCATTTGTCTTGCTGAAACTGAGGTTGTGTGAGATCTGGGCATTAATTGTTTTGAAATTTTATCACTCCAAGAATATTGCCATCCTTTTGATCCAGTTTTTCCGCCATTTTCGTGTGCTGCCTTGACTGCATCCACAAATCTCTTATTTGGTAGTTTACCGTTTTTTGGATTCTTTAATTTATATACATCAGTATATTTTCTTGCCGGATGATTCTGAGGTTGATAAAGTGCATCAAAATTATTAAATTCTGTCTCAATAATTGGTCCACTCATTTCTTTAAAACCGAGTTCAACCATTTTCATTCGAATATCATCTAAAAATTGCATGTAAGGTTGTTTTTTTCCAAGATTTGTGTCCGGAACTGGTGCTTCGACATCATATCTTCTAAATTTTCTAGATTTCCAAATTCCGGATCTGATTACTGTGGGCGTATTTGCTTCAATTCCTGGAATTTTTGGCAAATTATTTAAAATTTCTTCTCCGAGTGCAGTGATTTTAACATTATATTCAGTTCGTTTAATTAAACCAACTACTTTCTTACGTTTTGAGAGAGACAAAAAAGATACTTTCTCTGCAGCAGATAATTTTGCAAGATTCAATTCAGATTTATTTAATTTTTGAATTAAATTCATTTCAGGAGTTGTTTTTAATTTTTTACCCTCTGAAGTGAGGTGTATTATTCCTTTTTCTACACGAACATAATTTCCTGAACGTAGATATCCTACCGCAAATCTGAATTTATCTGGGCCTAAAAGTTTTTCTCCTCTTTTGAATGTTAAACTCTGTTTTTTTAATACATCTGCAAGAATGAGTTCAGGTAATGACTTCTTTGCAGCTTCAATACCATTTTCCAATAAAGTTACTACTTTACGTTCAGATTTCAGAATTCTGACTAGTTTTTTGTTATTTAAGTACATTGCAGATCTCATAAATTCGACATTCGACATTCGCTTATGCGAATCTAGAACTCTAGCTTTAGATAATGCTCTAAGCAATATGATTTCAGAATTTTGTAAAGTTTCTGCAATGAGCTTTAGATTCATGATAATCTGACCCCGGTAAAGTTTAAATAAGTATTTCTAAAAATAATTTTGCTGACTGAAAGAGATAACCACTACTCATATTTATTTAAGAACGTATTTTTTTATAAAAATTGTGTTCGGAAAAACCTTATAAATGAATAATAATCACCCATTTCACTGGTCCAGTGGCGTAGTCTGGTAGCGCGCACGACTGATAATCGTGAGGTCGCAGGTTCAAATCCTGCCTGGACCATATTTATTCTAAATGAAAGGACTATTAAACAATTACTTCTGAATAAATAATATGTTTGAATCATTGAGTCAATTTGATCCTAAATCTGTTGCAATTGGAATAAGTATTGCTTCAATCGTTGTTGCACTTTTGATGCAACGAGTTTTAAAAATGGTTTCAGTATTTACTTCCAATACTAAAACTAAAATTGATGAAATCTTATTAGCGAATGTAAGATTACCAATTCAGGTTTTGATTATTACTTTTGGATTCTTTTTAGCAGTTAAATATTATCAACCAGATTTTTCAATTGGAGGAATAACAATACTTCAAATATTTTCTATTTTGTGGATTATTTCAATAACATTTCTTGTTTCTAGAATTATTAAATCAGGTTTTGAAATATACACTTATGAACTTAAGGAAAAAATGCATCGGAAAATTGATGATACTTTATTTAATTTTTTACGTAAATTAATTAATTTTTCAGTATACATTGTTGCATTATCAATTATTTTGAAACAATTTGGCATAGAAATAACTCCATTATTAGCCGGACTTGGTATTGCGGGAATTGCTGTTGCAATGGCTTTGAAAGATACACTTTCTAATTTCTTATCTGCAATATACATAACTGCAGATCGACCGATGAAATTAGGGGACTATATCGAACTTGATTCAAAAACTGCAGGATATGTTGTGGATATCGGGTGGCGTACAACTCGATTAAAAACCTGGGACCACAATTATTTGATTTTACCAAATTCTAAAATTGCGGAATCTGTTTTTAGAAATTATAATGCACCTAAACGTGAAATGACAACTCTGGTTTCATGCGGTGTTTCATATGATTCAGATCTAAATAAGGTGGAAAAAGTTGCATTGACTGTAGCAAAAAAGGTCCAAAAATCCGTCGATGGAACAATTAAAGACTATATTCCTTCCTTTAGATTCAGAGAATTTGGAGATAACGCAATCACATTTACAGTTAGTTTAAGAGTTAAAAATAGAGAAAGTAGAAGTGTGGTTGTTCATGAATTTATTAAAGCTTTGAAATCTAGATTTGATAAAGAAAAAATTGAAATTCCATTCCCTCAAATGGATGTGCATGTGTCTAAAGATTAATTTCACTTTGCAGTAATAATAAATTGTTATAAGGACTTATAAATATCATATATATTATGGCAGAATTAAAAAAGTCCATCTCATTTAACGTTTTAGTACTTCTTGCTATAAATGCAATCATCGGTACTGGAATCTTTTTTGTTCCGGGAATTGCTGCAAGAATAGCTGGACCTGCTTCTATAATTTCTTGGATTTTAGTTAGTATTTTGGCATTACTTGTCGCAGCATGTTTTGCTGAATTAGTAAGTATGTTTCCGAAAGCAGGAGGAGTCTATGAATATACTAAACAAGCATTTGGTGAGTTTGGAGGATTTATGGTTGGATGGATATCTTGGATTGTTGCAAACGTAACTATTGCCATGCTTTCAATTGGTTGTCTTGAATATCTGGCAGTATTTATTGATATGAGCCACGTAACTAAAACCCTTCTTGCATTACTGATTGTTTTATTTGTTAATTTCGTATCTTTTAGAGGGATTGATCTATCGGTAAAGGTTCTTTTATTCTTTTCAATAATCACCATTATGAGTTTATGGACTTTGATGAGTTGGGGTATTTATTACTTTGATGTTTCAAAACTTCAATTCTTGGAAATATTTCCGAAAGTATCTATAGTTATCGCGATGGTTTACATACTTGAGACATTCTTCGGTTGGGAAACCGTTGCAAACTTGGCTGAAGAAACTAAAGATGCTAGTAAAGTTATACCTAAAGTAATGATGATCGCAACAGTTGCAGTTATAGTCTTGGCGATAGGTGTTGTATCTGTTGCTCTTGGTGCAGTACCTTATGATGTTTTAGCAAATAGCTCTACTCCGCTAACCGATGTTGCAGAAGTAATAATGGGAAGTTCAGGAGCTTTAGTAATAACTGCATTAATTTTCTTAAATATCTTTGGAGGTGCTGCCGCTTGGATAATTACTGCTCCGCGACTAATCTTTGCATTAGCGAGAGATGGACTTCTCCCAAGTTCATTAGGCAAAATACATCCTAGATTCCAGACACCGTACATGGCAATTATGGTCCAAGCAATATTGAGTGGAATTATAATCTTATCTGGAAGTTATGAATTATTATTGGAAATGATTTTACCACTTGCAATATTTATGTATACAATGGTAGTAATGAGTGTTTCAATATTACGATTTACTGATCCTCATCGAGAAAGAACATTTAAAGTCCCATTTGGGAAAGTATTACCTGTTGTAATTGGATTGACTTTAATGTTTTTGATGGGAGGAATTGGAATCTCTACAATTATGACTGGTGCAATGTTCGCATTTATTGGAATACCTCTTTATCTACTAAAAGGTATAGAAAATAAGACCTCAATATTAGAAGGTATGCTTAATTGGTCTGCAGGATTTAGACGAATGTCTTATGGTGTTTTTGTTAAACCTAGAACACATAAACATATTTTAGCATTTTTTGGAGATTTCAAAAATCGAAAAATTTTGAATATGGGTTCGAATTCCGGAGTTCTGGCAAAGGAGCTTGCAGAGATTGTTGGTGAAAATGGTACAATTCTTGCTACTGATGTATCTGAAAGTGATTTGAAAAATGCACACAGTCTTGCTATGAAAAATAGATTAAATAATATTGAATTTATTCGAGAAGATTCAAATGATCGTACAAATCTTCATCATAAAATCAAGGGTGTTCATGGAGCAACCTCTATTGGGTTATTGGGTTATACCGGTGACCCTGACAAACTATTAACTTCATTAAGTAAACGAGTTGTAACTCGAGGACGAATTTATTTCATTGATTATGATCGAGTATTAAAGTTATTTAGAGCTCCAGATTGGTTACGAAATCGTCATGATTTGATTCTTAAATTTAAAAAACATGGTTTTCATGTTTCTTATGAAATTGACAAGGGTTGGTTCTGGGACACAATCCATATTTCAGGATATAAGATAAAGTAGACTTTTTAAATTTCATTTTACTAAAAACAGCATGGGTATAGATATAGGTAAGTTTCCAAACAATCATAAACTTACAAAAAAATGGCAAAAATATTGGGAAGAAAAAAATATTTACAAATTTGATGAATCTTTGCGAAAACCAGTTTACTCTATAGATACTCCTCCGCCAACTATTTCTGGAAAGATGCACATCGGTCATGCATTTTCTTATACTCAAACAGATTTTATTGCAAGATATAAACGAATGAAAGGAATGAATGTTTTCTATCCTTTTGGTACAGATGATAATGGGTTAGCAACTGAAAAATTAATACAGAAATTGAAAGGTGTTTCTGCAAATAAAATGGATCGCGGAAAATACATAAAATTATGTCTAAAGACTTTGAAAGAAATTAAACCCGATTTTGTTCAAGGTTGGAAAGATATGGGATTGAGTGCAGATTTTGATATGACTTTTTCTTCAATAGACGAACATAGCAGAAAAATATCTCAAAAAACATTTTTAGAATTGTACAAAAAGGGTCGTGCATATCGGAAAGAATCACCAGTATTATGGGATATTCGTTTTCAAACTGCAATAGCACAAGCTGAATTGGAAGGTATAGAACGGAATACTTTGATGAATGAAATTAAATTCAAACTTAAAGAAGGTGGAGAATTCATCATTGCTACAACTCGACCTGAACTACTTGGCGCATGTGTATCTGTTATGATTAATCCGAAAGATCCTCGTGCAAAGAAGATGATTGGTAAAACTGCCATAACTCCAATATATAATCATGAAGTTCCAATAATTGCCGACGATAAAGTTGATCTTGGAAAAGGTACGGGCATATTGATGAGTTGTACTTTTGGAGATCAAACAGATATGGAATGGTACAAAGAATATAATCTTCCTTTAAAGATGGTAATTAATCCTGACGGAAAAATGAATGATAATTCTGGAAAATATTCTGGATTAACTATTATTGAAGCGAGAAAAAAAATAATAGATGATTTGAGAAATGATAAAGTTTTATTCAGCCAAACAAAACAAAAACAGATTGTTCAAGTTGGTGAAAGATCTAAAGAACCTGTTGAAATAATTAATTCAACACAATGGTATATCAAATATTTGGATCAACGTTCAGATTTTATAAAAGGCATGAATGCATTAAATTGGTATCCTAAATACATGTCCGTTAGATTGAAAAACTGGATAACTGGTCTTAATTGGGACTGGTCAATTGCACGTCAAAGAAAATTTGGAGTTCCAATACCCGTATGGTATGACGAAGATGGAAAAGTTTATCTTCCTAATGAATCAGAACTGCCTGTTGATCCAATTAAAGATAAACCGCGTCGATTTCCGAAAGGAAAAAAATTAATTCCTGAAACGGACGTGTTTGACACTTGGTTTACTTCATCAAGTTCACCTAAACTTTATCAAGAATTAGTAAAAAATCCATCAATAAAGAAAAAAATGAATATTTTTGATCTTAGGCCTCAAGCGCATGATATAATTAACTTTTGGCTGTTTTATACTCTTGCTAAAAACAGACTACTTTCGAATAAAAATCCCTGGTCAATTGTAACTATTTCTGGGCATGTTCAAGATCCAAATGGTCGCAAAATGTCTAAATCAGTAGGTAATGTTATTGAACCTAGAAAAATTATTGATAAATTTAATGTTGATGCATTACGATATTTTTCTGGATCAAAAAAATTAGGTGAAGATGCTCCTTTTCAAGAAAAGGAATTGAGAACTGGAATTAAATTGATGAATAAACTCTGGAACACAACTCGATTCTTAAAAATGAATTCGGATTCAACTCCTAAAAAAACTAAATTAGAAATTGAAGATAAGTGGATTCTTTCTAAATTGGATTCAACATTTAAAGAATACGAAAAGAATTTTGATAAGTATGATCCGAAATTTGCACTTCATGCTGCTGAACAATTTTTCTTAAAGGAATTTTGTGATTTTTATTTGGAAATGATTAAAGGTAGAATTTATGGAGATGATAACTCGAGCAAATCTGCCGCACTTTGGACTGCAAATCAAGTCCTGTATAGTTCGTTGCAATTATTTGCACCATTTTTATGCTTTTTAACTGAAGAAATTTATCAAACTGTTTATAAAAAATCAAAAAGCATCCACTTAACAAAATTTGAAAATTTGGGTAAAAAGGATGATGCTTCAGAAAAACTTGGTGACTTATCAAAGCAAATAATTTCTGAAATTAGAAAATGGAAACAAGAAAATAACATTAAACTTGGAGAATATGTTGAATCTTTGAATATAAGCCATCCTAATGCAGGAGATATTCAGGAAGTTTCAGAAATAATCTGTAGAACTGCAAGAGTTAATGAATTAAAAATATTGACTGGAAAATTTTCAATTTCCCCGTAAAGCTCTTTTAGCATGTTTTGAATAGAACATATAATGTATTCCGTGATTTTTTTTATTTGATTTGGTTAACGGATGCTCGAAGAAAATTGCACCACGAATAAATGCCGGAATTCGTGCAATTTTGCTGAACATTCCTACTCTGCTGGCTCTTCCTGCAAGTTCTGCTTCTTTTACAATTTTTGAACCTTCGCTAATACCTTTTATCTCATGCAAAACCGTCTGTGTTGATGATACCGACACTTCTACGGGTGCCAGTCTCGAAATCAAATATGCTTCTTCAAAAAGTCTGAAAATAAGCATAAATGGAAATACTGCGATAATTTCTAACCAATGATGTCTGAAAAAATATTTTTTGCTTACTGAACGTCGATATTTGAATAGTAGATCAAATCCTAAGACAAAAGTTATTAAGAAAAACTCAAGAAAAATTATTAATTCTTCGTATATATGGAGTGTTTCAATATAAAATAAATTTAAAACTAGATGAGTAAGCACAAAGATCAATGCATATGGAACCATTTTATCAATGAATATTTCAAAACGGATATGTCTCATAGTGAGTTATATTTACTTAATATAAAATTGTTTTGAACAAAAGCCTTATAATTTCTATTTATGAAGTCAATGAATGAACGACAAAGAGCGATTTGCCTTAAGAAAAAAATTGAAAGAACTTTCTAAGTATAGAGCAAGGCATACTGAATTGGTTTCAGTATATATTCCTGAAGGATCTGACATTCAAAAAGTTATAAACCAAATTTCAAGCGAATTAAGTTTAGCAAGAAATATTAAATCTGCATCTACACGTAAAAATGTTTCAAATGCTCTTGATAAAATGCTGAGGGGGTTGAGAGATTATTCTAAAACTCCAAAAAACGGTTTGGCGGCATTTGCAGGAAATATTTCTGAAAAAATGGGAGCGAGTGATGTTAAATTTTGGGGTATTGAACCTCCTGAAAAAATGTCTATAAGAAAATATCGTTGCGATCAAACTTTTTTGCTTGAACCGCTAAACGAAATGTTGAACGTATATGATGCTTATGGAATTGTTATTCTAGATCGAAGAGAAGCACAAGTTGCAATATTAAAGGGGAAAACAATTAGTGTAATATATAGTGAAACTTCTGCAGTTCCGGGAAAATATAAAGCTGGAGGTCAATCTGCTGCTAGATTTGCAAGAGTTAGAGAGGGATTGGCACGGGCATTCTATCAAAAAGTTGCAGATGTTGTAAATCTAGAATTTGATTCAAATGTAATAAAATTAAAGGGTATTATAATTGGCGGTCCGGGACCATCTAAAGAAGAATTTCATAATGAAAACTTCTTGAATCAAGATATTAAAAAAAATGTTATCGCAGTTGTTGATGTGGGATATTCCGGAGAACAAGGAATTGCCGAAGTATTAGAAAAATCTAAAGATATACTCGCCAAAGAATCAATGCTTAGAGAAAAGAAGGCCACTGATAGATTTTTTAATATTCTTGGAAAAACTCCGGATCTTGCAACATACGGTGATGACAATGTGAAAAAGGCTGCAGAAATGGGTGCAGTTGAACTAATGCTTATTTCTGATTCAAAAGACGAAGATGAGATTGAAAAATTTGCAGATTTGATTGAAGCTCAACGAGGAGATTGGATAATTATAAGTTCGATTAGTAGAGAAGGACAAACTCTGGATGGACTTGGTGGAGTTGGTGCAATTCTTCGATATAAAGTAAATTGGTAGTTTTTTATAGTTTGTAATTAAATAATAATTATGATTTCATTAAGCAGTGCAGAAAAAATTGCAAAATCTGCTGGTGCAAAGCGAGTTTCCGAATCTTACAAAAAAAAATTGAAGGAACTACTTGAAAAACACGGTAAAGAACTTTCTAAAAAGGCAATTAAATTTGCATCATACCGGGGTCGAATGACTGTTCGCAGTGAAGATCTTGAAAACGCTTTAAGATAAACCTTATAAATCTCATGTTTCTATTCCTCTTATGTCAGATATTTCTATGGCTGAAATTGGAAAAATGAAAGTAGGTAGATATATCGTTATCAATGGTGCGCCTCATCAAATTACTTCAATGTCCAAATCTGCACCAGGTAAACACGGACATGCAAAATATCGAGTTGATGCAAAAAATATTTTTACTGGAAATAAATCAAATATTGTTATGACTGCACACCAACACGTAGAAGTTCCGAATTTAAAGAAACAAAATGCGCAAGTCTTATCTGTTTCTGGAAAAAATGCTCAAATTATGGATATGGAAACATATGAAACTTTTGACTTGGAAATTCCTGAAGAGTTACAAGGACAAGTTGAATCCGGGAAAACAATTATGTATTGGGAAATCATGGGTAAACGAATGATGAAACAAATGGTAAATTAAGATGAAAATTCCTGAAGCTGAAGTCCGATTGTTTAACCGAGTATTTATTTGTCGTAAGTGTAAAGCTAAAATCCGGGCAGCAACTCCAAGAATTAAGGCAAAATTAATTGTTTGTCCTAAATGTCAAAGTAGAAATTTTAGACCGAAAGTTAAAGAGAAACGAATTGCAAAGTAAATACTTAACGTTTATAAAGTAAGATTAAAAACTAAATTCATGTCAAAAACAGTTATGCCTGAAATGAATATTGGTTTGATTGGTCACGTAGATCACGGTAAAACAACACTTACTTCTGCGCTTTCCGGTAAATGGACTGATACTCATTCTGAAGAATTAAAACGTGGAATCACCATTAAATTGGGATATGCAGACATAACTATTAGGAAAAATTCCAAAGGAAATTTAACAACTTCTGAAAAGGATGATAAAGGAAAAGAAAATAAAATTATTAGGCGAGTATCTTTGATTGATGCCCCGGGACATGAAACATTGATGGCAGTTATGATTTCAGGTGCAGCAATTATGAATGGTGCAATCTTGATGATTGCAGCAAATGAACAATGTCCACAACCTCAAACTCGAGAGCACTTGACTGTGTTAAAAATTTTAGGGATCAAAAATATAATTGTTGTTCAAAACAAAGTTGATTTGATTTCTGAAAAAGATGCTAAAGAAAATTATTCTCAAATTAAAAAATTTGTTAAAAATACTCTGGGATTCGAAGTTCCGATAATACCTTTATCTGCCCAGAAAGGTGCAAATATTGATATTTTACTTGAAGCAATTCAAGAATTTATGCCAACCTCTAAAGTAAAACGCGGAGATAATTCTGAATTTATTGTTGCTCGAAGTTTTGATACTAATAAACCTGGTACTGAAATTGCAAAACTCTCTGGTGGAATACTCGGTGGAACTATTACTTCTGGTAAACTGAAGATTGGGCAAGAAATTGAAATTTCTCCGGGATTTAAAACTGATCGAAAGGGTGTTTCAACATGGACTCCTGTAAAAACTAAAATTAAAAATATTATATCTGGCGGAAATTCAGTAAAAAATAAGGGTCCCGGTGGTTCAATTGCAATTGAAACAGAATTAGATCCAAGTCAAACTAGAACCGATTCATTAGTGGGAAATATTATTTCCGCAGTTGGAAAAAGTCCAGATATAATCACAAATTTAAATTTGGATATAACTTTATTTGATAAAGTTCTCGGTGCTAAAGAAGATCTAAAAATTAATCCAATTAAATCAAATGAAATTTTAGTTATGAATATTGGGACTGCTACAACTTGGGGATCAGTAATCCAACCTGGTAAAAATATCACAATAAATTTGAAAAAGGCAATCTCTGCAAGAAAAGGTTCTAAAGTTTCAATAAGCAGAAAAATTGGTAGTAGATGGCATTTGATCGGATACGGTAAAATAAAATGAAGAATAAATATAGAGTTGTATTTTTAATTGGATTTTGTTCACTAAGTTTATTAATCGCTGGACATATAGATTATTTAATCACATGAAAATTAAGAAAAAAAATTTGAAGCTTTCGATTGTAGGTATTGTTATTTTGGTGTTTATTATTAGTTCAATTTCGTACTTAACATCTCAGGAAAATCCTGAAATTAGTGAACTTGCCCAATGTTTGACAGATGGAGGTGCAACTATGTATGGTGCATATTGGTGTGGTCACTGTATTGATCAAAAAAATTTATTTGGAAATTCATTCAAATATGTAGATTATATTGAGTGTGATGAACGCGGAGATAATTCTCAACCTGAACGTTGTCAAATTGAAGGAATTACTGGATATCCTACTTGGAAAATAAATGGTCAAACTATACCTGGAAAAATAAGTTTGAATGAATTATCTAGTATGGTTGGCTGCAATTATGGAATTTAAATTAGTTGGTGCTCCAATTGCACTCTATAAAGAATTTGAAACTGGCGCAGAAAAAGGGGTTTCTGAAATACGTAAAATTTTAGGAATTAGCTTTCAAAGTTTAAATTTGAATAATTGTACTCAAGAAGCTGCAAATGATAAAATTTATGCAAAAGCAAAACGACTCATGAATAAATACCGTTCCTTTTTTATCGGTGGTGATCATTCCATAACTTATCCTATCTTGAAAGCACAAACAAAACCATTTGATATATTTTGGTTTGATGCTCATCCAGATTTATATGATTTTTATAAACATAAATTTAGTCATGCAACTGTGATGCGACGGATTTTAGAATTGCATAATTGTCGAACTATTTATTTAATTGGTAATCGTACAATTGAACCGGAAGAGAAAGAATTTTTGAAGGATACTGAACGAGTGAAACGAATTCATTTTAACCAAATTAAACGTACACATTCACGAAGATATTATGTTACAATTGATATGGATGTTTTAGATCCAAGTGAAGCACCTGCCGTCGATCATCCTGTTCCAAGAGGACTTTCTATGACGCAACTTATTTCTTCAATAAAACATCTAAAAAAAGGAAATCTTATTGGTTGTGATCTAGTAGAAGTTGTCCCAGATAATGACTCAAGTGGAATCACTGAAAAGAATGCCGTCAAAATAATTAAAACAATTTTAAATTCCTAATTAACTTTTTATATTCTGTAAAACTTTAGAATAATATGAATCCACTGAGAACAATTATATTAGGTGCTGCTGGGCGAGATTTTCATAATTTCAATGTATATTTCAAAGACAATAATTTGTATAAAATTTTGGCATTTACTGCCGAACAAATTCCAGATATAGCTGGAAGAATCTATCCTGCTTCACTTTCGGGTAAAAAATATCCTCGAGGTATTCCTATTTATTCCGAGAACAAATTGGTGGATTTAATAAAAAAATTAAAAATTGATGTATGTATCTTATCTTATTCGGATCTTTCCAATCAGGAAGTTATGATGAAAGCAGCAATAGTTCAATCAGCGGGTGCTGATTTTTCGCTTCTTGGTCCAAAATCCACTCAATTAAAATCAAAGAAAAAAGTTATATCGATTTGTGCAGTAAGGACTGGTTCAGGAAAATCACAAATAACTGATTATATTGGTGATATATTAGATACTAAAAAAATAAAATATACGGTAGTTAGGCATCCCATGCCTTACGGTAATTTGAAAAAACAGAAAGTTCAGATTTTTAAATCATATGATGATTTGAATATACATAATACAACGATTGAGGAGAGAGAGGAATATGAACCGCATTTAGCCAAATCTAGAATAGTTTTAGCAGGAATTGATTATAAGGAAATTTTGAAGGAAGCTGAAAAAAGAAGTCAAATTATTTTATGGGATGGAGGAAATAATGATCTACCTTTTTTTAAATCAGATCTTCATATTGTACTAGTTGATCCGTTGAGACAAAATCATGAACTATTATTTTATCCTGGTTTAACAAATTTAATTATGGCAGATATTGTTATAATAAATAAAGAAAATTCTGCAAATAAAAAACAAATTGAAAATTCTATTAAAAACATTAGAAAGGTAAATAGTAAAGCAAAAATAATTCATACTGATTCGATTATTCAATTAGATAGTAAAGTAAAGGCGAATTCAAAAGCAATTGTAATTGAAGATGGTCCGACCACGACACATGGCGGAATGAATTACGGTGCGGGATGGATTGCAGCAAAAAAATTAAGATTGAAAATAATACAACCTCAAAAATTTGCAGTTGGCTCATTAAAGAAATTATATAATAAATATTCGAATCTAAAGGAAATTTTACCTGCAATGGGATACTCAGCAAAACAAATTTCTGAATTGAAAAAAACTATTCATAATTCAAAGCCAGAAATAGTTATAATCGGTACACCTATTGATCTTTCTAGATTTTTAAAATTGAAAATTCCTAGTGCTAGAGCAATATATAAAATTAAAGATAAAACAAGTACTCTAAAAAAGGAAATTTTAAAATTTTTAAAATAGTTTTTGAAGATTTATGCTTTGACAAAATTATGTATTACTAAACCCAATGCACTTAGTCCTGTTCCGCCGAGTATAACTTGAGTATCGAGTTGAGCCATTAAAAATAAAGATGTTAAAATTCCTAGAACTGCAGGAATAGGAATATTATTGTAGTTTATAGGTACTCTGAATCCTTTTGAAATAGATTTTTCCTTTTTACGTTTGTAGATTAATGAAAGATTTACTAATATAAATGTTAGAAAAACAACAAAATTAGTTAAATTTGCAATAGTTTCAATGTTATTTATAAGAGTAAATAACATTGCCAATAATCCAATAATTAATATTGAAATGTGTGGCGTTTGTCTTAATTTTGAAACTTCTGCAAATTTTGTAAGTTTTTTATAATATTTGGAAATTCCATATAGTTGTCTTGATGATCCAATTAAAATTATCAAAACTGTATTTCCGGTAGAGAATAGTGCAATAATTGATAATGCCAAAAATGCAGATGATCCAAATGCTGCTGCAGCAACATCTGCCAGTGGAGATGACGAAGTCGCAAGAATTTTCCAGTCCAGAACGCTTACTGCTGAAATTGCAACAAGCATATAGATTACTGTTGAAATTAAAATGGATAATAATATTGCTTTCGGAATTGTTTTACTTGGATTCTTTGTTTCTTCTGAAAGTTTTGCTATGCTTTCAAATCCGATATATGCAAAAAATATTAATGAAGCTGCAGAAAATATACCTTCAAATCCATTTGCCATTTCAAAATAATTTACCTTTCCAAATGAACCAATTCCGAAATAAATTATCGCTAATAATCCAACTGTTTCTAATAAAGTAAAGATTATATTTGTCCAAGCAGCTTCTTTAATTCCATAATAGCTAATGAATGAAAATATTGCGATTAAACAAATTGCGATAAATACTTTTGATATTAGCCAAGCAGGAAATAATGCTTTAAAATAACCTGCAAATCCTAATGCAACTGCAGCAGAAGATATAATTCCCATTAAAACGATTAGCCAACCTGTCATAAAACCCAATTTTTCACTTAACGAACGTTTTACATAATCATATTCTGCAGAATCATTTGTTCTTCCGGAAGTGAATTCTGCGTAACTCATACCTGTA
>Ga0315328_10000124_pt1 | contig 29879 bp, 24 predicted proteins | sample M120032315metaG_FD_203462 | JGI IMG/M metagenome (GOLD analysis project Ga0315328, IMG submission 203462) | Ammonia-oxidizing marine archaeal communities from Monterey Bay, California, United States - M1 200m 32315 | ecosystem: Environmental > Aquatic > Marine > Intertidal zone | place: USA... | reverse complement strand
AGAAAAATGCCCTGGACCGCTTCGACATCGACTTCGCCCTGTGCATGTACTGCGGCATCTGCGTCGATGTCTGCCCGTTCGAGGCCCTGTTCTGGTCGCCCGAATTCGAGTATTCGGAACCGAAGATTGCCGATCTCCTCCACGACAAGTCAAAGCTCAGCCAGTGGATGGAGACCGTCCCGGACTTTCAGGAATACGAGACGGGCAGCGAGGCCAAGAAGGCCAAGGTGCCGCGGTGAACGTGCTGGCCGCCCTGGAGGGAATGGACCGCCTGGCGGGCGGCGAGGTGCTGGTAGCCCAGAACGTCGCCTTCGGCGTCCTGGCTCTCGCCATGGTGGCCGCCGCCCTCCGTATGGTGACGACCCGCAACGTGGTCCACGCCGCCCTCTACCTGGTCGTCGTACTGGCCGGGGTGGCCGGCATGTTCATCCTGCTGGGCGCCGAGTTCGTGGGTGTGACCCAGGTGTTGGTTTACATCGGGGCCATCGTCGTGCTGTTCCTGTTCGGCATCATGCTCACCAAGGGGTCGTTCGGCGAGGACGACGGCGTGACCGGTGAGCGCCGCCTCGTGGCGAGCCTGGTGGGCCTGCTGGTGTTTGGCGTCATGGCTGCCGCCCTGGTCGAATCGTTTGAGGACGCCGAGTTGTCACGGTCCGGGCCCAGCACCACCGCCGAGCTCGCCGACAGCATCTTCAGCGACTACATCGTGCCCTTCGAGGCAGTGTCGGTCCTCCTGTTGGCCGCCCTCATCGGGGCCATCGTGGTGGCGAGGAGGGACTGACGTGCTGCTGAACCAGTTCCTGCTGCTATCCGCCGTCCTGTTCGCCATCGGCGTCTACGGCGTGTTGGCCCGTCGAAACGGCGTCCTGGTACTCATGTCCATTGAGCTCATCCTCAACGCCGTGAACCTCAACCTGGTGGCCTTCGGGGCCTTCCGCGAGACGGTGGGCGGTGAGGTATTCGCCCTGTTCGTGATCGCCGTGGCGGCCGCCGAAGTCGGAGTGGGCCTGGCCATGGTGTTGCTCCTGTACCGGAACCGTCGGTCCATCGACCTGACGCAGATCGACCAGCTGAGGGGCTGAGCCGATGACCGAACTCCTCACCATCGCCGCCTCGACGGATGGAGGTGGCCTAGCCCTCGGGATCACCGAGGGGGGCAACTGGTTCCTGCGCAACGTGTGGCTAATCCCGCTGCTGCCCGCCCTGTCCTTCGTGGGCATCCTGTTCTTCGGCAAGCGCATGCCCCGTGGCGGCTCGGAGCTGGGTGTGGCAACCCTCGGCATCGCCTTCCTGCTGGCCGTGGTGACCGGAGTCGCCTGGGTCGACCACCGGGACGACTACCACGGCGAGGAGGTCCACCGGGCGGTCGTCGTCCACGACGCCCACGCTGACGCCCACGCTGACGACCACGGGGTCGGCCACGGCCACCCGTCGCTGGCCGTCCACCGCACCGCCACCTGGTTCCAGACCAACGGCGTCGAGTTCACCGTCGGGACCCTCGTCGACGGCCCGGCGGTCATGATGCTCCTGGTGGTGACCCTGGTGTCGCTGCTCGTACACGTGTATTCCACCGACTACGTACACGGGGACCGCAGGTACACCCACTTCTTCGCCTTCCTATCGCTGTTCAGCGCCTCGATGCTCCTGCTGGTGGTGTCGGAGAACACCCTGCAACTTCTGTGTGCCTGGGAACTGGTCGGCGTCTGCTCCTTCGTCCTCATCGGCCACTGGTGGGAGGAGAAGCCCAACAGCGACGCCGCGCTCAAGGCCTTCCTGACGAACCGGGTCGGCGACATGGGCCTACTGGTCGGTGTGACCGTCCTTTTCTTTGCTGTCGGCTCGGCGCTACCCGACCGCTTCGGCTCGTTCTCCATCGCCGAGACCAACGCTCTGGCCTCCAGCGGGGCGCTGCCCCACACGACGCTGCTCATCGCCTCGTGCTGCCTGATGGCCGCCGTCATGTCCAAGTCGGGCCAGTTCTTCCTGCATACCTGGCTGCCCGACGCCATGGCCGGTCCGACACCCGTATCGGCGCTCATTCACGCAGCGACCATGGTGGTGGCCGGCGTGTTCATGATCGCCCGCATGTACGGGGTGTTCTTCGAGGGCTTCCAGATCGGTGGGAGCTCCATCAACCTGATGGCCTTCATCGGCGGCTTGACCACCATCGTGGGTGCCTGCCTGGCTTTCGTGCAGCGGGACATCAAAAAGGTGCTGGCCTACTCCACGATCTCCCAGCTGGGCTACATGGTGATGGCCCTGGGTGTAGGGGCCTGGACAGCGGCCATGTTCCACCTGTTCACCCACGCTTTCTTCAAGGCCTGCCTGTTCCTGGGCTCCGGGTCGGTCAGCCACGCCGTGCACAGCTTCGACATGAAGTCCGACATGGGCGGCCTCCGCAAACACATGCCTCACACCTACCGGACGTTCATGATTGGCACCGTCGCCCTGGCTGGCCTGCCCCCGCTGGCTGGCTTCTGGTCCAAGGACGAAATCCTGGTCGGGACCGGCGGCTGGGGCCTGCTGGGCGGAACGGGCGGCAACGGTGCCTACACCCTGATGCTGGGCATGGGCATGCTCACCGCGGCGCTCACTGCGGCCTACATGACGCGCTGCGTCTACCTGACGTTCTTCGGCGAGTTCCGGGGCCACGGCCAACCGCACGAGTCCGGCCCGCGGATCACAGTGCCGCTGTGGATCCTGGCTGGCCTGGCCGTGGTGGCCGGGTTCGTGAACCTGCCCAAGGGCTTCCAGATGGCGCCCGGCTCGCTTCAGGAGCGGTTCGGCCACTTTGTGGAGCCGGTGGCCGGCTACTTCCCGGCCATCAGCCATGGGACGCCCAGCTGGTCATTGGCTGTCGTGTCCACCCTGGTCGTCGTGGGCGGCATAGCGGCCGCCGGTTGGTACTACTTCGTGAAGGTCGAGGCGGCCTCAAAGGTCGCTGGCACCAGCCTGACCGAGCTGCCTGACGGCCCGACCACGAAGTACCCACTGGCCCGCATGGGGCACACCCTGCTGGCCAACAAGTACTACCTCGACCACCTGTACAACGAGGTGGTGGTCGACGGGACGAAGGGGCCGGTGGCCCGCTTCGCCTACCGGATCAACCAGCAGGTCATCGACCGGACGGTCGACCTGGTCGGCGAGACCGCCGTGAAGGCGGGGGTCGTCGTCTACGAGAAAGTCGACCAGCTAGTAGTCGACGGGGCAGTCAACGCCTCGGGCTCTGCCTCATCTGCCACAGGTGAGGAACTTCGCAAGATCAACTCCGGCAAGGTCCAGAGCTACGCGGCGATCCTGTTCGCGGCAGCCACGGTCCTCGCCGGCGTACTCATCGTCATCGTCTAGGAGACGCCGAGATGGAAAATCTGCTCGACGGTTGGGGCATCACGCTCGCCACCTTCTCACCGCTGGTGGGGGCAGCGGTCATGATGCTCATCCCCCGGGAGCGTGAGGACCGGCACAAGATGGTCGCGCTCGTTACCTCGTTGTGGGTGGCGTTCGTGGGCGTGCTACTCCTCCTGTGGTTCGACCTGGACCACACCGACCGCCTGCAATTCGCGGTCGACCGGGTTTGGATCGACGTCATCTCCAGCCACTACTCGGTAGGCATCGACGGCATGAGCCTGCCGCTGATCCTGATGACCATGCTGGTGGTTCCGGCGTGCATCGTCTACAGCTGGAACCACTTCCCGGAGCCGACCAACCCGAAGGCCTTCCTGATCCTGATCCTGATCCTCGAGACGGGAATGATCGGCACCTTCGTAGCCCAGGACCTGGTGCTCTTCTTCGTGTTCTTCGAGGTCGTGCTTCTGCCCATGTTCTTCATGATCGCCGTGTGGGGCGGAGAAGACCGGCGCTACGCCTCGCTGAAGTTCTTCCTGTTCACCCTGTTCGGGTCGGCCCTCATGCTGGTCAGCTTCCTGGCCCTGTTCTTCCTCACCGGAGCTGACACCTTCACCTTCACCGGCCTGGCCGACGCCGTGGCCCACGGCGGCGTGTCCCGTACGGCCCAGCTGTGGATCTTCGGCGGCATGTTTCTGGGCTTTGGGATCAAGGTGCCAATGTTCCCCTTCCACACCTGGCTGCCCGACGCCCACACTCAGGCTCCTACCGTCGGTTCGGTCATCCTGGCTGCTGTCCTGTTGAAGCTCGGCACCTACGGCTTCATCCGGATCGCCATCCCGATCCTGCCCGAGGCGGCCGTGGCCTGGGCCCCGTGGATCGGCCTGCTGGCCGTGGTGGGCATCATTTACGGTGCCCTGGGCTGCTTGGCCCAGACCGACATGAAGCGCCTGATCGCCTTCTCGTCAGTGGCCCACATGGGCTTCGTGATGCTGGGCATCGCCACGCTGACCGACTTCGGGATCAACGCGGCGATCATGGGCATGGTCGCCCACGGCCTCATCACCGGCATGCTCTTCTTCCTCGCCGGTTCGGTGAAGGAGCGGTACCACACCCTGGAGATCAGCCGCCTCGGGGGCCTCCTAGTGCAGGCCCCCCGCATGGGCTGGATCTTCGGACTCTGCGTCATGGCGTCGCTGGGTCTGCCGGGCCTGGCCGGGTTCTGGGGCGAGTTCCCAGCCATCCTCTCGGCGTACAACCCAGCAAACGGTGTGCCCGTGGAGACCTTCCGCACCTACATGGTGGTGGCCGCTCTGGGCACCGTGTTGGCCGCCGGCTACCTCCTGTGGCTGCTCCAGCGGGCTGCCTTCGGGGCGCCGCCGAGCGAGTTCGCCGACGATCCGAACATCACCGACACCACGAAGCACGAGTGGATCTCCTGGGCGCCGCTGCTGGCCCTCATCGTGGCCATCGGGATCTACCCCAACCTGGTCTTCCGGGTCACCGACGGCGCGGTGGACGCTTCGTTGACCCCATGCCTCACCGTGGAGGCAGGCGAGGAAGCTGAGGCCCTGGGATGCGGCGAGGCTTATGGCTTCGACGACCACGGTTCCGAAGCCGACGACGAGCACGCGGCCGGGAACTAGCCCGTGTCTCACGACCTCCTTACCCTGGCCTTCCAGAGGCCGGCGATCGACTGGCACGGCATCGCGCCCGAGCTCGTGCTGCTCTCGATGGGGGCCCTGATCACGCTGATCGACATCCTGTTCCTGGAGAAGGCCCGTCCCTACACGGCGGGCCTAGCTGGCCTCGGCCTGCTGGCCACCGCCGTTCCCCTGCTGACTCTGGCCGTGGACGGTGCCGATCGGGTGATGTTCAGCGGCGCCTACGTGGTCGACGACTTCTCGCTAGTAATGAAGGCCGTGTTCCTGCTGGCCGGATACGTGGTCGTCCTACTGTCCACCAACTACGTGGCCGAAGGGGACTACTGGGAGAACGAGTACTACGGCCTGCTTCTGGCCTCAGTCATGGGCATGGTGATGATGGCTTCGGCCCGCGATCTGGTCTCCATCTTCGTGGCCCTGGAGCTGCTGTCCATCCCGGCGTACCTGCTGGTGGCGTGGCGCAAGCGGGACCTCCACTCCACCGAAGCCGGCCTGAAGTACTACCTGATGGGTGTGTTCGCCTCGGCGGTGATGCTCTACGGCATGTCGCTCCTCTATGGCGTGACGGGCTCCACCCTGCTGTCCGAGGTAGGTGCCGGCGTGGCCGCCGCAGGGACTTCGACGGCCGTAGTGACCATGGGCATTGTGTTCGTGGTGGCCGGCTTCGCCTTCAAGGTGTCGGCCGTCCCGTTTCACACCTGGGCACCCGACGTCTACGAAGGGGCGCCCACCCCGGTCACCGCCTTCCTGTCGGTGGCCTCCAAGGCGGCAGGCTTCGTTGCCCTGCTGGCCCTGGTCTTCGTCGGCTTCTACTCCCGCAGCGAAGTGTGGGAGCCGTTGATCTGGATCCTGGCCGCTCTGTCCATGACGGTCGGCAACCTGATCGCCTTGCGCCAGACCAACGTGGTGCGCCTCATGGCCTACTCGGGCATCGCCCAGACGGGCTTCATGATCGCCCCGCTGGCCGTGGCCGGCCACGGGCTGGCCAACGGCGACCAGGCCCTGTCGGCCACCGTCACCTATCTGGTCATCTACACGGCCATGAACCTGGGTGCCTTCGCCGTGATCATCTCGCTGGCCCGACGGACCGGTTCGGCCGACGTCACATCGTTCGCCGGGGCCTTCCACTTCGCACCCGGGTTGACCATCGCCATGACGGCATTCCTGTTCTCGCTGGCGGGCATCCCGCCGCTGGGCGGATGGTTCGCCAAGTTCGAGGTGTTCCGGGTGCTGGCCACGGCTGGAGAGCCGTGGGGCTACGTCCTGGCTGCCGTAGGTGCTGTGAACTCGGTGATCGCCCTCTACTACTACGCCTCCCTGGCTCGTCGCATGTGGGCCGACGATCCGCTGTACAGCGACCGGGATCCGGTTCCTGTGACGCCGTCGCTGGTCTCGGCTCTCGTCCTGTGCGGCGTGGTGACGCTGGCCTTCGGTGTGGCACCCCAGTTGGTGGCCCGCTTCACCGACGTCAGCCTGCTGGCCCTCGGAGGCTGACATCGACGACCGGCCGTTGGCCGATCGCCTCGCTGAGCGGATCCGCTCCTCGGGACCGCTCCCCTTCGACCAGTGGGTCGAGGCCTGTCTCTACGACGAGGCGGGCGGCTTCTACGCCTCGGGCGGTGCAGCTGGCCGTCGGGGAGACTTCCTGACCTCGCCCGAAGTCGGACCCCTGTTCGGTGCCGTAGTGGCTAGATGGCTAGACAACCGATGGGAGTCTCTGGGCCGACCGACGGACTTCACCGTGGTCGAAGCGGCGGCCGGGGTAGGAACGCTGGCTCGCAGCATTCGGGACGCCCAGCCGGCCTGCCTGGCCACCGGCCAATACGTCCTGGTGGAGCGTTCAGCAGCCCTCCGGTCCCAACAACCGGTCGACGACAGGGTGCGGTCAGTGGCCGACCTGGCAGAGGCCTTCACCCGAGGGCTTGTGCCCGGCGTGGTCTTGGCTAACGAGCTACTGGACAACCTGGCCTTCGGTCTGCTGGAAGCCACAGGCGGTCGGTGGCACGAGATTCGGGTCGACGTGGATCAGACAGGAGAATTCGTCGAGATCCGGGGCCCGGTTACCGAACCGCCGGTGCCCGTCGAGCCGGAGGACGGTGCCCGGATCCCCGTACAGGCTGAGGCGGCCCGGTGGGTCAGCACCGCCCGGTCGTTGCTGTCGGACGGGTCGGTGCTGGTCGTGGACTACGCGTCGTCCACCGAGGAGATGGCCTCCCGCCCGTGGACCGACTGGCTAAGGACCTATTGGGGCCACGGACGGGGCGGACCGGCCACCGCGGTTCCTGGAGGGCAGGATGTGACCGTGGAGATTGCCGTCGACCAGTTGCCCGACGGTGCGGTGACCACCAACCAGGCGACCTTCCTCGGTGAGCACGGGATCGACCACCTGGTAGACGAAGGGCGGCAGGTCTGGAAGGAGCGGGCCGGGCTGGGCGACCTAGAGGCCCTGCGGGCCCGGAGCCGAGTGGCCGAGGCTGAGGCTCTCCTGGATGCCGATGGCCTGGGAGGGTTCACGGTCCTGGAGTGGTCAGCCGCCGGCGGCGGCTGACCGGACGACCGTCGCTGACTAGGGTCCGGTCCCCGGCCGGAGCCACGGAAGGCTGGCAGGGAACCACGGGGGCGACATGGGCGAACCGACCATCGAGGACTACTACGTCGAGGACCGGACGTTCCCGCCGTCCGAGCAGTTCACCGCCGCAGCAGCACTCAGCGATACCTCGCATCACGAGGAGGCAGCTGCCGACTACGAGGCCTTCTGGGCCCGACAGGCCCGCGAGCTGCTCACCTGGGACGAGGACTTCCACACCACCCTGGAATGGGACCTCCCTTTCGCCCAGTGGTTTGTCGGAGGGAAGCTGAACATGTCGGTCAACTGCCTGGACCGGCACGTGGAGGCTGGCCTGGGCGACCGCATCGCCTACTTCTGGGAGGGGGAGCCGGGCGACACCCGGGAGATCACCTACGCCGATCTACTGGACGAGGTCTGTCGGTTCGCCAACGTCCTGACTGGGTTGGGCTTGGAGCGTGGCGACCGGGTTGCCATCTACATGCCGATGATCCCCGAGCTACCGGTGGCCATGCTGGCCTGCACCCGTATCGGGGTAGCCCACAGCGTGGTCTTTGGCGGTTTCTCCCCCGACTCCATTGTGGATCGCTGCGAGGACGCCGAGGCCCGGCTGGTCATCACCGCCGATGCCGGCTATCGCCGTGGCGAGCCGTCGGCCCTGAAGGTCAACGTGGACGCCGCCCTGGAATCCGGCGCCCCGTCGGTGGAACACGTGGTGGTCGTCAACAGGTGCGACACCGAGGTGACGATGGTCGAGGGCCGCGACCTCTGGTGGCACGACCTGATGGCCGGGGCCTCAAGCGACTGTCCGGCCGAACCCATGGACTCCGAGCAGTTGCTGTACCTGCTGTACACGTCAGGGACCACGGCCAAGCCCAAGGGCATCATGCACACCACCGGTGGCTACCTGACCCAGGTGGCCTACACCCACCGGACGGTCTTCGACATCCGGGCCGACGAGGACGTCTACTGGTGTGCGGCCGACATCGGCTGGGTAACCGGGCACAGCTACATCGTCTACGGCCCGCTGGCTAACGGGTGTACCTCGGTCATGTACGAGGGCACCCCGGACACCCCGCTTCCCGAGTTCCGTACCGGCGACCGGGCCTCATGGCCCCGGGACCGGCTGTGGGACATCATCGAGCGCTACGGGGTCACCCAGCTGTATACCGCCCCCACGGCGATCCGGACCTTCATGAAATGGGGAACGGCCGAGCCGTCGGCCCACGACCTGTCCTCGCTGCGGGTGCTGGGTACGGTGGGCGAGCCCATCAACCCTGAGGCCTGGATTTGGTACCACACCCACATCGGAGGGTCGTCGTGCCCCATCGTGGACACCTGGTGGCAGACCGAGACCGGCGGCCACATGATCAGCCCACTGCCCGGCGTCACAACCACCAAGCCGGGCTCCGCCTGCCAGCCCATCCCCGGGGTGTTCGCCGAACTGGTCGACGACGCAGGCCACCCGGTGGCCCAGGGGGGTGGCTACCTGACCATCACCCGGCCGTGGCCGTCGATGCTGCGGGGCATCTGGGGCGACCCGGAGCGTTACACCGAGACCTACTGGTCACGGTTCGAGGGCCGGTACTTCGCCGGTGACGGCGCCAAACTGGACGAGGACGGCTACCTGTGGCTCCTAGGTCGGGTAGACGACGTGATGAACGTGTCCGGCCACCGCATTTCGACCACCGAAGTGGAGTCGGCCCTCGTTGACCACCCAGCGGTGGCCGAGGCGGCTGTGGTGGGGGCCACCGACGACACCACCGGTCAGGCCATCGTGGGCTACGTCATCCTGAGGGGGACCCATGAGGCGTCGACCGAGTTGGGCGAGGAGGTCCGGGCCCACGTGGCCACCAAGCTGGGACCCATCGCCCGACCCAAGGCCGTGGTCCTGGTACCCGACCTGCCCAAGACCCGGAGCGGGAAGATCATGCGCCGGCTGCTGCGCGACGTGGCCGAGGGGCGAGACCTGGGTGACACGACGACTCTGGCCGACTCGGGCGTGGTCGACGAGATCCGGATCCGGGCCGCCGAGTCCCCACAGGAGGACTGAGCCACGGAAGCCGTTCACTTCCCCGGGACTCGTCCAGGGGCCCGCGGGCCCGCAGTGGTGGTCGACGTCGATGGAGTGCTGTCCGACGCCTCGGGACGTCAGCACCTGCTGGCCGGCGAGACCCGGGCCTGGGACCGCTTCTTTGAGGCGTCAGTCACTGACCCTCCGATCCCCGAGGGGATTCGCCTCGTGGAGCACTTGGTGGGTGGCCGCACGACCATCTTGCTGACGGCCCGTCCGGCCCGCCTGGTCGACACCACGACGGCGTGGCTGGACCACCACGGCGTGGGATGGGACATGCTGGTCATGCGCGCCGACGGCGACCACCGCAGCTCGCCGGATGTGAAGGCCACCGCCCTGGCCGGGCTGCGGGCCGACGGCCACCAGGTGGAGCTGGCCGTGGACGACGACCCCCGCAACGCCGAGATGTACCGGTCGGCGGGGGTCCCGACGGTCTACCTGCACTCCGGCTACTACGACCTCTGACCGCTGCTCGGTCGGTGGCCGGCGCGTTCCGCCGGGCGGGTCGCCACCGTACGATGGACCTCCAATCAGACGAGGAGCACGCCCTTCCCATGTTGAACACAGCCAAGACCTTCGCTCTTCTGGCCCTTCTGGGAGGCCTATTCATCGTCGTGGGTGGTGCCATCGGAGGTAACGGCGGGATGGTCTTCGGCATGGCCCTGGGCCTGGCCTTCGTCGGTGGCTCGTACTGGTTCAGCGACCGCATCGCCATCGCTTCAGCCAAGGCGGTGCCAGCCGATCCGGTGGAGTACCCCGAGTACCACCGCATCATGCGGGAGCTCTCAACAGCGGCGGACCTACCGATGCCGAAGCTCTACGTCACGCCCAACCCGCAGCCCAACGCCTTCGCTACCGGCCGCAATCCGGACCACGCCGCGGTGGCCGTCACCCGCGGGCTGCTCGAAATGCTGGACAGGACGGAGATCCGGGGCGTGCTCGCCCACGAACTCATGCACGTCCGCCATCGTGACATCCTCATCGGGTCGGTGGCCGCCACCATCGGCATGGCCATCACAATGATCGCCCGCATGGCGATGTTTGCCGCCATGTTCGGAGGAGGTGGTCGTGATCGGGGCCGCAACCCGATTGGTGGGATCGCCTTCGCAATCCTTGCCCCGCTGGCCGCCATGATGATCCAGGCGGCCATCAGCCGGAGCAGGGAGTTCCAGGCCGACGCCTCAGCGGCCCGTCTGATTGGCGACGGTGAGCCGTTGGCCCGGGCGTTGGAGAAGCTCCAGATGGCATCGGGTCGGATCCCGTCCGGCGTAGATCCCAATCAGGCCTCGGCCTACATCGTGGATCCCCTGCGGGCCCAGGCCCGAGGGGGTGGTGGTTCCCGCATGTTCTCGACTCACCCACCGGCCGAGGAGCGCATCGCACGGCTGCGGACCGGCGACTGGAGCTCCGGCCCGATTGTCCGCTGACCGCCGTCCGACCGTTGGCCGTGGTTTCCTGTCCGGCGTCAGTCCCGGAAGTTGGTGAACTGGAGGGGGATTCCCAGGTCAGCGGCCTTGAGCGCCGTGATGATCTCCTGCAGTGCGTCCCTCTTCTTTCCCGTCACCCGTACCTGATCACCCTGGGTCTGGGACTGGATCCCCTTGAGGCCCAGGTCCTTGATGGTCCGGTTTAGCGTTCGGGCCCGGTCAGAGTCGATGCCCGCCCGGAGCCCGGCCAACTGGCGGGACCGGCCGCCGCTGGCCTCGTCCACTGTGCCCCAGTCCAGGGACTTCAGCGAGACCTTCCGGCGGACCAACTTCTCTTCCAGAACGACGACCAGGGCGGCCAGACGGTCTTCGGTGGAGGACTCCAGCTTGATGGCACCGTCTTGGAGTTCCACGACGGAGTCGGTCCCCTTGAAGTCAAAGCGGGTACGGACCTCCCGGGCCGCCTGGTCTACGGCGTTGCGGACCTCCTGGAGATCGATTTCGGACACGACGTCGAAACTCGGCATGCGCGCACCCTATCCAGTTGGCGCGAGCCGTCCGGGCGGGGGATCCGGTAGGGGAGGCTTGGGGGCGTGGATAGCCTTCCCTTCTTCTGGGTCGGTGCCCGAGTGGCCAAAGGGAACGGGCTGTAAACCCGTCGGCATTGCCTTCGGAGGTTCAAATCCTCCCCGGCCCACCAGACGAGGTATGTGGGCGGGTCCGCTTTGGCGGGCCCGCCGCTGCTTCGGGTTCTGACCGTTGGGAAGCCTGATCCGTCGGGTCAGGCTTCGTCGAAGACAACCTGCATGACCGTGACGTCCTGCCAGCGCCCGAACTTGCGCCCCACCTGAAGTTCCACTCCGACCTCACGGAAGCCGTGCTTGGCGTGCAGGGCTGTGCTGGCCTCGTTGTTCCCACCGATCCGGGCGATTACTGAGTGAAAGCCGCTGGTGCGGGCCACCTCCAGGAGGTTCCCCAGAAGACGGTCGGCGACGCCACGGCCCCGGTGCTCGGCGGCCACGTAGACGGAGTTCTCCACTGTGCTGCGGTAGGCGGCCCGTTCCCGGAACGGTGACAGCGAGGCGAACCCGGCCACCTCGTCGTCGATCTCGGCTACCAGCACGCTGAACGCACCGGCTCGAGCGGCCAACCATGCTTTCTGGTCTTCGAGGCTGCGTTCCACCAGGTCGAAGGTGGCCGTCGAGGTGGTCACTTCGTGGTTGTAAATGGCCCGGATCGCCTCTGTGTCGCCGGACCCGGCAAGCCGGATCTCCATGGGGCCGACGGTACCTTGCGGCTGGGCGGGGACGGGGCGGACCAGAACCCGCGAGGCTTGCGGCGACGGCTGTCGGCGGTGGGAAAGGCCGGATCGTGTGGCATCCTTGTGCCCGGCCATCGTGAGGTGGTCAGGCTCCCTTAGCTCAGTCGGCAGAGCGTCTCCATGGTAAGGAGAAGGTCGACAGTTCGATTCTGTCAGGGAGCTCGCTGGCGACGTAGCTCAGCTGGTGAGAGCGCTCGACTCATAATCGAGAGGTCGACAGTTCGAATCTGTCCGTCGCTACAAGCATCGGCTCGAGCCAGTGGCCGATACGACAAAGGGCCCGCCACGGAGGGCCACCGAAGGAGCGAAGCCGACATGGCGTCCGACAAGCGAACACAGGTCACCCTGGAGTGCCAGGAGTGCAAGCGCCGGAACTACATCACCACCAAGTCCAAGGCGAACACACGCGAGCGCATCGAGCTGAAAAAATACTGCCGTTGGTGCCGTAGCCACGTGGATCACAAGGAGACGCGCTGAGTGTTCTCCGACCGGCTGTCCAGCAGCCGGTCGTCGGGTTCAGGTCCGTCCCCACGAGGGTATGGCCAAAGGCCGCTGGTAACCTGCGCTCCTACCGCCCCCCGATTCCGACTCCGGGTCGGAGGTCGGGACCCAGGGCAGTGGCTCAATTGGTAGAGCACCGGTCTCCAAAACCGGCGGTTGGGGGTTCGAGTCCCTCCTGCCCTGCAAGACCGATCGCCGTGTCCGTTTGTCCCGTCGGGGCGCGCGTCGTCCGTACCGCCAATAGCCTGATCTACCGTTCCGATACTCGATCCGAGGCCCGACAATGTCGATGAACCGCGAGCAGAAGCGCATGCTGCAGCGTCAGGGGGAGGTCGACGCCGACGGCGAGCCGATTCGCCAGCGTCGCCAACAGCAGCGTCCTGCCGAAGAGCGGACCGGGATCGCCCAGTTCAGTCGCGAGGTCCGTGCCGAGTTGCGCAAGGTCGCTTGGCCGTCACGTTCGGAGACCGGCAACTACACCACGGTGGTCATCATCACCATCCTCGCCATCACGGCCGTAGTAGCCGGCCTCGACTGGATCTTCTCCCAGTCCGTTCTGGAGCTGTTTGACGTCTGATGAGCACCACCGAAGAACCCGAAGCCACCACCGACGCCGTCGACGTGGCGGCCGACCTCCTGCCCACCGGTACGGTCGAACAGGCCGTGGCAGTCGTTGACGAGATGCCCGAAGGTGGCCTTACCACTGACGCGGCTGCTGACTTGCTGCCCACCGGTGACGCCCCGTCCGAGCCCGAGGCTCCGGCCGCCGACGAGCCGGTGGTCGAGGTGCTCGACGAGGACGATCTGTTCGACGGGGACGGGGACGGGGAGCCGGCCCCCGTGCGGGAGAGCGCCTACGATCGTCCCGGCGGTTGGTACGTGGTCCATACCCAGTCGGGCTACGAGAAGAAGGTCAAGCAGAACCTCCAGGCCCGCACCACGTCGATGCACCTTGAGGATCGCATCCTCGAGGTCGAGATCCCGATGGAGGACGTCGACGAGTTCCGTAGCGGTAAGAAGGTCACTGTCTCCAAGAAGGTCTTCCCCGGCTACCTACTGGTGCGCTGCCATCTCGACGACGAGGCCTGGAGCGTGATCCGAGACACCCCGGGGATTGTGAACTTCGTCGGGGCGGGGGGTAAGCCGTCCAAGTTGGGCCGGCGTGAAGTCGAGACCTTCCTCCCGGTGGCCGACGAGTCCGAGGCCGTGGTGCCCAAGCGGTCCAAGGCCCGCTTCGGGTTCGGTGTGGGTGAGACCGTCCGAGTCAAGGAGGGACCGTTCGCCGACTTCTCCGGCGCCATCGTGGAGATCAACGAGGACCAGCTAAAGGTCAAGGTGCTGGTCAACATCTTCGGCCGTGAGACTCCGGTCGAGCTGGAGTTCGCCCAGGTCGCCCAGCTTTAGAGGTGACCGGCGCGACGGTCCGCCGAGGTTGCCGATCGTCGAGTGTCGCACCAGACTTGACCGTTCCCCCGATCGACCACGGTGGTCGATGACCGAGACCCGGCGTCCCGGACCGACGTAGTACAACGAGACACGAGCAGAGAATCATGGCAAGGAAGCAAATCGCCGCGATGGTGAAGATCCAGATCCCTGCAGGTCAGGCATCGCCGGCTCCGCCTGTGGGTACGGCGTTGGGTCCCCACGGTGTGGCCATCATGGACTTTTGCAAGGAGTACAACGCCAAGACCGAGGACAAGCGAGGCCAGATCGTCCCGGTGGAGATCACCATCTACGAGGACCGGTCGTTCACCTTCATCACCAAGACGCCGCCCACCTCGTTTCTCATCCGTCAGGCCGCCGGCCTGGAGAAGGCTTCGGAGAACCCCGGTCGCGAGCAGGCCGGATCGATCACCTGGGACCAAGTGGCCGAAATCGCTGAAGCCAAGATGCCCGACCTCAACGCCATCGACCTCGAGGGCGCCAAGTTGCAGGTAGCCGGAACGGCCCGGAGCATGGGTATCGCCGTCGACTAAGCACCGACACCGGATTCACAACACAGGTCGCCGCCCGCTGGGCGGTTCCGGGACAGGGGAGGACCTCGCCCCGCCGGAGGACAGGACTGGGATGAGGGAGCCAGGAGAGGGCGACATGGGCAAGTCAGGGAAGCGGTACGACACGGCAGCGGCCGGATTCGACCGGGACCAGATGTACTCGGGTTCCGAGGCACTGGGTCTGGTGTCCTCGCTGGCCGCCGCGAAGTTCGACGAGAGCATCGACCTGCTGGTTCGACTCAGCGTTGACCCCCGGAAGACCGAGGAGATGGTGCGAGGCACCGTGGCCCTCCCGTCGGGGACGGGCCGAGACGTCCGGGTGGCGGTATTCGCCCAGGGCGAGGCTGCGGCGGCTGCCCGCGAGGCGGGAGCCGACCATGTCGGGGCCGACGACCTGGCCGCCGAGGTCGAGGGGGGCATGCTGGATTTCGACGTGGCCATCGCCACGCCGGACATGATGCCAGCCGTCGGCAAGTTGGGGCGCTCCCTGGGTCCCCGTGGCCTCATGCCGAACCCCAAGTCGGGGACGGTGACCGACGACGTCGCCAAGGCGGTAGGGGAGTTCAAGGGCGGCAAGGTCGAGTTTCGGACTGACCGCTTCGGCAACGTCCACCTGCCCATCGGAAAGGCCAGCTTCGAGGCCTCGGACCTATCGGCGAACCTGAAAGCGGCTGTCGAGGAACTAGAGCGTCTGAAGCCCTCTTCGGCCAAGGGCCGCTATCTGAAGAAGGTGTCGGTGTCCTCGACGATGGGCCCGGGCATCCGAATCGATCCGCAGCGGGTGGCCGAGTAGTCACCCGCGACGCGCCCCGGTCGGGGCGCGGGTGGCGCTCCGGAGTGCCACCGATATCCTGATCACCACAATCGACACGCTCACCGAAGACCTCCGGGTTGCGCCCTGGCGCAGAACGAGATTCGACACCGTCCGATCCGAGGATCACGGCGTCGACTCCGCCCGAGCAGGGGAGCCCTCCTGATCGGATGCGGGCCACCGGCCCGGCCCCGGTCGACGGTGCGTGTGGCCGGCTCCGGCCGGAAGCAGCAACCGAGATCGGGCGAGGCGGCAGGACCGCTACCGACCGAGAAGACGAAGGAGGAGGTGTGAGCGTGGGAGAACCCCGAGCCGAGAAGGTCGCGGTCGTCGAGGAGGTCCAAGAGAAGTTCTCGACCAGCAACGCGGTGGTACTGACCGAGTACCGAGGGCTGGACGTCCCGGCGTTGGCCGCGCTTCGTCGGTCCCTCCGCGAAGCCGGAGGCGAGTACAAGGTGTACAAGAACACCCTGGCCCGCTTTGCTATCGAGGAGCTGGGCCTGGACCTGGGAGATCTACTCACCGGCCCCACGGCCATCGCCTTTACCGGTGAGCAGCCCGACGGTTCAGCCGGCGATCCAGTTGCCTTGGCCAAGGCCCTCAAGGACTTCGCCAAGGCCAACGACTCGCTGGTTATAAAGGGTGGCCTGCTCGACCAGCAGCGGCTGACCGTCGAGGAGATCTCCAACCTGGCCGAGATCGCCCCCCGCGAGGTCCTGCTGGCCCAGTTGGCCGGCGCCATGGCGGCGCCCATGCAGCAGTTCGCGGCGCTCCTCCAGGCACTGCCCCAGAACATGGCATACGCCCTGCAGGCCCTTATCACCCAGGGTGACACACCGGGCGCTCCAACCTCCGATGAGGCGTCCGCCGACGAGGAAACCGATGCAGCCGATGCCGCCGACGAGGTGGCGGTTGCCGACGAAGCCGATGCGGAGGTCGCCGATGAGGCGTCCGCCGACGAGGAAACCGATGCAGCCGATGCCGCCGACGAGGTGGCGGTTGCCGACGAAGCCGATGCGGAGGTCGCCGATGAGGCGTCCGCCGACGAGGAAACCGATGCAGCCGATGCCGCCGACGAGGTGGCGGTTGCCGACGAAGCCGATGCGGAGGTCGCCGATGAGGCGTCCGCCGACGAAGCCACCGACACCGACAACAAGGAAGAGGAGTGATCATGGCGACGAAGGAAGAGATCCTCGACGCGATCGCCGAGATGAGCGTGCTGGAGCTAAGCGAGTTGCTGAAGGACTTCGAGGAGAAGTTCGGTGTGACCGCAGCGGCCCCGGTGGCCGTGGCCGCCGCCGCCCCGGCGAGCGACGACAGTGGCGAGGAGGAGGAGCAGGACTCCTTCGATGTCGTCCTGACCGGCGCTGGCGACAAGAAGATCCAGGTCATCAAGGAGGTCCGTGCGCTTACGAACCTCGGGCTGAAGGATGCCAAGGACCTTGTGGACGGTGCCCCCAACGCCGTTTTGGAGGGTGCCTCCAAGGAGGACGCCGAGAAGGCCAAAGAGGCCCTTGAGGCCGCGGGCGCTTCGATCGAGCTTAAGTAGTCCGGTCGGCGGCGTCGCCGTCGACCGATACGTGATCCCCGGGGCGAACCCCGGGGATCACGTAGTTTTCGGATTACCTGAAGGCGACTGGTGTTGTGGCCCATACACGATCGGCTTTCCCGACGCAAGGTTGCGCATTGCGGTTCGATGACGGTGCTTGACCACCGGAAAGGGGTCACGTACCGTTTGCCCTGGATCGGCCCTTAGGGGTCTGGTTGTGCTGCCCGCAGGGTTGCGCTCTTGGCTGCGCGGGCACTAGTATTCCCTGTTGCCGTGGTCGCGCCTGTCGTTCGTGTTGTTTTCGACACGTCCCCTGTCGCGTTTCCGGCTCGCCCACGTTCATGACTCTCGGCCAGGAGTTTTAGGTGTCTGCTCGCCCCCTCGTTCGGGACCGTTATTCGTTCGGCAATCTGGAGGAAGTCCTCCCGCTACCACACCTGATTGACATCCAGCGGAAGTCCTTCAAGTGGTTCCGTAGGGAGGGGATCGGCGACACGTTCTCTGACCTCAGTCCGATCACGGACTTCAGTGAGACGCTTTCGCTTGAGCTGGAATTCGATCCCAAGGATGAGGACCTTTGCCCTCCGCCCAAGTTCACGGTGGAGGAGTGCAAGGAGAAGGACATGACCTTCTCCGCCCCGATCTTTGTACGGGCCCGCTTCATGAACGCCGACACCGGCGAGATCAAGGAGCAGACGGTCTTCATGGGGGACTTCCCGATGATGACCGAGAAGGGGACCTTCGTCATCAACGGCACTGAGCGAGTCGTGGTGTCCCAACTCGTCCGATCGCCGGGCGTCATCTTCCAGCCTGGTGAGCGTTACCGGCTCCGGAACCTGGCCAAGCACCAGCTGGTCACCGGCACCATCCACCCCTACCGCGGCGAGTGGATCGAGTTCGACGTCGAACAGAAGCCAGGCAAGGACGTCACCGCCGGGACCCGCGTAGCCCGCAAACGTCGCCTGTCGATGTTCACCCTCCTGCGGGCCCTGGGCTACGACGAGGAGAACGAGCCGGGCTTCCTGGAACGCTTCGTCCGCCACTTCGACTACCTCGAGGGGCAGTGGGAGAAGGACAAGGACCTCGCCCCCACCCAGGAGGAGTCCCTCCTGGAGATCTACAAGCGGGTTCGCCCCGGCGAACCGCCCTCGGTCGAGGCCGCCCGGGCCTACCTGCGCAACGCCTTCTTCGAGTCCCGGCGTTACGACCTGTCCCGGGTCGGCCGCTACAAACTGAACCGTAAGCTCGGCCCCGAGATCGAGAAGAACGAGAAGCTCTTCGGCATTGAGTTAGAGCGTCCCGATCCCGACTCGCCGGTCCTCACCCGGTCCGAGGTCCTGGCTACCTGCACCTACCTGCTGCACCTAGCCAAGGGCGAGCCTGGCTATCGCCTTGACGACCAGGACCACTTCGCCAACCGTCGCATCCGGTCGGTGGGCGAGCTCATCCAGAACCAGCTGCGCATCGGGCTGTCCCGGATGGAGCGCGTAGTTCGCGAGCGGATGACCACCCAGGATGTCGAGTCCATTACCCCGACCTCGCTGATCAACATCCGACCCGTGGTGGCCGCTATCAAGGAGTTCTTCGGCACCAGCCAGCTCTCCCAGTTCATGGACCAGGTGAACCCCCTTTCCGGGCTGACCCACCGCCGTCGCCTCTCGGCCCTCGGTCCCGGTGGCCTGTCCCGTGAACGAGCCGGCTTTGAGGTCCGTGACGTCCACTTCTCCCACTACGGCCGGATGTGCCCAATCGAGACCCCGGAGGGCCCCAACATCGGCCTTATCGGTGGCCTGGCCACCTACGGCCGGGTGAACCCCTTTGGCTTCATCGAGTCGCCGTACCGGGCCGTGAAGAAGGGCAAGGTCACCGACGAGATCCTCTGGCTAGCCGCCGACGAGGAGGAGGAGTACGTCGTCGCCCAGGCGAACGCACCCCTCAACCCCAACGGAACCTTCCGCAACGAGCGGGTTCTTGTCCGGCGGTCGCCGCAGGCCGCCTCGCTCCAGGACCTCCGGCTCCAGTTGGAACAGGACGTTTTCTTTGGCGCCACGACTGAGATCTCGTACGTGCCGCCGGAAGAGGTCCAGCTGATGGACGTCTCACCGAAGCAGATCGTGTCTGTGGCCACCGCTCTGATCCCGTTCCTCGAGCACGACGACGCCAACCGTGCCCTCATGGGAGCCAACATGCAGAGGCAGGCGGTGCCGCTTATCCAGTCCGAGGCCCCGTACATCGGCACCGGTATCGAGGCCAGCGCCGCCCACGACGCGGCGGACATGCTGCTGGCCCTCGAGGACGGCACGGTAACGGCAATCGACGGCACCACGGTGACGGTCGACTACCGGAAGTCCGGCTCGACGGTCCACCCGCTGCTCAAGTATGTGCGGTCCAACCAGGACACCTGCATCAACCAGAAGATCCGGGTCGCTCCAGGCCAGCGGGTGAGGTCGGGCCAGGTGCTGGCCGACGGCTCGTCCACCGACGACGGCGAGTTGGCCCTCGGTAAGAACCTCCTCGTGGCCTTCATGTCGTGGGAGGGCTACAACTTCGAAGACGCCATCATCCTGTCCGAGCGCCTGGTCAAGGACGACGTCCTGACGTCGATCCACATCAAGGAGCACGAGATCGACGCCCGAGATACCAAGTTGGGGACCGAAGAGATCACACGGGACATCCCCAACCTGTCGGACGAGATCCTGGCTGACCTGGACGATCTGGGCATCGTTCGGGTGGGTGCTGAGGTGGCGCCCGGCGATGTGCTGGTCGGGAAGGTCACGCCCAAGGGTGAGACCGAGCTGACCCCGGAAGAGCGTCTTCTCCGAGCCATCTTCGGCGAGAAGGCGCGTGAGGTGCGCGACACCTCGTTGAAGGTTCCGCACGGCGAGGCGGGCAAGGTCATCGATGTCAAGGTGTTCAACCGCGACGACGGTGACGAGTTGCCTCCGGGCGTCAACCAGCTGGTCCGGGTCTACGTGGGCCAGAAGCGCAAGATCAGCGTGGGCGACAAGTTGGCTGGCCGGCACGGCAACAAGGGCGTCATCTCCAAGATCCTTCCCGTCGAGGACATGCCCTATATGGCCGACGGGACGCCGGTCGACATCCTCCTCAACCCGTTGGGCGTTCCGTCACGGATGAACGTCGGGCAGGTACTGGAGGCTCACCTCGGGTACTGCGCCCGGTGGGGTTGGGAGATCGGTGGCGAGGGTGTCGGGTCCGACCCGGTGCGCGGCATCGAGAAAAAGACCCGTCCCTCGACCGAGCCTGCCGTCCACGTGGCGACGCCAGTATTTGACGGGGCCCACTGGGACGAGGAGGACCGGGCCGGCCGGCACCCCACGATCCAAAAAATCCTGGCCAACCTGCGGCCCGAGACGGTCGACGGCGAGCGTATGGTCCAGTTGGACGGTAAGGCCACTCTCTACAACGGGCGAACCGGTGAGGCGTACGACAGCGCTGTGATGGTGGGGTACGTCTACATCCTGAAGCTGGCTCACCTAGTGGACGACAAGATTCACGCCCGCTCCACCGGTCCGTACTCGATGATCACCCAGCAACCGTTGGGTGGGAAGGCCCAGTTCGGTGGCCAGCGGTTCGGCGAGATGGAGGTGTGGGCTCTGGAGGCGTACGGCGCCGCCTACTGCCTGCAGGAACTCCTGACCCTCAAGTCGGACGACGTGCTCGGCCGAGTGAAGGTTTACGAGGCCATCGTGAAGGGTGAGAACATCCCCCTGCCCGGCATCCCCGAGAGCTTCAAGGTTCTCATCAAGGAGATGCAATCTCTTTGCCTGAATGTCGAGGTGCTTGGCGAGGACGGGCGAGAGATCGAGATGCGCGACTTCGACGAGGACGTCTACCGCGCCGCCGAGGAACTCGGCATTGACCTATCCCGCCCGGAGCGGGGTTCCGACGAAGAGGACGAGCGCCGGGCCGCCGGCCTCGTTCACTGACCCTTACGACACGAACAACGAGACGCAGGAAGACACAGTGCTCGACGTCAACGAATTCGACCAGCTACGCATCGGCCTGGCTACCGCGGACGGAATCCGCATGTGGTCCAACGGAGAGGTGAAGAAGCCGGAGACCATCAACTACCGCACCCTGAAGCCGGAGAAGGACGGGCTCTTCTGCGAGAAGATTTTCGGCCCGCAGAAGGACTGGGAGTGCTACTGCGGCAAGTACAAGCGGGTCCGCTTCAAGGGGATTATCTGTGAGCGGTGCGGCGTGGAGGTCACCCGGTCCAAGGTCCGACGTGACCGGATGGGCCACATCGAGCTGGCCGCCCCGGCCGTTCACATCTGGTACCTGCGGGGCACTCGGTCCTGGCTGGCTTACCTGCTCATGGGCACCGAGCCACGCGAGGAGCTGAAGGCCAAGCAGTTGGAGAAGGTCATCTACTTCGCCGCCAACATGGTCGTTTGGGTCGACGAGGAGAAGCGCCACGAGGATCTGCCGGGGCTGGAGGCCGAGTTGGCCGAGGAGCGTCTGGCCATCGAGGAGGAGCGTGACCGCGAGTTGAACCGCCGCCAGGAGGACCTGGAGGGCGAGCTGGTCGAGATGGAGGCCGAGGGCGCCAAGGAGTCTGAGTTGAAGGCCCGGGCTAAGGCGGCAGAAAAGGACCTCCAGTTCATCAGGGAGCAGTACGAGCAGGAGCTCGATGTCCTGAACCGGGCATGGGACGAGTTCACCGGCCTGTTTGCCCGCCAGATAGTCGAAGAGGACATGCTCTGGCGTGAGTTAGAGGACCGGTGGGGTGATTACTTCAAGGGTGGTATGGGTGCCGATGCCCTGGCTCAGCTCATCGACCGGATCAACTTCGATGATGAAGAGGTCAAGCTCCGGTCAATGATTGACCCGCCGGAGGGCCAGAAGCCGCTAAGCGTCCAGCGCAAGCAGAAGGCCATTAAGCGGCTGAAGATCGTCGCCGCCTTCAACCGTCGGGACCAGCACGGACGTCGGGTCAACGAGCCCCGGGCCATGATCCTGGACGCCGTCCCGGTCATCCCGCCGGAATTGCGTCCCATGGTGCAGTTGGACGGCGGTCGTTTCGCAACCTCCGACCTGAATGACCTGTACCGCCGGGTCATCAACCGGAACAACCGCCTCAAGCGGCTCCTGGACCTCGGGGCACCGACCATCATTGTCAATAACGAGAAGCGAATGCTTCAGGAGGCAGTCGACGCCCTGTTCGACAACGGCCGTCGTGGTCGTCCGGTTACCGGCCCAGGTAACCGGCCGCTCAAGTCGCTGTCCGACATGCTTAAGGGCAAGCAAGGCCGGTTTCGTCAGAACCTGCTCGGCAAGAGGGTCGACTTCTCGGGCCGGTCGGTCATCGTGGCCGGCCCCACACTTAAGTTCCACCAGTGCGGCCTGCCCAAGGTCATGGCGCTCGAACTGTTCAAACCGTTCGTCATGAAGAAGCTGGTAGACGAGGAGTTTGCCCAGAACATCAAGTCGGCCAAGCGCATGGTCGAGCGGCGCAAACCCCTCGTGTGGACAGTTCTGGAGGACGTTATTCGCGAGCACCCGGTACTGCTGAACCGCGCCCCCACACTCCACCGGCTGGGCATTCAGGCCTTCGAGCCGGTGCTGGTCGAGGGCAAGGCCATCCGGATCCACCCACTGGTGTGCACCGCCTTCAACGCCGACTTTGACGGTGACCAGATGGCCGTCCACCTGCCGCTGTCGTCGGAGGCTCAGGCCGAGGCCCGGGTTCTGATGCTGTCGGCCAACAACGTTCTCAGTCCGGCTCACGGTCGTCCGCTGGTCACCCCGACCCAGGACATGGTCATCGGCGCCTACTACCTCACCGCCGAGGTCGAGGGGCTGACCGGCGAAGGCAAGGTGTTCCGCGATGTGGACCAGCTTGGGTGGGCCGTCGAGAGCGGTGACGTTCACCTACATGCCCGGATCCAGTTCCGGTCCGACGAATACCCGGAGCTGATCGAGACGCCGGCCAACGGGAGCGCTGCCACCTGGCACACCACCACGCCCGGACGGGTGTTCTTCAACGCCGCCTTGCCCCGGAAGTCGTCGGAGCCCCTCGAGCTCGGTGGCCTGCCCGGCAAGGCCATCACGTTCGTGAACCAGCAAATGGATAAGAAGCAACTGGGCCTCATCGTCGACGATCTGGCCCGGCGCTACCCGAAGAAGGTGGTCGCCGAGTGTCTGGACGCCCTCAAGGACATCTGCTTCGAGTACGCCAGCCGTTCCGGGCTGACCGTGTCCATCGACGACGTCAAGACACCTTCGGAAAAGGCGGAGATCCTGGACCGGCACGAGAAGGACGCCGAGAAAGTCGAGACTCAGTTCCGGCGCGGCATCATCACCGACGGTGAGCGTCGCCAGAAGGAGGTCGAGATCTGGAACTCGGCCACCTCGGAGGTCACAGCGCGGATGGTGGAGGCCCTGGAGGCCGACTGGTTCAACCCGATTGACATGATGGTCAAGTCGGGTGCCCGGGGCAACATGATGCAGGTCCGCCAGATCGCCGGTATGCGCGGCCTGGTAGCCAACCCCCGAGGCGACATGATCCCCCGGCCCATCAAATCCAACTTCCGCGAGGGCCTGGCGATGCTGGAGTACTTCATCGCCACACCGGGCGCCCGGAAGGGCTTGGTCGATACCGCGCTGCGAACCGCTGACTCCGGCTACCTGACCCGTCGCCTGGTCGACGTCTCACAAGAGCTGATCGTTAACGACACCGATCCTTTCGAGGCCGAGGGTGCTGTCCGCGGAATCTGGATCGACGGCATCGAGGCTGACGTGGAGAACCAGCGCTTCTACCTGGAGACCCGCCTGTTCAGCCGCACGTTGGCCGACGATGTAGAGGTCGCTGACCCGGAGGGTAGGGGCATCGCCCACGCCAAGGCCAAGGGTGGTCGGCGCCTGCTTCCCGCCGGGACGATCGTCGGCGAGGTCGAGGCCGACCTGTTACGCGACGACCCCGACATCGACCGCGTCCGCGTCCTGTCGCCGCTCACCGACGACTCGGCCACCGGCGTGTCTATGGCCAGCTACGGCATGTCTCTGGCTACCGGAAAGGCGATCGAGGTCGGCGAGGCGGTCGGCGTGATCGCCGCCCAGTCGATCGGCGAGCCCGGTACCCAGTTGACCATGCGGACCTTCCACACCGGTGGTGTGGCCGGCAAGGACATTGCCGGAGGCCTACCGCGGGTCGTGGAGCTTTTCGAAGCCCGTACCCCGAAGGGTAAGGCCACCCTGGCCCGTATCTCTGGTGTGGTCCGGATCGGCGAGGACGAGGGCCGAGGCCGGGAGGTCACCGTGGTGGCCGACGACGGCACCGAGGAGGTCTACACGGTGGTCGGGGCGTCCCGCCTCGAGGTGGTCGACGGTCAGGAGGTCCGAGCCGGCGACGCCATCGTTGAGGGCCCGCGCGATCCCAAGGAACTGCTCGAGATCAAGGGTGTCCGCGAGACACAGCAGTACCTCGTGGAGGAAGTCCAGAAGGTCTACCGGGACCAGGGCGTGTCCATCCACGACAAGCACATCGAGCTCATCGTCCGTCAGATGACTCGCCGGGTGAAGATCAACGACCCTGGCGAGTCGGACTTCCTGCCCGGCGAGCAGGTCGACCAGCGCCTCTTCGCTGAGACCAACCGCATGCTGGTGGCCGAGAGTCGCCGTCCCGCCGAGGGCCGTCCCGAGCTCATGGGCATCACCAAGGCCTCGTTGGCCACCGAGTCGTGGCTCTCGGCGGCCTCCTTCCAGGAGACCACACGGGTCCTCACCGAGGCGGCCATCGAGTGCCGGAGCGACAAACTCATCGGCCTCAAAGAGAACATCATCATTGGCAAGCTGGTCCCTGCTGGGACCGGTCTGGAGGAGTACCGGCGGGTGGCCACCCATGCCCCGGACTACAAGCCGATGGACTTCTACTCGTCGGCTGACGAGGAACAGGACCTCGCCGAATGGCTGGCCGGTCAGGTCGGCCCGGGCGAGGATGCATTCGAGGGTGCCTACGAGGCCGACGTGATCGACCTAGCTACCGCCATCGGCGTTCCGACCGAGGAGGCCCCCGAGGCCGGGTAGTTGGCCGTGTGACGTCGGTCCGGCCCGGGCGACACGTTTGTGAGTGGGGGAGGCCCACCCGTAGACTCGATTGTTGGCCGGTGCCGGTTCCCGGTCGCGGTATTGCAATCCCTGTTTTTCCAATCGACGAGGTAGGTCTGTGCCCACCATCCAGCAACTGGTCCGCAAGGGCCGTCAGTCCAAGCGCCGCAAGGAAGCCACACCTGCGCTTAAGGGAGCGCCCCAGCGGCGCGGGGTGTGCACTCGGGTCTACACCACCACGCCGAAAAAGCCGAACTCCGCGCTACGCAAGGTGGCTCGTGTCCGCCTCACCACGGGCGTCGAGGTCACGGCCTACATCCCCGGTGAGGGACATAACCTCCAGGAGCACTCCATCGTGCTCATCCGCGGTGGCCGTGTGAAGGACCTCCCCGGTGTCCGCTACAAGGTGATCCGCGGGACGCTGGACACCTCGGGCGTCGGTCAGCGACGCCAGGCTCGTAGCCGCTATGGCACGAAAAAGGAAGGCTGACCGTGCCGCGCAAGGGCCCCGCCGATCGTCGTGAGTTGACCCCAGACCCGGTCTACCGGTCCACGGTGGTCACCCAGCTCGTCAACAAAGTGCTGCAACGAGGCAAGCGTTCCACCGCCGAGCGCATCGTCTACACCGCACTCTCCACCGTTGAGCAAAAGACGGGTAGCGAACCGGTCGGTACCCTGAAACGGGCTATCGACAATGTCCGTCCGCAACTCGAGGTGCGTAGCCGCCGGGTCGGTGGTGCCACCTACCAGGTGCCGGTTGAGGTCCGTCCCCGTCGGGCAAATACGCTGGCCGTCCGCTGGCTGGTCAATTACTCCCGTGACCGTCGCGAGCGATCGATGGCTGAGCGGCTGGCTAACGAGATCATGGATGCTTCGAACGGCCTAGGTTCATCGGTGAAGCGCCGGGAGGACCTCCACAAGATGGCCGAGGCCAACAAGGCGTTCGCCCACTACCGGTGGTGAGTTGCCCCTCGGGGCGCCCCTCCATTTGATCCGCAGCGGCCGTCCACGTCGGCCCGGCACCCGGCACGGCCCCGGCCTGCATGCCGCACCGCCCATGCATACCGCCTAGGTCCAGCACCAGAGACCGAGATCGACCGAGCAACGAATACAGAGCATAGAGATGGCAACGCGACACCCCCTCGACAAGACCCGCAACATCGGGATCATGGCCCACATCGACGCGGGCAAGACCACGACGACCGAGCGGGTCCTCTACTACACCGGTGTGAACTACAAGATCGGTGAAGTCCACGACGGCGCCGCCACCATGGACTGGATGGAGCAGGAGCAGGAGCGAGGGATCACCATTACATCGGCGGCCACCAGCTGCTTCTGGAATGACCACCGCATCAACATCATCGACACCCCGGGCCACGTGGACTTCACCGTGGAGGTGGAGCGTTCGTTACGGGTCCTAGACGGTGCGGTGGCCGTGTTCGACGGTGTGGCTGGTGTGGAACCTCAGACCGAGACGGTGTGGCGTCAGGCCGACCGGTACAACGTCCCCCGGATGTGCTTCATCAACAAGATGGACCGCACTGGGGCCGACTTCTTTTTCGTGCTGGGCACCATCCGGGAGCGCCTGGGCTGCAAGGCGGCGGTCATTCAGTTGCCGATCGGCGCCGAGTCGGACTTCGTCGGGGTGGTCGACCTGGTGGAGATGAACGCCCTGGTCTGGCAGGGCGAGGATCTGGGTGCGTCCTGGGACGTTGTCGATATCCCGGCTGACCTGGTGGACATGGCCGAGGGGTACCGGGCCGAACTCATCGACGTCCTGTCGGAGTTCGACGAGAACATTCTGGAGAAGTTCGTCGGCGAGGAGGAGATCACGTCCACCGACTTGCGGTCGGCCGTGCGGACCGGCACCCTGGCCGGGCACTGCGTACCGATCCTCACCGGCTCCGCATTCAAGAACAAGGGAGTGCAGACGCTCCTGGACGCGGTGGTGGAGTACCTGCCGTCGCCCATCGACCTCCCGCCCGTCGAGGGCGTGCACCCCAGGACTGGCGACGTCGAGGAGCGCGAGGCCGACGATTCGGCTCCCTTCGCCGCCTTGGCGTTCAAGATTATGACTGACCCCCACGTCGGCAAGCTCGTCTACTTCCGGACCTACAGCGGCATGCTCGACAAGGGCTCCGCGGTGCTGAACACCCGCACCGGCAACAAGGAACGCCTCGGCCGCATCCTCGAGATGCACGCCAACGACCGCGAGGACCGCGACGAGGTACGTACCGGCGACATCGTGGCTGGCATCGGTCTCAAGAACACCCGCACCGGCGACACCCTCTGTGACCCGAACCACCCGATCGTGCTCGAGCAGCTCGAGTTCCCCGAGCCGGTCATCCACGTAGCCGTGGAGCCCCGCTCCAAGGCCGACCAGGACAAGATGGGCAACGCCCTTGGTGCACTGGCCGAGGAGGATCCCACCTTCACCGTCCGCAGCGACGAGGAGACGGGCCAGACCATCATCGGCGGCATGGGCGAACTCCACCTGGAGGTGCTGGTCGACCGGATGCTCCGGGAGTTCCGGGTCGACGCCAACGTGGGCCGTCCACAGGTGGCCTACCGCGAGACCATCACCAGGCCGGTCCTGGACCACCGGTACACCCACAAGAAGCAGACCGGCGGGTCGGGCCAGTACGCCGAGATCGTGGCCAGCCTCGAGCCCTACACCGAGGACGGGTCGACCTACCTGTTCGAGGACAACGTCCGCGGGGGTCGCATTCCCAAGGAGTACATACCGTCGGTGGACGCCGGCGTGCAGTTGGCGACCACCAACGGACCGCTGGCCGGCTTCCCGGTCCTGGGACTGAAGATCAGCCTGAACGACGGCAAGTCGCACGACGTGGACTCCTCCGAGATGGCGTTCAAGATCGCCGCGCAAGCCTGGTTCCGCGAAGCGATACGCCTGGCCAGGCCGGTCCTCCTGGAGCCGATCATGTCCGTCGAGGTCGTCACGCCGGAGAACTACATGGGCGACGTAGTCGGCGACCTAAACGCCCGTCGCGGCAGGGTCGGCCATATGGAGGCCCGGGGTACCAACCAGGTGATCAGCGCTCAGGTGCCGCTGTCCGAGATGTTCGGGTACGCTACTGACCTGCGTTCGCGCACCCAAGGTCGCGCGACCTACACCATGCAGTTTGACTCGTATCAGCAGACTCCCGGGTCGGTGCAGGAGGAGATCACCCGCCGTATACACGGCGAGTGATCTACGCCTACACGACCAGGGAACTCCGAACAGAAACCTAAGGAAGCAACGTAATGGCCAAGGCCCAGTTCGAGCGCAACAAGCCCCACGTGAACGTGGGAACCATGGGACACATCGACCACGGGAAGACAACCCTGACCGCGGCGATCACCAAGGTCCTCTCGGACCGCGATCCCGAGTCCACGCAGTTCACCGGCTTCGAGGACATCGACAAGGCGCCCGAAGAGCGGGAGCGCGGTATCACGATCAACGTGAGCCACGTCGAGTACGAGACCCCGAACCGGCACTACGCCCACGTCGACATGCCGGGCCACGCCGACTACATCAAGAACATGATCACCGGTGCCGCCCAGGTGGACGGCGCCATCCTGGTGGTGTCGGCTGCCGACGGCCCCATGCCCCAGACCCGTGAGCACGTTCTGCTGGCCCGCCAGGTCGGCGTGCCGAAGATCATCGTGGCCCTCAACAAGTGCGACATGGTCGACGACGAAGAGCTGCTAGAGCTGGTCGAGATGGAGGTACGCGAACTCCTCGACGAGTACGACTTCCCCGGTGACGACACCCCGGTCGTGCGAGTCTCGGCGCTGAAGGCCCTGGAGGGCGACAGCGATGCCGGTGACCAGGTCGTGGATCTGATGACCCAGGTCGACGACTACATCCCGACGCCCGAGCGCGACGTGGCAAAGCCGTTCCTGATGCCGATCGAGGACGTGTTCTCGATCACCGGCCGCGGCACCGTGGTGACCGGCCGCATCGAGCAGGGCGTCGTGAATACGGGCGACAAGATCGAGATCATTGGTATCCGCGACACCCAGACCACCGTCTGCACCGGTGTCGAGATGTTCCGCAAACTCCTCGACGAGGGTCAGGCCGGCGACAACATCGGTGCCCTGCTGCGGGGCATCGAAAAGGATGAGGTCCAGCGTGGCCAGGTGCTAGCCAAGCCGGGTTCGATCACCCCGCACACCCAGTTCGAGTCCCAGGTCTACGTGCTGACCAAGAACGAGGGTGGCCGCCACAAGCCGTTCTTCTCGAACTACCGCCCGCAGTTCTACTTCCGGACCACCGACGTGACCGGCATGATCGAGTTGCCTGAGGGCACCGAGATGTGCATGCCCGGTGACAACACCACCATGACCGTCGAGCTCATCGCCCCGATCGCCATGGATGAGGGTCTCCGTTTCGCCATCCGCGAGGGTGGCCGCACCGTGGGTGCCGGCGCCGTCACCAAGATCCTGAAGTAGTACGACCACCATGGCTGTAGGGCAAAAGATCCGGATCCGGCTGAAGGCCTACGACCACGAGGTCATCGACCAGTCGACGAAGAAGATCGTCGAGACGGTTCG
>Ga0315328_10000123_pt1 | contig 30037 bp, 25 predicted proteins | sample M120032315metaG_FD_203462 | JGI IMG/M metagenome (GOLD analysis project Ga0315328, IMG submission 203462) | Ammonia-oxidizing marine archaeal communities from Monterey Bay, California, United States - M1 200m 32315 | ecosystem: Environmental > Aquatic > Marine > Intertidal zone | place: USA... | reverse complement strand
TGTCATGTCCCAAGGCCGCGCTTGATGAAGGAGGCTACGATTATCCCAAACTGCCACATCACCTACCTGCCACTTGTGTTGGTAGATGCGAGGGGGTTGGCAGGCAAATTCGAGTAATTCTGCAAGAAATGCTTCTGATTCATTTTCTTTCATGCCGGGAACACCATAAGCATGACGACCCAGGGTTAATATTTTGCGCTGAGTTTCGGGGTGCGAGTATACTAGAGGTCGCAGCGGTGGGTCCTGATCAAAAAAACCATAACCATTGTAATCACTTCGATTAGAATGATTATGACCTAATTTCGATTGGCTATAGTACAGAGAATGGTAAGCGGCCAGATTTGAGATGTTGCGTTTTGTATCGAAGTCTAGAGCATCATAAGCAGAGCGCATGTCGGCCCAACTTGTCTCGCCGCCGCTGGAAGGTACAACTTTGGCAGAAAATACCGCTCCTTTGGATAAGACTGGGAGATAGCTGCTGTCAGCATGCCAGCTCATATTACCCTGAAGTATTTTCAACACATCATCGTTCTTGGTGTCGCTGCGGACACTTCCATCTTTGTTAATATTGCTAACAGATTTGATATCAAATTCTAATTCACCAAAGCGTTTTGCAAATTGGATCTGATCTGATCCGCGCATTGCCTGCCTGGGAAATATCAGCAGGCTATGGTCTAGCCATAATTGATAGATCTTATTAAATAAGTGATCGCCAACAGTTTTTAAATCAACTCCATTTACGATAGCGCCAAAGCTGGCATCCAAGGGTTGCAGATCCAGTTTAGAGTTCATTGGATTTTCCTGAATAGCCAGATAGCACCAGAGACAGCACTTTGTTCCTGTGCACTGATTAGTACTTAATTTTGAAGTTCTTGGAAAACTCTGTTGCTTTAACCATTATTTATTTGTGCTATCAATTTCAATTTTGCTGATTGCGAGACAGAAGCTGGGCTTAAGCAGACAATCCCCGCGCAGCAATTTGCCAAACAGCCTCAACTTTATCGTCGCGGATAGCGTACATTTGATTGTATAGATTTACTACGGGATCACAGTGGGACACGATTAACTCGAGTTTATCTCCAACTTTGTACTTGGTCGATGCATTTTCCTCATATCGAATCGAACCGAATTCATCAGAGCCTGAACTGTAACTTATTCCTGTTTCGTCTTTAATCCGCGCCCATGGTCGATTAATGGTGCAAGCTTTTGCTCCGGCGTCAGTCGTAGCTCGCCCGTCGTATTGGTCATTGAGCACTGTCGTTAAGATGGTTAAAGAGGTATGAAAGTCTGAATAGATCTCTTCATCTGATTCGCCACCTATATCTACGTATTGAGCATCCATAAAAACGTAACTGCCCACTTGAATATCTGTCAGCCCACGGGTTTCATGATCGATGTTATAAGTCCCGGTGCCACCACCACTAAAAATTTCAGTGGATAAACCGCTTTGATTAAATAAGTCATAAGTCTCTGTCGCTGCGACTAATCTTTCTAAGGTTTGATTCTTGCGTTGCTCAAAACCTTTAACGTGTTGCGAGCCTCCGTCATAGCAGAGTAAACCCCTTAGATTTAAAGCAGGAAGCTGATTAATTAACTGTGCTAGTTCTAAAGCTGGTTGTCTCGGAGTGATGCCAGTACGGTGCCCTCCAGGATCAACATCCACGACGACATCAGCATTGATTCCCATGGCCATTGCAGCTTCGGAAAGTAAGCGAGCATTTTGTGGTGAGTCAGTTGCTTGAACAAATCCAGGGCAGTTTTGACGCAAATTCATGGCACGTCGAATTTTTGTCGGTGTTACATTGGTAGTAGTCATCAAAATTTCATCGATCCCATTTTGATACATTGCTTCCGCTTCACTAACTTTTGCAGTGCAGATACCTATAGAGCCACTATCTAGTTGCATTTGTGCAATAACAGGTGTCTTGTGAGTCTTTGCGTGGGGGCGACTAGCAATGCCATTGCTGCGGGTGCTCGCCTGCATAGTGGCGATGTTAGCTTCGAGCAAATCCAGGTCGACGCAGAGAGCAGGTGTATCTAATTCGAACTTGGAGACATTTTCTTGCATCTCGCCATCAACATAGAGGGCTTGGATTTCGTTAGCGGTATAACCTTTCACGGTAGTAGGAAGCCAGAGCGCAGCAGCGCCAGATGATTGTAGGAAGCGTCGCCGAGACATAGAGGATTTGGTCATATTTTCGCTCCAGCAATGTTTTTTTAATTAGTCCGATGGTAACGCAAAAGCATACCCATTTGTGGTTTTATTCGCCATTTCTTGAGAGCTATACCTTAAAAAATTGCCCCTTTATTACCCGGTCTTCAGAAAAATTTTCAGAAGCCGCCAGCTATTATCTAAACTAAGTCGAAGCTTTTAAGATATGAGCACATGTGACTATAAAGAATCTCCAGTTAAGCTTAAGCACCGAATTATTCCATGAAATGCTTAATCGTTAAGAGCAAATTGCACAGCTTTGCTCACATGAATCGCAGTGGTGTCATAGAGAGTCACATTAGTGTGTCGTTGTTCAACCAGTAACGAAATTTCGGTACATCCCAAGATCACAGCCTCTGCCCCCTGGAATTTTAGTTCTTGGATTATTTTCAGGTAGGTATTGCGGGAGTCGTTATTGATGGTGCCAAGACAGAGTTCGTCGTAAATTATTTTATGCGCCAAATTTCTTAGTTCCATATCTGGCACAATTACATTAATACCGTACTTATTGATTAAACGATCTTTATAGAATGGTTTCTCCATAGTGAATGTGGTGCCTAGCAGACCAACTTTGCCAATTTTGTCATCTAATAGTTTCTCGGCTGTCGCATCGGCAATATGTAGCAAAGGAATATTGGTTGCGGCTTCTATTTCCTGAGAAACAATATGCATAGTATTAGTGCAGATGATTAAAAAATCTGCGCCACCTGCTTCAAGCGACACAGCGGCTTTAACAAGAATTGCTGCTGCAGCTGACCAATTGTTTTCGCGTTGGAGGTTTTCAATTTCTTCGAAATCCACGCTATTCATAACGATTTTGGCTGAATGTAATCCACCTAGTTGTCGTTTAACTGTTTCGTTAATCGCGCGATAGTAAGATGCAGTAGATTCCCAGCTCATGCCACCTAGCATTCCGATAGTTTTCATTTATTAAAGTTTTTCCGTGTACATTTTATATAAGATTGGAATTAGAATGGTGTTTATAACAATTGCAAGGACAGTCAAGGCTGTTCTGAGAATTAGGGTTAATATTCTAGACATAATTTCCTAGAACCACCATGTTTTATAGGTGCTAATGAATTAGACTTAAATCTACAGCAGCTGCTCATGACCACCTTACAAAAAGATCAGGACTTAAGCTTGGATGCATTTCTTAAAAAGATTTTACTACTCTTTCTGCCAATTTTTATTCAGAATTGCAATGCCAATTATGATGCCCCACCTTTGATGGCGAAAGGGTTCGTAGATATAAGTTCATTTTCTGATGCTTCAATTCCTGCGATTGAAATTGAAGTCCGCTATAACACAAATAATAATTTTGTAGGTAAGCCGATAGAGGGGTATGACGCTGCAAAAATAATAATGAGTTTCGATGCTGCTTTAGCTATAAGAAAGGTTCAAGAAGAGCTGGTAAGTAATGGCATAGGCTTAAAAATATTCGATGCGTATAGACCTCAGCGAGCAGTTGATCATTTTATGAGGTGGGCGGCTGATTTGAACGACGAGGTGATGAAAAATCAATATTATCCGAATGTTGAAAAAGTAAATCTTTTTCGCGATGGTTATATTTCCGAAAGGTCAGGTCACTCGCGAGGGTCAACGGTCGACCTAACGCTAATCGAGCTAGATCATGGAGAAGAGCTGGACATGGGCTCGCCCTGGGACTATTTCGACCCCATTTCTTGGCCGTCAAGCAATCTCGTTAGTGTTGAGCAAAAAGAAAACAGAAATATTCTGCGTGACGTGATGCTAAAGAATGGATTTCGTCCATTGCCTGAAGAGTGGTGGCACTTCACTTTGGAAAATGAACCCTATCAAGAAACTTACTTTGATTTTGTAATTAAGTAGTTACGAGTTTCAGAAATTGAGTGTAAAAAGATAGTGCAACAGTATCGCGGAAGTGAAAAGTAATTTATGGCTCCAATAAGTGCTCTGGAATTTTAACCCCCTGCTCTTGGTAGTAACGCAAGGCGCCAGCGTGCAGTGGAACCGGAATGCCATTCAATGCAACTTCTATTGCCATTGTCTTGGTGGCGCTGTGAATCTCTTGTAAGGTTGCCAAATTTTCCCAAAGTAGTTTTGTCATGTTGTAGACAATTTCTTCAGATACATCGTCTCTCGCCACTAAAATGTTTGGACTTGCTGCTGTATTTATAGGTTCTTCCTGCAGGGGGTAGGTGCCTGCTTCTATCTCATAGGATTGCCACAATGGGAATTCCTGATTGATGACTTCCAGATTTTCATCGGTGAAATCGAGTATGGTCATACTATTGCCAAGTAGAGCATATGCGCGAGTGATAGCGGTAACAGGAGGGCCGGCGGGTATATTCATGCCAACTATATTACCGTCTTGCAAAGCGTTAGCAGACGGTCCATAGCCCATATAGGCGATTGACAATTCATCGCTATAATCGATTCCGAGAGCATCGAAAATATAAAACCCCGTCTGTTCTGCGCCAGAGTTTCGCATGCCAATGGAATAACGTTCTCCATCAAGACTGCTTAAATCGTTAATAGTGCCATCTGTCACTAAATCAGAGCGCAATACAAAATGTTCTACGTTAGGCCACATGGCGCTGATAGATCTAAAATTCTCATACGGGTTGCGAATTGGCCCCGAGCCATCAAAGGCCCAGGCGCCAAAGATTCCCAAGATCAAAGCGAATTGAGCCTGGTTGTCTCGCATGAGCTTGATATTTTCCATGGAGCCAGCAGAGCTTATGGCCGTCAATGAGAAACCAGCATTTTCTTGAGCGGATACCAGTGTGGAAAGTGCGACACCGACAGGATAGAAAGTACCCCCTGTTGTGCCAGTTGTTAAGACATAGGTTCGGCGCTCACCAACCTGCTCACTACAAGAGGTCAACATTAAGCACGTAATCAAACTGAAAATTAGCAAACGCGACAAAAATTACAGCCTTCAAGCCAAAGTATGACGTAAGTCTACAATGCAAATGCTAGCAGGGCTAATTAATAAAAGAAGACCGAATAATCTAGTTTGGGCAGCTTCCAGGCATTTCCCATATCCATTGTTTGATAAGAGCAATTCCTTCGTTATGAATCAATGACCTCCCTAACTCCGGCATCATTTCATCTGGTTCTGAAGATTCCATGCGATAAAGGAGTATGGATTGGTCGGGGGCTCCGGGGACTATGCTGTAGAGCATATCACCAGCGCCTCCACCGGCTGCGACTGGTGTCTTGCAGACTCCTCTGTTTATGGCTGCGTTATGGGAGCCGTCAAGTATCAGTGCGGAAGTGTCAGCAGCACCATCTGGATTGTGGCAGTGCCCACAATGAATATTCAGATAAGCTTGCGCACGATCTTGCGTTGTGGCCGCTTCATCTTTCCAAGATTTTGGGGGTTTTGCATCAGGAGTACGATCTAGCCAACCCATTTCTACCAAGTTTTCAGTTTGATTTTTATTATTAGTGTATGCAGAAGTTAGTTGTGATGCGATTGCCCCCAGCGGATGCATTTCGCCATCTGGATGTTTGGTTACATGACAACCAGAACATTGATTTTCATTTGGAACAAAGTAGACAAATTCAAGGTTTCCCTTATCACTCTTTAAATTAAACTTTGTGCTTGCCCCGGCGACGCGCAGAAATGCTTCAGTCTGGTCGTCGTTCCAAACATAGGGGAACGCTTCCCATCCTTGGCTTCGTTTAATTAATAACCGAGTTTCTATTAGTTTATTGTTCGCTAGATCGATTGAGGAAGAATTGGCGCTTGTTTGGCGCAACAAGTTTCCTTCAAGGTCGGTGGGGTAATAAAATGTCTTCGTTAGAACTGTGCCAACAGGATAGTTTATTTCATTATTAACTAACTGCGCTTGGCTTTCATTAGGGATCCATAGGGTGCGCAGTTTATGTGCATAATCTGTAAATAGTTGATTGGCAGGAGTAAATACTAGGCTGGCTTCACTAGGTATTAGCTCTTCTTGGCTTAGCGCAAATAAATTCCACTCAGACAACCGTTGAGGGTTAGTTGATTCATGGAAATTAGGTATCGATTTAGAGCATCCTAGTAAGGCCGCTAATAGCAAGCAAAGAACGCCTAAGCGCGATTCTAGTCTACTCATTCTACTCCCGTTGAAAGTGAGATTTCAGTTAAACTTGGGAGTGAACAATTGTGTTGTTCAGAGTCGAAGCTAGGGTTTGAAAACCCATTTCCGGCATCGAGATTCACGAAACTGAATTCACCATTTTGGCGCATGCATAAGATTTCTTTGGTTTGTTTGCCGGGAATCAAAGTTCCATCCCAAACCACATCCGGAATTGCTTTGCCAGTGGCTGCTTGTAACGCTATTAATGGTTCGGAGTCAGGATTACTGCCGCCACCGTTGAAAAAATTGTTATGAATATTTATTCCTTCGGGGAATGGGTCATAATTTAGATCTTCAAAAGGTCGTTCGGTAATGTAATAACTGACGATGATGATATTGGCGCTGTCGTTATCAGTAAATGTATTGCCGAATACTTCGATGTTGTCATTCGCCAGTACCATTAGCCCTGAACCTGCCGGTACGGTTCCAACGATATTTCCTTCTGGTGCGAAGTTGGCAGTATTATTTTCAAGAATTTCGTTGTTAAAAACCCGAGTATTGCGTCCGCCTTGAACTGGCAGGTTGGGAAGGTCAAACACTAATATGCCACCAGTATTATTTGTCGCTACATTATTATAAACATCTGCGAAGGTAGAATTTTCAATTTCGATACCAGCGACGTTATATTCTGCGCGAGAGTTTCTAACGATGATCTGATTTGATTGGCCTACATAGATCCCTGCATCAGATGCTCCTATAGCAACAGCGCCTTCGATTAAGACATTTGTTGATTGGACAGGATAGATGCCATAGGCACCATTGGTTGTGAGTGCGCCGCCAGTCCATTCTGTTCGCACATTGCGCACAATTACATTATCGCTTTCATTAATTTTTAAGGCGTCACCGACAGTGTCTTCAATTGCTAAATTTTCAATAATGAAATCATCAGCGCTTACTAGAAGCCCTTCAGCTCCCTGTATCTGATTTCTGAATGAGAGGATAGAATTATCTATACCGACACCTCTAATTGTGACACCTGATACATTTAATGAAAGGCTTCGGGTTATCTCGTGAGTACCCGCAGGGATCTCTATTACATCCCCATATTGGGCCTCAATCAGTTTTTGTTGAAGAGATTCTTCAAAGTTTAACGTTGGAGTTGCTGATTGATTTGGACCGCATGCCGCAATTAGGCCTACGATGCAAACAAAGGTTAGTATTCTGGTTAATTGAATATTCATAAGGCATTGACTCCCCGATTAGTCAATAGTGCTATTTTTCGAAAAGGCAGTATAAGATTGATCGTCTCAGCGAGCAAACCACTGTGCGCCACCACTTCATTTCCGTTGAAGGAGGGAGGAATTGAAAGAAGAGGATCCTTCGATTAAAAAAATCTCAAACAAAAAAATAACCGTGATGTGCGTTTACACACCACGGTTATTCTTGAAATTCTCTAGGCTGCTACTCGATCTAATCTACAGATCTAGATTGGGGACGAACACGCAGACCTTGATACTGAGAATCAGTAACCGGATCTAGCCATACGACCTCACCTTCGTAGATTGTTAGCTGCAAGGCGTCAACATCAGGATGGGCGCCATGCCAATGCTCGACATCAGCTGGAGTCCAATAAGGTTCGCCAACCTGAAATTCTTCAATGGCTCGACCTCGGATCTGATGAAGGCCAATACCTTCTTCGATCATAAGCAGCTGCCCCCAAGAATGAGTATGCCAAGAGGAGCGAACGCCTGCCGGAAAAAGAATACGAATATTTGCCATGTCAGGTGTTTGGCTTATTTCCGGTGATCCACCTTGAAAATTACTGGATTGCGCAGAAATTACATTTGTTTGGGTTAAAAGCACGACAGCTCCTAAAACCAGGGCTGCACAAACTGAAGTAATTATTTCTGCGGTCTTCTTTGGACTATGACTCATCGATCCCTCCGATAGTGTTGTGGAAAGAAACTGCACAAAAAAGCCGGGCTAACCAAGGCTTCCATACCATAGCAATATCCCAATGCAATAGGTATGTCAACTGATGGGGTTATTTCTGCTGTCTCACCACAAATTCTTTGTTATTCTGAGCAGTCTAAATTTAAGGATAATAAAAAGAATTGTGAAATTCATTCATTTACCCAAACGCTTTTATTTTTTAGCCAACTGCTTGCTGAGTCTGTTTCTAATGAGCGAGTTCACGAGCGCCCAAGAAGTAAATCCCCTCGCTGCGGATTCGCGTGCCGCAAGAGCTGGAGGTTCTATCTTTCGAGCCCAATGTGCAACTTGTCATGGAGCAGATGCTAAAGGTATTCAGTCTATTGAGGCTCCTGACTTAACTTTAATGTTTACAAGGTCTGAATCAACTGATGCCTCAGTATTCCAGGTGATTCGTGAAGGTATCCCTGGAAGCATTATGCCTCCACATGCTTTCCCAGATGCTGAAATTTGGATGCTAGTTTCTTATTTGCGCAGTGTTGCAATCGCAGGTACTTCAGCTCAAATCGATGGGGACCCTCGTCGTGGTATGACTCTATTCAATTTGAATTGCTCACGTTGTCATCGCGTCGATAACCTCGGTGGAAGTCTGGGCCCGGATTTGTCGACTATAACGAACCGACGCTCCCAAGGCGCCTTGACCAATTCTATTAGAAATCCAAGTGCCGTCATTGCCAGACGCTACAAGCCTGTTACTTTGGTGACTGAGGACAATGGTCGTATCCAAGGAACCGTGAAGAGTGAGGATGCCTTTTCAATTCAGATTATGGACAGCAACCAAGTGTTGCGTGGCTTTCGAAAATCCTCATTACAAGAAGTAATTCATGAAGAAATTTCTTTAATGCCAAGTTTTACTGAATCGGTTTTAAGTGGCGACGATATTGATGATGTTCTTAGATTTTTGCAATCAGCGCGCTAACAAAATAATTTTAGTTTGCTAATAAAATAAGTAGTGATGACACTACAAGAGAAGTTAACAATGAAAACAACACTGAAAAGTAATTTTTGCATTGCAGGCGTCATCTGGTTGTTGTCCGCGTCTGCGTTTTCGCAATCGATAGAGGGCCCATCTTTCGAAGACCTGCTTGCTGGATTCAGTGACCCTAGTCGTTGGCTGACCTATTCTGGCGACTACAGCGGAACCCGCCACAGCCCGCTTACACAAATTAGTCCAACTAACGTGGAAGAGCTCCGGCCAGTTTGGACTTTTCAGTCTGGAACAACCACTCGTGGGCGTGGCTGGGAAACCACGCCTCTTTTAGACGACGGTGTCCTCTACGTAACTGGTTCGAATAATTTAGCCTGGGCCTTGGACGCTAGAACCGGGCGCTCATTTTGGCAATACCGGAGAAACCTGCCAGATGACTTAACTTACGGCGCTTCGGCGCCGGTTAATCGGGGCTTTGGCATGCTGGGCAATCAACTGTTTATGGTTACCCTTGATGCTCATTTAATGTCATTTGATCGACGCACCGGCGAAGTCTTATGGGAGCGTGAGTTAGCGGACTATCAAATTGGTTATTCTGCCACTATGGCGCCACTCATCGTTGGAAATAAAGTCATTGTCGGAATTTCTGGGGGTGAGTATCAAACTAGAGGCTTTATTGATGCCTTCGACCCAGTTTCTGGCGAGCGTATTTGGCGTTTCAATACAATCCCGGGTCCAGGAGAACCTGGCAGTGAAACTTGGCCAAATGATCCACAAATATTGGCCCAGGGTGGGGGAGGAACATGGATGAATGGGTCTTATGACCCTGATCTGAATTTGATTTATTGGGGGGTGGGAAATCCTAACCCTGATTATTACGACGAAAATCGGCCCGGTGATAACTTATATACTGATTCTATAGTTGCCTTAGATGCCAATACCGGAGAACTGCGTTGGCATTATCAGTTTACGCCTCATGATGTTAATGATTGGGATTCTAATCATATGCCAGTGCTAGCCAATATTGATTGGGAGGGCGAACCTAGAAGAGTTGTTATGGTAGGAAATCGGAATGGTTTCTTTTATGTGTTGGATCGAGTGACTGGTGAGTTTCTTCTAGGCGAGCCATTTACCGCCACTACTTGGGCTAGAGAAATTGGTGACGACGGACGGCCGATAATTGTTAACGATGGCAGTCTCGGTTGCTTGCCAGACCCTTGGGGTTCAACCAATTTTTATCCACCGACGTTCTTCCCGGGCCTAGACCTTTTCATTCTCACAGCTAGAGAAACTTGCGCTACCTATGTACCAGAACTGCCTGCTAATACTCGAGGACAATCAAACTTTGGCGGTACGGTTTTCATTGATGCCGAGCAAGGTTATGGCGCTTTACGTGCGCTTGATATTCATACGGGAGACTTGGAGTGGGAATTTACCTATCCCTCGCCTACGTTCGGTGGGGTTATGTCTACCGCTTCTGGACTGGTATTCGCGGGAGACCACGAGGGTAATTTTATGGCATTCAGCGCCGCAACCGGGGAAAACTTGTGGCATTACCAGACGGGAACTCGAATCTGGGGAGCTGCTGCCATTACCTATATGTTAGATGGCCTGCAATATGTGCTCATTCCCTCTGGAACTACGTTAACTGCATTTGCCACAAGAATGCCTTAATTCTGGATTTTGCTGGCTTTAAAAAAAAGTAGATTCTGGTGTCTGCGGGTGGACAAATCAGCACTAGAATCTTATGCTCAGGGATGCGAATTTCTGGGTCTTTTCAGTTGTTGCAGGCTGTAACTCAAGAATGCAACTAATTGTTACCTAGGGGCGACCTAACCCCTTGATTTCAATTAAACTGTTCGGATTCTGCAGTACTCTCTACACAATAATAAGTGTTAGTCGAATTTTAATGAGACATAACGAAATAACCGTCAAGAGGATTCCTGCTATGACAGTCAGAAAATTTCTCGTTTTGCTTGCTATTCCGGCTTTATTCATTCCGAATGTCGTCATAGCGCAGGCCCACGATGCCAGTGTTGCCGCTCATCAGCCCCATTATTACGACATAGCTGATTTTGATATGCAGCCATCAGATATTACTTATGCTGATCATATTGCGCCGATCTTGCAGCAAAGCTGTCTGCAATGTCATCGACCTGGCGGCGGCGGTCCTATGTCATTCATGTCTTATGAAGAAGTTCGCCCTTGGGCACCGGTGATTATGTATCGTACGGCCATTCGTGATCGTATGGGTGCTATGCCTCCTTGGTACATCGAAAAGGACATTGGCATTACCAGTGGTTTCGAGAGCGACTATTCATTATCGAACCTAGATTTGGCCATGATTCAGGCTTGGGCGCAAAATGGTGCTCCTCGAGGGAATCCTGCTAATGAGCCGACACCGATGGTTTTCTCTGACAGTGATGATTGGACGTTAGGTGAACCTGAATTGGTATTAACCGGGCCAGAAATGGTTCGCCCTGCAGTCGCGCCGGATTGGTGGGGTGACATTGGCATTGTGCCAACTGGACTGACGGAGGATCGTTATGTGCAGTCAATCGAAGTTCGGGAAGTTAATGACATTCCGACGGACATCGGGAGCAGCACAGTTGGTGGTCGCTACATGTGGCATCACATGACTTATAGTAGCGGTGTTTTAAGCGAGGATGGTACTTATATTGACCCAGAAACTCGTGTTGGCTGGCCAATTCATGAAGTGGGACGTAATGCTGACCAATTTCCTGATAGTGCCGGCCGATTGCTTCAGGCAAATTCTGCTTTACATTTGAACGCAGCGCACCTGCATTCCAATGGACGTGAGACTAGTGGTCATCTGGAATTTGGGATTCGTTTTTTCCCGCGTGGCTATGAACCAAGGTACACAACCAGGGGCCCACGTACTGGAAATGGCATCGACCTTGATGTGCTGCCGGGCTTAGCAAATCAAGAATTACATAACTATGTTGTTTTACAAGAACACACCAAGATCATGGCTTTCGAGCCACACCTGCATGCTCCCGGTGTTCGCATGTGCTTAGAAGCAATCTGGGGTCACAACATTTTTACTCTTAACTGTGTTGGCTATGATCATAACTGGGTGAAGCAATATATTTATAAAGAAGATAAGGCTCCTTTGCTTCCTAAGGGAACTATCTTGCAAACCATTGCCTATATGGATACTTCAAGCGCTAATCCAAATCTCGCAGATTCGCGTAACTGGGCAGGCGGCGGGCGTCGTTCTGTCTCTAATATGTTCATCGATTTGGGTTACTCGGTAACGATGACGGAAGAACAATTTCAGGAAGAAATGGCAGCACGGCGAGCGACTTTAGCTAACAAAAATGAGTATGACGTCGGTTGCCCATTGTGCTGGTCACCTGTGCCTGAGTATGAAACTGCAGGTGGTAGCGAGGATTAATATGAAGTATCGCAGTGTGCCCCTGTTATCCGTCATTTTCCTGGTTTTGGCAGTTGCTACTTCGGCAGCTGCTCAGGAACGGCGTATGGTTCTATCTGGGGAGATCGCTTCCCCCGCCTACGAAGGTTGGTGGCCGAACGACGATGGTACTTTTAAATTATTTTTCGGCTATATGAATTCTAACTGGGAGCAAGAATTTGATATTGACGTTGGCCCGCAGAATTACTTTTCTGTAGTTGAGGTGGGCGAGTTAGATGATTTGGGCAACGACGCCTATGATTTCTCCCAGGCGGATCGCGGTCAACCCACACATTTTTACCCCCGTCGTAATCCATTTCTCTTCACCATCGATGTGCCGGCGGATTTTGGGGAGAAGGAACTAGTTTGGACTTTACAATCAAAGGCCAGCCACCTGGCGCGTGCATATGGCACCTTGAAAGCTGACTATCGTATTGATCCACAAGTGATTTCCACTGAGGTGGGTGGGGCGTTTGGATCACTCGACGAACGTTTACGTACTAATATTTCGCCTGAACTTACTTTGGAAGGTGAGGCCTTTCGTTCAGTGAGGGTAGGGCAACCATTGGATTTAGCGGTCACTGTAATAGATCCCGATAACCTGCCAGCTAGATCGAATCGACCTCCTCCGAGCACACCGGCGCAGATTTATCGGCCGCCACAATCAATTGTTGCATCTTCAGGCCCTGGTGAGCGATTTTCTTGGATGGTTTATCGAGGGCCTGCTAAGAATGCTAGCTTTATGCCAGTGCAAATGAAAACGTACACTGATACTCGAGTCTATGCTAATTCTGCGTGGTCCCCGCCATTTACTATTCCAGAGCCTCCAGAGAACAATCGATGGACTGCTACGGTAACGTTTGATCAGCCAGGTGAATACGTCTTAAGAGGAGTAGCTAGTGACGGATCTATGTTTACTTATCAGAATGTGAGCGTTACGGTAACTCGTTAAATCAAGTTTATTAAAAGCTTATGAAAAGACATTTTAGCTGAGGCTTTAGTGTCTTTTTTTTCGCCTACCGAAAGATTCAGCAGCGTAGCAATGCCAACTGACCTGCGTTATTCTTGCGACAACATTTCACAGATAAAAACTAGAGTGTAAGCAATGTCGCGGTCCGGAGCTGGTCCTTCTTTTTTTGTACTTTGCCAATTGAGAAAGCTATTTTTTCTTCTGATTAAAGTTTCTTTTTGTGGTGTTGCATTGTCCTGCCTGGTCCAGGCCGCTTCTGCTGCTGAGCTAGATGTTCAGTTTCCAAAAACAATAGCGTGGTCTGCTTACCCGACCGGGACAGGTGGTTATAGTCAGGCAGTCGCTATCGGCAATATTCTCCAGCGCCAATACAAGGTAAATCTTCGTGTGATTCCCGGGCGTAATGATGTCTCCCGATTAGCAACTCTTAGAGCAGGAAGAGTGCATTTTTCAGCTGGTGGTTCTGAATCTGTTTATGCTCAGGAAGGTATTCTTAACTTTGCTTCTCGAATCTGGGGCCCACAACCCATTCGTGCCTTAATGTCCAATTACTCTGATAGCTGTTCTTTTACGTTTGCAATGGCCAGCGATGCAGGTGTAGAAACTATTGATGATATTAAAGGCAAGCGACTAACTTTTGTACAAGGTGCTCCATCACTTAATAATGCGACCTCAGCACTTTTGTCTTATGCAAACCTCACTTGGGACGATGTCATACCTGTAGAGGTCGGTGGGTATAACGCTTCTATCGACGCGGTGTTAAATAATCGTGCAGACATGGCGGGTGGAGCCTGCAATTCGCCACCATTTCTACGCATTGAAGCTTCACCCCGCGGATTGACTTTTGCTCGTTTTCCGCACGATGATGTAGAAGCAGTGGAACGTGTACGTAATCGCTTACCTTGGTATGTTCCCCATATCGCAATCGAAGGTCCGACAATTCCCGCCGAGGGTATTCAAGTGTTTACTTCGGCTTATCCATTGCTGGTAGGACTCGATAGTTCGGATGATGCTCTCGCTTATAGTATGGTTAAGGTCATGCATCAGCATTTTGATGAGTATAAAAATAATGCACCTGGCGCTACTGGGTGGATACTAGACAGACAAAAATTTGATCAAGCTTTTATTCCATTTCATCCTGGTGCAATCCGATATTACAAGGAAATTGATGCCTGGACTGATGCTGCGGAAGCTAATAACCAAAAAAATCTTCATCGACAAGCTGTCCTGAGGGCGGCTTGGAATGCTTTCTTTCCAAATGCACCTGAGGGATACGTGGAATTCGAACAGACCTGGATAACAGTGCGAGAAAATGCACTCGAAGAAGCAGGGCTGATCACTCTCGGTGAAGGACTCTAGGTTGTAGGATTTATGTCTGAAGCAGTAATCGAAACTGATAGCCCTGAAGTCGGTTCCAGTAAGCGAGAAAAATCATTGCGTTACCGAGAATTGTCTGAAACTTGGCGCAAGATCATGGCTGCCATGACAGCTTGTTCAATTATCCTTGCTGTCAATCAAATATTTAATCTTGGCTTTTTCATCGGTTATGTTGTGCTAGACAGCCGCTACATGTACATGATTACCGGCGTAATGCTCTGTATGGTATTTATTACCTTTCCTGCTAACAAGCATAGCCGAGCGCACGTTCCTTGGTATGACATTGCAATCATGGTGGTAATCGCAATTATATTTTCTTACTACGCTTACTACGCTGAACGCATCGTGTTGGAAGCTTGGGAATATGCGGCACCACAAATTGGTGTGTGGCTAGCTTTGGTAACCTGGGTAATTGTTTTAGAGGCGGGTCGCAGGGCAGGCGGTTGGCCAGTTTTTGCAATCGTCCTGGTATTTTCACTCTATCCAACTTTTGCAGCTTCGTTACCCAACGTAGTCGCGGCTTTAAGTATTCCAATTCAAGAAGTCGCAATCTTTCATATTCTTGGTGAGGAAAGTTTGTTTGGGATACCGATGCGTGTCTTTGCGCAATTGGTTTTTGGTTTTCTGGTTTTTGGTATTTCATTGCAATTCACTGGCGGCGGTCCTTTCTTTATTAATTTTGCATTTGCATTATTAGGACATTTGCGCGGAGGTCCGGCAAAAGTATCAATATTTTCCAGTGGCCTTATGGGTTCCATGAGCGGTGGGCCTATCAGCAATGTTCTAACCACTGGACCTTTGTCAATCCCGGCAATGCGACGAATTGGTTTCAGTAAGGAATATGCTTCTGGTGTTGAGGCTTGCGCCTCTACTGGTGGAGTATTTATGCCTCCTATAATGGGTGCCACAGCATTTGTTATGGCAAGTTTTTTAAACGTTAGTTATGTCACTGTCGCCGTTGCCGCAATTGTTCCCTCTGTACTTTATTTTTTCGGCCTGTTTATGCAAATTGATGCCTATGCAGCTCGTCACGATTTGCAGGGGCTGCCCAAAGATGAATTACCTAAGGTAGGAAAAGTATTTAGGGAAGGCTGGTACTTTATCGCAGTTTTTATTGCCTTAATCTGGATGCTAGTTTATTTGCAACGTGAAGCAGTCGCTCCATTTTATGCCACTGGCTTATTGCTGGTGATTAATCAATTTACTGTGCACAAGCTCTCTTTGGATCGATTCATGAAGCTTGTGGCACAAATGGGCAAATTGCTTGCTGAGCTTGCAGGAATATTAGCGGCGATTGGATTAATCATTGGAGGCTTGGCGGTAACTGGAATTGCCGGCACTATCGCCAATGATTTGGTCTATCTTGCTGGAGAAAACGTCGTAATTTTGTTGGTAATGGGAGCGCTCACCAGTTTTATTCTTGGAATTGGCATGACTGTGACTGCAGCCTATATCTTTCTAGCAATTGTATTAGTGCCAGCTCTCACAAATTCTGGATTAGATCCCCTAGCTAGTCACATGTTTGTGATGTATTGGGGTATGCTAAGTTTTATCACCCCGCCTGTTGCTCTTGCTGCATTTGCGGCGGCTTCAGTTGCCAATGTTTCGCCGATGCGGGCCGGAGTTGAAGCAATGCGTTTAGGCGCCATCATTTATTTTGTACCGTTTTTCTTCGTATTTAATCCTGCGCTGCTGCTGCAAGCATCCTGGGGTGAGAATTTACAAGCAATTACAACGGCATTGGTTGGTGTAGCTTTAGTGTCGGCTGCATTGCAAGGCTATCTGATTGGTTTAGGTGATCTTGGTGGTGGATCAAGAGGAATTCTTGTGAGGATTCTGATAGGAATCTCCGGTTTGTCCTTAGCATTGCCAGCCGGCGGCTTGTTTGGGTTCAGCCAAATTTTCTTGGTAGTTGTGACATTAATTTTTTTGGGCGCAGGAATCGGAATTCGACAAGTATTTCCCTAAGTAGCAACTCAGACTCGAAACTTGAGATTCCTCCCGATTGAGCACAATTGACTATTTCACTAGCCATGTTCGTCAGAAAACTAGAAAACCGCTTTTACGGTAAAACTAAGCCCAAAGCAAAAACTGATATCGTTACTCCCTGAGTGATCTCAACTAGTAACACCTCAAATTTTCTAGAATTGCAGAAGTGCTGGTGCAGGATACTCTGCAGGGGACTAAAGCAAGTTTAAGAGAGCCTCTCTAAGCGTCATAAATATTGACATAATAAGAGTTACAGGCACATAGTGAAAAAAATTAGGAATTTGTAATCACTTCACAGTGAAGGAGCAGATTTATGGCTTATCGTAAAATTCTTACACTGGTTAGCTTGGTTTTAAGCATACTGGTATCTGAGTATGTTATGGGCCAGCTAGAGCCTATTAATAATCGGCCTAATCCATATAGCGCCATCGACAACTGGGTGGAATTACCTGATAACCGCAATTGGGGTTCAACTGCTGGAGTTGATATCGACCCAGATGGGCGACATTTGTGGGCGATCGACCGATGTGGCGAAAATTCCTGCGCTGGCTCTAATCTCGATCCGATATTGAAAATTGATCCAAATGGCAATGTGGTGACTGCAATTGGCGGTGGACTAATGTTATTTCCTCATGGCTTGCATGTGGATAGAGATGGCAATATCTGGGTCACCGATGGACAAGGTCCTGATGCAGAGAACCCGGCAACAGCAGGCAAGGGTCATGTTGTTTACAAATTAAGCCCAGAAGGGGAAATTTTATTGACCCTAGGCCAACCCGGAATTGCAGGTGATGGTACTAATGCACTTCTGGAAACGCCCTGCGATGTCGTGACTGATGCTGATGGAAATATTTATGTGGGAGATGGCCATGGCGGACAGAATGTAGGGGCTACTGAGGATACTGTAGCTCGCATAGTAAAATTCGATCGGAATGGCAAGCTTATTAAGTACTGGGGTGGCTGGGGATCGGACGCTGGTCAGTTAAAGACTCCGCACGCCTTGGATATTGACTCCCGCAATCGCTTGATTGTTGGAGATCGTGGTAATAATCGCTTACAAATATTTGATTTGAGTGGTAACTACATTGGCGAGTTTAAATCCTTTAGTCGACCTAGTGGCATCTACATAACCGATGACGACATGATTTATGTTGCTGATTCTGAGTCAGAATTTGATAACGAGCGTAATCCTGGATGGCATGCTGGCATCAGAGTGGGGAGTTTATTGGATGGAATCGTAGATTATTTTATTGACGGAACCGTAACCGCTTATCCTGAGGGATCTAATCCAGAAGGTGTGGCAGTAGATGCGGCAGGTAATGTCTTTGGTGCTGTAGTTTCTGGTGGTGGAGCTATGGTTAAATCGTCTCGAAGATAGCCCTGAATGTAAGGTTAGAATTTTGATTTTCTTTGACCTTCATTAAACATCTAGCTTCTGCTGGCGGTCTAGTTTAAAAATTCTTAATGAGTTATTTTCTATAGTGAGCAGAAAGTAAAAAAATTATGTGGAGAGATGCCATGGAGACCAAATTTCTAACAGGGATCCTTAGACCGTCAGCGATTGCTTGCGGGACACTTGTAGCAATTTCAACCTTATCAGCACAAGACGTAGCATGGGAGTTAGGTCGAACTATTGATGATCAGCCTGACCTGCAGGGTGTATGGGCTAATAATACGATTACACCTATAGAGCGACCGGAGGCATTTGCGGATAAAGAATTTCTAACTGATGAAGATATCAGATTTCTTAAACAGAGAGTCGTAGACATTGCTGAAGAAGATGGTGATGCGCTTTTTGGGGGCGGCGTTCTATCAGCGGCCTTAACTGGCGATACTGTGTCTTACGACCCATCGACTGGGAACTATGATCAGTCCTGGTTAGCGGATCGTAGCGTTCATCGACGTACTTCTCAAATTACTGATCCACCAAGTGGCAAGTATCCTTCGCGAACCGAGGAAGCGATTGCGATGGGAAATGCTGCAGCTCAGCGGCGTATCGATCACCCTGCAGACTCTTGGTTAGATCGCCCACTGACAGAACGTTGTATAAGTTATGGCGCCCCTTATCTTGGTTCGGGCTACAATAGTTATTGGCAAATTGTGCAATCAAAAAATCATGTAGTTATAGTGCAGGAAATGATTCATGACGTCCGTGTCATACCTCTAATAGAAAAATTTACTTTAGATGAATCAATTAAATTGTGGCATGGCGATTCTCGAGGCTATTGGGATGGGGATACTCTAGTAATTGAAACTGCCAACTATTCAGATGAAAGTGGTTATGGCCCAAAGACTTCCGCAAAATATAATGTAGAACACCTGACTCGTGTTAATGAAAAAGAGCTACGCTATGAAATTATTACAAACGACCCAGGGGCTTTTTCTACACCTTATACAAGAGAAATAGTGTTCGATCATAGTCCAGATCCTATTTATGAATACGCATGCCATGAAGGTAACTATGGCATGGAATACATCTTATCTGGACATAGAGCGGAAGAACGCTTTGCACTTGAAGAAGGAAACTAAGATATTATGAAAATAACGAAGGGAGTCAGAGCGCTGGTCGCGGAAGCAGAAGAACAAGTTACTACACTCACACCGGCCGAAGTGGATGAGAAATTAGGTCAGGTTGGCCTAACTTTGGTAGATCTCCGTGATATAAGAGAGCTAAAGCGTGAAGGCACTATTCCAGGTGCTTTGCATGTGCCGCGAGGTATGCTCGAATTCTGGATAGACCCAGACAGTGAGTACTATAGAAAAGAATTCGAAGAAACAGAAGAAGTTATTCTCTTCTGCAATAAAGGCTCCCGTTCAGCGTTGGCAGCACTATCATTGAAAACCATGGGTATGATTAATGTGTCGCATATGCAGGGGGGCATGACTCAATGGGTGCGGGAAATAGGTCGTGTAGAACCTCTTCCAGAACGAAAATAATTATCTAACGAAATTCTGATTCCTCTAACAACTTCTATTATCTGCTGCTTTGTTCCAATTTAGTGTCAATAAATGATGCTGGTAATATGGACGTTGAGTCTGGTAAATCGCTATGATGTGGCGCTAAAAATAGCGCTGAGCCCGGGCGAAACAACTGCTTATTTAAGTATTTATCTAAAAATCTATATTAGGATGCATCGACTGATTAGGGAATAAACATGAATTATCGTTATATAGGAAACAGCGGTTTAAGAGTTTCGCCTATTTGTATGGGTACGATGAGTTTTGGAACTTGGAGTAATAAAAAGGAGTCATTCAAGATACTCGAAGCGGCCTATAACAGGGGAATTAATTTTTTTGATACTGCTGAAGTTTATCCCGTCCCACCGACGCCAGAGCTGGCTGGTGTCACAGAAGAAATATTTGGCGAGTGGGTACAAACCAAACCCCGAGATTCCCTCATTATCGCGACTAAGGTCGCGGGTGCTGCCTCAGGATGGATTGTCCCTCCTGTGCGCTCTGGTCTCACCGCAATTGACCGACATCATGTTGAGGCGGCAGTTGAGGGTAGCCTGCAGCGTATGAAGATCGACTATATTGATTTATATCAGGTTCATTGGCCGGACACAGTTGTGCCAATCGAAGAGTCAATGATAGCTTTAGATAGACTGGTGCAGGCGGGTAAAGTACGTTATTTAGGAACTTCCAATGAAAATGCTTATGGCCTTACTAAGGCAAATACAGTTGCAGACTACGAAGGCCTTTCAAGGTTGCAATCTATTCAAAATAATTTTTCATTGCTGAATCGTCGATTCTTCGATGAATTGGCAAATGTTTGTCGGCAGGAGAATATCTCTTTATTACCCTACTCTCCAATTGGTGGTGGAGTATTAAGTGGTAAATATCAAAATGGTCAGTTTCCAGTTAATTCACGTTTCAGTGATTATGTAAAGGACTCGAACTCACGACAGGCGGAAATTGCTAATCGCTTTGTCAATGAGCGGACTTTGGCTTCCACAGAAAAATATCTTGAAATTGCAAAGCGCGCAGATATTTCGCCAGTCACTTTAGCAGTAGCTTGGAGTATGCATTGGGATTTTGTGGCATCTACTATAATTGGTGCGCGTACTGTTGATCAACTTGGTGAGGCTTTTGCAGCATTAGATTTCAGCTTGAGTGATGAAATAATTGAGGAATGTGATGAGGTTCATCAGCAACACCTATACCCGATGGGTTAGTGCGCTAGCTCTAACAGTTTTTATATGTATAAGCGAAGCACAGACTGTGCATATCTCGCATTGCATGGCAGCCTGCCCTCGAGGGAGTGTTAATAATAATGAGATAGTAGTACATCATCTCTATGCAGCTGAAATTAATAACACTAATGCCTTGCCGGATTGGGTAGCCTATCGGGTATTAGAAAACTCGGTAGGAATTGCTTCCTTGTTGCCCCGCTGGTGGCAGCAAGATGAATTGCTTTCTAATGCCATAGAGCTTGAATCTAATCTTAGCCAAAGTAATTTTGACCAACCGGATTTGAGTGATGCACAAGACCGTGATTATCGCGTAAATGAAGTAGTATTTACGGCAGATGGTCGTGGCCGACTGGCGCCGATAACCAGTTTTGCGGATACCCCGTTTTGGGATGAGCTCAACAATCTCAGTAATATGACGACTTTACCTAACGATTTGCGGTCAGGCGCTTGGTCCCGCTTGGAGCAAGCCATAAATGAACTAGTAGCTTACAAAGAAGAACTTTATGTAGTTAGTGGTCCTCTGTATGAAGTCTCTGGAGCACTTAGCATAGGGGCTGCAGACGGGGCTGTACCTACGAGCTATTTTAAAGTGATTGCAACCCCTTCCGAATACGCTGCCTTCAACTTTGCAGCCGATCTACCTATTCATGCAGTTTTCTGTAATCAAATTGCTACTATTAGTCATATTCAAGAACTAAGTGGACTTATTCTTTTTCCTGAATTGGATAGTGAGCTTACGCCCGGTTTATATAATGGTCTTCGTTGTAAATTGCCCTAAATATTAGTTGAAACATAGAAAGGAACGCAAAATGACTTACGTTTTCCCTCCTGCTCCGATTCCGTCAGTGCCGATCAAAGGATCCCGTCAATTGTTTGCAGTAAATCGAATTTATTGCGTAGGTCAAAATTACGGTGACCACGTTCGGGAAATGGGAGGGGACCCGAAAGCAAGCCCACCGGTGTTCTTCAGTAAGCCTGCGAACAGCATTGTTACCGGAAATCAAAATGTAAATTATGCGCTGGCTACCGATAATTTGCATTATGAAGTCGAGCTTGTTGTTGCTCTAGGCGCAGGAGGTTCGAACATTGCACTTGAAGTTGCAATGGCGTGTGTTTATGGTTATGCAGTCGGTATTGATTTTACGCGGCGTGATCTACAGAATGCAGCTAAACAAGGCGGAAAGCCCTGGGACACTGCAAAAGGGTTTGATAAATCAGCACCAATTTCAGCAATAACTCCCTGTGGGGTTGAAAAGCAGCTCGGTAATGCTCGTATCACACTGTCTCTCAATGGTAAAACTAAGCAAGATTCAAGTCTTAATGAAATGATTTGGTCGGTGGCTGAGATCATTGCTGAGCTATCTAGATTCTTTGAGCTAAAAGCTGGCGATTTACTATTTACCGGGACTCCTTCCGGTGTTTCTGGTGTTAAAGTCGGAGATCATATCGAGGCAGAAATTGCTGGTGTTGGTGAAATCGCTTTTTCTATGGTTGAAGAGTAGTCCTTGAATTTTGACCAAACTATTCTCTCACTTATTTTACTGGTATTGCTGGTATTGCTGGTGTGGGGCCGTTGGCGATATGACATAGTTGCCTTGGGAGCATTGTTTACGGCGAGTCTGTTCGGGCTAGTGCCGCAGGCTGAACTTTTTTCTGGCTTCGGTAATCCTGCGACGATCACTGTGGTGCTGGTGCTTATAGTAAGCTTCGGACTGACCAAATCCGGAGCAGTGGAATTTGTTACGGATTTCATTGAACCAGTGGCTGATAATCCCTTTCTTCATATTTCAGCGTTAACCTTTCTTGCAGCTTTTCTTTCGATGTTTATGAATAATGTTGGAGCCCTGGCACTATTGATGCCGATAGCTATTCAATCAACAAAGAAAGCTGGCCGATCTCCGGCTACCGTGCTCATGCCCCTCTCATTCGGTTCGATCTTAGGTGGACTAGTCACAATGATTGGTACACCTCCAAATATATTGATCGCTAACTATCGCCAGCAGGTAACTGGTGAATCTTTTTCGATGTTTGACTTTGCTCCAGTAGGCGGAGGGATTGCCCTTTGTGGAATTGTCTTCATGCTGTTATTCGGTTGGAGGTTGGTAAAAGTACGGGTGGAGTCTACCGGGTTAGAACTGTTTAAAGTTGAAGAGTACCTGTTCGAGCTAAAGGTCACGAATGAGTCCGATCTACTAGGTCAAACTATAAAACAGTTCAAGCAGACACTGGAGTCCAATAATATGGACTTACTATCCATCATTCACAAAGGAGACCGTTTTCATAATGTTTATCATTATCGAGGCCATGAGCTTGCCAATAATGATCTGCTGATGTTGCAGGGCTCTCACGCCGACATGAATGATCTTGCGACCACGCATAAATTAGAAATGGTTTCTGCAGAGAATGCACGTAATGAAATCTTGCATTCAGAAGATTCGCAAATTATGGAGATCGTCGTTACCCCACAATCAACAATCGTAGGACGTACTCCACCAGAGATTCGTTTCAATCGCCGTTATGGGGTCAACCTTCTAGCTGCCTCAAGATCTGGTTTGCCCCATCAAGGTAGGCTCAGGGAATTTAAGTTTGAAACGGGAGATGTGCTCCTTCTGCACGGAGATGTAGATGAGCTTCACGAAGGGATCACCAAGATGGATTGTTATCCATTGGCGCAACGTCATCTAGATATAAAGCGTCCCGCTAAGGCCGCTTGGGCCTTGGGGATATTTATCTTAGCCATTAGTATGGCGGCATCTGGATTGGTTTCTATTCAATTGGCACTCGGGCTTGCTACAGTAGCTATGGCGTTACTTAACATCGTGCCGGTTAGAGAATTTTACAACGGGGTCGATTGGTCCGTGGTCATTTTATTAGGTGCGATGATCCCAGTTGGTGCTGCCTTGGAGACTACCGGCACTGCAACTTTACTTGTAGATGGTCTGCTTTCGATTGCCAGTGGTTTGTCACCAGTAATAATTATTGCATTCATACTGATTATCACTATGACTGTATCTGATGTTCTAAACAATGCTGCGACCGCAATTCTCATGGCACCAATAGCATTTAATATAGCAGGATCATTAAAACTGAACCCGGACGCATTTTTAATGGCAGTCGCTGTCGGTGCGTCCTGCGCTTTTCTGACACCAATAGGCCATCAGAATAACGCCCTAATAATGGGCCCTGGAGGTTATAAATTTAGCGACTATTGGCGCGTGGGCTTGCCGCTGGAAATGGTTATTGTTTCGGTTGCGGTGCCACTTTTACTTGTTTGTTGGCCAATATAACTCAATTCTTCCTTTCTCTTCGTTGTGGGCCCACTACTGAAGGTTGTCAGTCTGCTCTTCCAGCTCTTCGAACTCAAATTCGAGGTCGATGCGCTTACAGTCTAGTCGCTCTTCTATGCGACGTCGAAGTTCTGTTAATTGAGTTTTTGGTTTTGGAGCGGTTCCACTAATATCCTCTTCTCTCTCTACTTCCTCCGGCAGAATCGCCATAGGATCAAGGAACTCCTTTGTTATTTCTGGCGAAACATCCCATTTTTGCTCTTTCATGGCACCTCTCTTAGCTGTCTCTGCAGATCTTCAGCTTGCTAGACCTGCTGGAGCTCGAGTATTTCCATTTAGTCTCTGTTCATTTCCTATATCGTTAAGAGGGGGAACATTCTTCAGTAAAAATTTTAAGATAAATTTCATAGGCTAGCGATGCATTATGACGAATTCTGTAAGTGGTATATATGAAACTATACTGAAGGAAAGGACTTATGAGTACCGGAGAATCGACCCTTGAAAAGCTTTTGAGACGCTAAGAGCAGGCAGCCCTAGGCAAGTCCTAATTTTTCGATGGTTAGTCGACGTAATTCTTTCTTAGCGATTTTTCCTGAAGCAATGCGTGGCAATTGATCGTATTGAAAATAGAATTTTTCAGGAACTTTAAATGTGGCAATTTTTTCTTTTAGAAATCCACGAAGTTCTTCGGGAGTTAGTTTAGAATTATGTTTTATCATAACAGTCGCCGCAGGAACCTCCCCAAGTCGCTCATCGGGAATACCATAGACTGAAACTTCATTTACAGATGGATGTTCTGCTATGGCATATTCCACTTCAGCGCAGCCAATATTTTCACCACCTCTTATGACAATATCTTTTGCTCGATCCAAGATGACTAGAAATCCTAGATCATCTAGTAAGCCAATATCTCCAGTATAAAACCAACCATCCTTAATAACTTCGGCTGTTGCCTCAGGCATATTCCAGTAGCCTTTCATTATAGTAGGCCCCTTAAAACAAATCTCGCCAACTTCATTGGGTCCGAGTTCATTGCCGCCGTCATCGAAGATTTTAATCGCAGAAACTGGAGGAGTGGGTCGTCCAGTACTGTGAGGTTTAGCTTCGTAAAATTTACCAGAGATGATGGCTCCAATGGCATTGGTTTCTGTGAGCCCATAGCCAAGACCAGGAATTGCTTCTGCAGGGAATTTCTCCATAATCATTTTCAGATGTTCTGGTGGTCGTGGTGCTCCGCCACTTTGTACCCCGCGCAAACTGCTTAAATCAGTATCATTGAATTTTTGAGATTGCATAACTTCCCAGGCCATAGTTGGTACGCCATGCAAAATCGAAATTCTTTCTTTTTCTATTAAAGCTAACGCTTCGTCTGCGTCCCATTTATACATCATCACAAACTTGCGCAAATACACAAAACTTGCCAAGAACTGAGCATGACTTCCGGTAACATGAAACAGAGGTACATTGACTAATAAGGCTGGTTGATATCGGGGGTTCTCTTCGACCAGCTCCGGTCGTAAAATTTCATTGATTTCTTTAACGAATCGCCAAGTGTAAAGTGCATTGATAATGCCACGATGAGTCGAAAGTACCCCTTTCGGTACCCCGGTGGAGCCGGAGGTATACATAATAGATGCATCATCTTCGGGAACAACATTCAGCGCTGTGATTTCTTCTTGAGAGAGAGGTTCCACATCTTCAAGCAGGGAATAGAATTCGGGATAGACCAATTCTTGCTCAGGTTTTATAAGAATGACATCAATTGCTAGCGAAGCAATATAGGGCTTAAGTTGTTCGAATCGTGCCTGATCTAGAATGGCTAACTTACTGCCACTATCTCTCAATCCGTATTCAATCTCCGTGCCTTTCCACCAGGAATTCATAGGTACGATGATAGCCCCCAGAATTGATATAGCCATGTAGGCAAGACACCACTCAGGTGAATTTCGAGCACATATTGCTACTCTATCACCATGAGAAATATCATAATTCTCTTTCAGGGATCGCGCAAAGCGCTGAGCCATATTTAGAGTCTCGGCAAAGCTATAGCGCTCATCTTGATAAACTAGAAAAATTTCGTTGGCTTCTTTTAAGCCTAGTTCGTAAAGCTTGCCGAGGTTATTCGGCGCTTTAGAAAAAACATCATATTCTTGGCCGTTGATATTTTCTTTATGGATGGCGAGTTCAGCTTCAGGGGCTTTGTGTGCAGCAACGATATCTTTTAGTTTTACCAAGTCTTGGCGAATTTCTTCTTCAGTCAACATAAAAACTCTACTCGGATTTTATTTCCAAAGTGACTTTTCCCATTACCTTTCTTTCAGTAAAGACATTAAAAGCATCTATATAATTTTGCAGTGGAAAGGACTCAGTGATTAGCGGATTTAATTTACCCCGGTCGTACATGTCCAAAAGTTCCCGGAAATTCTTCTCGTATTCATCAGGTTCTTCTTTGCGGAACCGTCCAAGAAATACACCTACCATTGAAGAGCCTTTTAGCAAAGCCAGATTTGCCTTATATTCTGGAATTCTCCCACTAGTGAAGCCAATGACGAGCAGGCGACCATTCCAATTAATGCAGCGACAACTTTGGTCGAACAGATCACCTCCAACAGGATCATAAATAACATCTGCACCCTGACCGTCAGTCAGTATCTTAACTTTTTCTTTTAACTCCCCATCCCCATAATTAAGCAGTTTTTCGGGTTGTAACTGATTAACAAAAGCTAGTTTTTCATCAGAACTAGCAGCGGCAATTACTTTGGCACCCATAAGCTTGCCTAATTCAACCGCAGTTAAACCGACACCGCCACTAGCACCAAGTACAAGCAGTGTTTCCCCCGGTGCTAGATTAGCGCGTTGTTTAAGTGCGTAATAGGAAGTCGTATAAACCATGGCGAAACTCGCAGCGGTTTTGAAATCCATGCTGTCAGGAATTTTTCTCAGGCTTTGAGCTTTGACAACAACCTCTTCGGCGAGTCCGCCGAGTCCTGGTGTGGCCATTACTCGATCACCTACTTCAAACCCTGCCAGCTCTGGGCCAATGGATTTGATTATGCCGCCAACTTCTGAGCCAGGGGTGAATGGCATTGGCGGTTGAAATTGGTACTTCCCTTGGATCTGTAAGCCATCAGGAAAATTAAGGGAGGCTGCGTAAACTTCAACTACGGCTTCATTTTCCATAGCAGAGGGGGCATCGATATCTTCAAGGGTGAGGTTTTCTGGAGGCCCGAAAGAGCCGCAGCGTACCGCTTTCATAAGAAGTCCTTATTAGCAACGAAGGCGGATTCAATCATGAATAGTCCGCAACTTCAATTATTGAACCTGCCTTTGATCAGAATTAGGATTTGTTGTTGTAGTTGTGTCAAGGGAGTATATTTAACGCTTACTAATCAGCAATTAATTTTCCGTGAATGAGTCAATAAGAAAAGCCTATTTGAGCGCGATGGGACTGGCTATTTATTATCCGCGAGTCAACCTACCTGGGGCGAAACTGTCACCTGCTTATGAGTTTGGAGACGATGCCGATTTACAGCTGGTGGGGATATCTCAAACAAAGATCCCCGAGGTAGGAAGACAGGTCTCACATAGCGAAAAACCACAAGCGCCTGTTCAAAGATTAGCCAAGTCTAAATCAAATACGAAAGATGAAGACAAGCCCGCCGTCACCCCTGAAGAAACTGTGGTTACAAAAGCAGATTCATCAATAGAAGAATCCAGTGATTTGCGCTTTGCGTTGCGTTATTACAAAGTGAGTGAAACTGTCGCCGTATTGGATGAGTATCCCTTACAGCAATCACCAGATGCAGCGCAAGAATCAGAAGTGTTACTTAAGAATATTCTTAAGGCTTTGGGAATTAATGTAGATGAGCTTCAATTACATTCTGAAAGCTTTATTTGGCCGCTGGCAGAGGGTTTTACTTCCAATGCTGGGGACACTGTTGCGGCAAAACAAGCATTGCAAGGATTTCTTTTAGGGTGTGGACAAAAAGATGGTTTTCAGAATTTATTGGTATTTGCAGGCTTAATAGATGATCTATTAATAGGCCCTGATAGTGAGACAGACACAAGAGACTACAAAACCCAGAATTTTGATTGTTTTCTAACTCTGACCCATAGCCTTCATTCTATGCTCTCATTTCCACAGCTGAAGAAAGATGTCTGGCATCAATTGCAAGCTTTGCGCACTAGAATTCAAGAAAATTAGTAAGCATTAAAAGTTCATGCAGTCTCTATCAGGTAATCAACGTAATTTTTTCGCTCGCAACATGCGCTACAGCGACCTAGACCTAGTTGTACAGAATGAAGCGGCGGCCTATCAACACCCTTGGACTAAACGCATTTTCATAGATTGCTTACGTGCCGGTTATCAATGTTGGGTATTAGCAAATAAGCAGAAAATAGTTGCCCATGGAGTTATGTCAGTTGCTATCGGCGAGTGCCATTTATTAACGCTCTGCGTTCATCCAGATTTTCAACGTCGAGGATATGGTCGCAAAATATTTGACTTATTGTTGGGTCAAGCCTACAAGTTCGATGCGGCAGAGTGTTTTCTCGAGGTAAGAGTGGGGAATGACTCAGCCATCGCTCTTTACAGGTCTATGGGATTTGCAGTAATCGGAGAGCGGGAAAACTATTACCCAGACAAAGAAGGTCGAGAAGACGCGCTCATCATGTCTAGAGCCTTGCCGTTACCTTAGGGGCCTTCACTCTTTGAATGATTCGGTCTGAGTTGCCTTGTGATAGGCGCGCTTGAGCAATTTAAAAGCTACGATTAGCATAAATGCACCGAGCATTATGGCTCCAAGCATAATAATCGTAGCCATAAAAATGCTAAACAACTCCCCCAAAGAAATGTTTTGCCATATTGATAGTCCCCAAAGGCACAACGCAGCAATTGTTATTCCTGCCAAAATAGCTGCGGTCTTCTTACGAACGTTTAGTAGAGAAAAGATCAAAATCTGGCCTGTTGTTTAAGTTACTAAAGCTAGCTTTACAGTGCGGAAATTCGCTACATCCCCAGAATGTGCCGTTTTTCCCATTACGCTTTACTAACAAATTTCCGCAGGTTGGGCAACGATATGCTGTTTCTGGGGTTCCGTCATTATCAGCCAAAGTCACCTTGCAACCTTTTGAATAACCACTGCAAAACCAATAACTATCATTACTTTTAACGGCTTTGATCAGTCTGCGAGTGCAAATGGGGCAGCGGAAGTGCTCATCGATATCCGTTGTAGGTTTGCCAGCAACATCATTGAGTGTATTGGTACAATCCGGAAATCCTGTGCAGCCCCAGAAGGGCCCCATCTTACCGTTTATACGCCTCAAGGGTTTCTTGCACTTTGGGCAATGATGCGTTCGCTCTGGCAAGGCGGTTTCATCAGAAGCTTTCATGGGAATCCGTCAATCGGGCTAAAATAGCTGGTACTTTCTTTAGTTTCTAAACTCGGCTAAGGATGTTGTCAATAGCAACTGAGCCTAGATATTAATTTAATTGTATGATCTCTGTGATTTTTCTCCAGATTTTGAGCTGAACGACCTGTTTCGGCTCCTTGGGGATGGGTTCGCTGGAGCGAAAGGGGGTATTAGGACCATTCAGAAGGCTCT
>Ga0315328_10000120_pt1 | contig 30220 bp, 26 predicted proteins | sample M120032315metaG_FD_203462 | JGI IMG/M metagenome (GOLD analysis project Ga0315328, IMG submission 203462) | Ammonia-oxidizing marine archaeal communities from Monterey Bay, California, United States - M1 200m 32315 | ecosystem: Environmental > Aquatic > Marine > Intertidal zone | place: USA... | reverse complement strand
ATGTAATAGAACCCGGTAGATTTTCAACAGGTTTTTTTGAGAATATTGTTAGACCAGATTCATGGGAAGGGTCACAACACCAAGAGCGCGCCGTAGCATTTCGTGAAGCTTTATTGAAACTTGACAGTATCAGTGATGGCGACACTGATGGGAGTAGCGGGTCATCAGATCCACAAGATGTGGCTGATGCAATCGTTAGAGCGGTCACTGATCCAAACATGCCATTTAGAACGCTTGTTGGTAATGATGCTGAATTAATTGACGCTACTAAAAACTCTATGAGTTTTGAAGATTTCGAAATGACAATGAGAACCGCTTTAGATTGGTATGAATAACTAGACTTTTTTGCTTGAAGAAAATATAGTAAAAACAAGGCTTGGATTTTGCCAAACTTAAGAAAACACATAGGAAGTTTCTTTGCAGAAGTACTGACCTCTTCTTTCCTAATTAATAAAAGGAGAATTTGTGAAAGTTTTACGTCTTATTTCGATCGTGTTAGTTGCATTTGCAGTTTTAGCAACTTCTTGCGGTAGCGACTCTGACTCAGGATCATCAGGATCGTCTTCTTCAAGTAGTCAAGGGACAGAGGGCTGCAAAGATTCGGCGGTAACTCCCATAGGAGATCGTAGTCCGGGTCGTGATGTTGCACGTTGTGAACCGGGATATCCCAAGCCACAACCTTTGGCCGAGAAAACAAAGGTATCGGTAGTTACAAAATGGAAAGCAGAGTTTGTTTCTCCAATTCTGACTGGGATTGAATTCGGAGAGTTTGCTGCAGAAAATCTTGAAATTGAATTTGTTGAGCTAGGTTTCAGCGATTCAATAGCTCAGTTGGATAGTTGTGATTTAGATTTTGGTGTGGCTGGTACTGAGGCTGCTTTACATAACGCTATTAATAATGGTGTTGATATAAAAATGATTCTCGGGAATTACTACCCACCAGATGCTGGCGATCTTTCAGTCGATCAAACAGGGTTATGGGCAAGAAGAGATGCGTTTTCTGATCCGGATAACCCGAACATCGGAGATCTCAGTGGTCAAAAGATTGCATCCGCAGTTGGGCTTGGCAGTGTGATTTCTTATCCAATAGGTGCCGCTTTAAGGCCTTCAGGTGTGAGTCTTCTAGACATGACTGTTGAGAAGATTGGATCGTCTGACATGGTTCTAGCTTTAGAAAATAATGCAGTTCAGGCAGCATGGCTACTTGACCCACACTGGGTTGCTGCTGCCAGTAATCCTGACCTTGTATTAGTCGCTACTCAAACTCCTGGTGAAGCATTGGGTGGAATTTATGTGGGGCCATGCCTGCGAGATTCTAAACGCGATCGAGATGTCGGCCTTGCTTTTGCAAGAGCTTATATAAGAAGTATCAATACTTATCTTGATGGTGATTACCAGAGTAATCCTGATGTGGTTGCAGCATTAGTCAATCAGTCTGGTTACCCAGAAGGAGCATTTACTGCTACTGGGGAACTCATTTTCGATTGGGAAATGAAGGAAGGTACCTCACGGGACGCCCAGAGTTTCTATATTGAATTTGATTCTGTTGATTATTCAGAACCCATTTCTGAGGATCGTGTCTATGATCGGTCTTTATATCTTGATGCTGTAGGCAAAGGCTAAATAGTTAGATACCGGTGATTGGATTTATCCAATCACCGGTATCTAATTCCTGACGACAGTAATTAGAGAAATTGTTAATAGGTTATTTAACTTGAGAAAACGTTCATGCAAGATTGAGGCAAGAGAGGTCGAAAAAGTTTTTTCGGCGGATTCTGAAGATGAGGTGCATGCATTAGGTCCATTGGATCTCCAAGTTCAGGATGGTGAGTTTGTATGCCTTGTGGGTCCATCGGGGTGTGGTAAGTCAACTTTTTTGAGAATTGTTGCTGGTTTATTGAATCCATCAACTGGGCGTGTGGATATAAGAATTAATCCAGAAAACCCAACGCCAATTTCAATGGTTTTTCAAGACTATGGAATTTATCCTTGGAAAACTGTAGAAGGAAATATCCGCTTTGGTTTGGAAATTTCCGGCATCTCCAAATCTAGAACAAAAGAAGTTGCTGGCCACTGGTTGGAGCGCATGGATTTAACGGCTTTTGCTAGTTCGTATCCAGACACTCTTTCAGGTGGAATGCGTCAGCGTGTCGCTATAGCAAGAGCTCTGGCGGTTGAACCCGAAATTTTACTTATGGATGAGCCATTTGCCGCCTTAGACGCTCAGCTACGGCAATTGCTACAAGATGAGCTATTGGCTATTTGGCAAAAAGAGCAAAGAACGGTTTTATTTGTCACACACAGTTTGGAAGAAGCAATTGTTCTTGGTGACAGAGTAATAGTTATGAGTTCCAGGCCAGGGAAAATAGTACTTGATCAGAAAGTACCATTTGAGCGACCACGTTCACCCGAGCTTAGAGCGCAGAGTGATTTCAATGAGTTCAAAAATGAACTTTGGCTTTGTCTTAAAGGTGAAGTTGAACATTATTTGGAACGGGTTAACTCTGTTGAGGGAAAAATCGGGAGTAATGATGAAGGGTGAAGCTCAAACAGATCGTGATTTGTTAAGCAGGGTGCCAACTTTGGCTGATACAAGTCCCAGAAAGTACAACAAGCGTCGACGGTTGATTGAGACTTTTCTTGCGGTTGGGGTTCCGGGATCGCTCATTGCACTTTGGCAGTTGGGTTTTCATTATGAATGGATTGATAATCGTTTCTACGCATCACCTTGGGAAATAGTTTCTTCTAAGGAACTAAGAGAAGCAGAACTTTGGTCTGAGATGTGGACAAGTGTCCAAAGGATGCTTAAAGGGTTTTTTGCAGGGTCGTTATTGGGTGTTTTGTTAGGTGTTTTGATGGGAGTTTCACGATTGCTTAGAGCGGCACTTGACTCATTGTTGACAGCTCTATACACAGTTCCGAAATTAGCTTTAATACCAGTTTTCGTAACTTTGTTTGGTTTCGGAGATTTACCAAGAATAGCTTTAATAGCTGTAACAGTTTTTTTCTTTGTATGGATTTCGACTATGTCAGCCATTATGGGAGTTGAGGATGGCTACAGAGAGGCTGCGTTAAGTTTTGGAGCGAATAAATGGCAGATATTTAGACACGTTTTATTTCCAGGTGCGCTGCCGCAAATTTTTGTAGGTTTGAGAATAGCTGCAGGCGTGGCCGTATTGATGCTCATAGGAGTTGAACTCGTCCTAGCTAGTGACGGGCTTGGTGCTCTAATAGAGAAAGGCAGGACACTGTTTCTGCCAGAGTTAACATATGTGGGCATAGCTTTTGCTGCTTTATTAGGACTCAGTTTTACTTATTTGGTAAGGATTTTGGGACGTGTATTGTTGCCATGGGCACCGGAGGATCAGACACCAAATCAAAATTAGGCATTAAGTCCTGTGGCTAAAACGCTTCGTTTCTTTAGAGTGAGGAAGTGAACTTAAGTAAAATTTTACTGTGTGTTCTAGCATTTTTTTATATTGTTGCCTGCGGAGATGAAGGCAGCACGGTTAAAAAAAATCATGCAGCTACAACAGTTTCATCCATGGACCATAGCGAACATGAACATGAACATGAACAGGGTGACATTGTTGATGTCATTGATTTGAGCTCAGTTGCGGATCCACCTGCAGTGTTAGTTGCAGCGACTCCTGACGGTAAAGGCGGAGCGGTGCTTGCAATTGAATTGGAAAATTTCGAATTGGTCCCGTTAGAAACAAAAAGCGGAAATCAACCAAGGGAAGGACACTTACACATTGAACTAGATGGCACGACCGTGGCGATGATATCTGAAAACCATTACCACTTAAGTAATTTAGTCAACGGGCACCATGAAATAGCAGTTTCGCTTTCAGCCATAGACCATCGAAATTATTATCTTGATGGAAAACCTATTTCCGACTCAGTCATGGTCATGATTGAAGGAGGGAAAGAAGCCAGTGCTCCCGACATTTCTTTTGAAGTAGAGATAGTAGGAGGGAAAGTCAAAGGTGGGCTTTCCCGTTTTGAAGTATCGAAGGGTGATTCGGTAGAGGTGATTGTTCATAGCGACCAAATTGATGAAGTTCACCTGCATGTCTATGACAAGATGAAAAAAGTCGAACCAGGTGTCCCTGCAGTCATATGGTTGGATGCAACAATTCCTGGAATTTTTGAAGCTGAATTACATTCTGCTGGTTTCATAATATTCGAACTTCAAGTTTCATGACTTCACTGTTAATATTTGCCCACGGAGTGGGAGGTCGTTTAGATCTACCCTTATCAAAATGGCAAGTAGCTTGGGCAGGAGTAGTAGCGTTAGTTTTTTCTTTCGCAGCGCTTGGATATTTCTGGCATAGACCTTTACTGAAAAAACTTTCTATTGGGCGTCCGATATTTAATGTTCTTAATCGATTTAATTTATTTAAAATAGTTTTTCGCTGTATTTCTTTGTTTCTGTTTTTAGTTGTAGTAATTGCAGGTTTTATAGGCCAAGACAACACTGTTGCGAACTTGGCGCCAGTAACAGTGTTTGTAGTTTTTTGGATTGGAATGACATGCGCTTCTGTTCTTTTTGGTCATATTTGGAAAGAAATAAGCCCATGGGAAACACTTGGGAAATTAGTAGACCGACTTAGAAAAGATCATGACGAGTCTGCTCCAAGATGGTTGACTTCTGGCTGGATCGCTCTCGCTCCAATAAGTGTTTTTCATTGGTTTGAGCTGGCTTACCATGATGGTGCCAGTCCAAGGATCCTTGGGTGGTGGACACTAATATACACCCTTGGCTTGATGGGAATCACGTGGAAATGGGGTTGGGAGCAGGCAAGAAAAGCTGAAGGGTTTGGTGTCCTTTTTGGTGCTCTAGCTCAACTTTCTCCATTTCGAGTAAAAGAAACTGAAGTACATAACTCTAGAAAAGTTTTCATACGAGTTCCTTTTGTAGGAGTTTCAAATTATGAGACCTCTCCAGCGCAACTTGCAATAGTGTTAGCTGCTTTGGGAGGCACTGCCTTTGATGGTTTCTCAAGGACTCGCTTTTGGAGTGAGATCATCTTTGGACGCGGCAAGTGGGAACTTACATTATTTAACACAATCGGACTCATTTGGATAGTCGCAGTAGTGGGGGTTGCATATCATCTCGCGGGCAAGCTAGGTAGTCGAACAACAGGAGACTCCAGATTCTCGGAAAGATTTGGAGTTTCCTTAGTGCCAATACTTTTTGGTTATGATTTAGCTCATTATTTTTCCTTACTATTATTGGAAGGCCAAGCATTTAAGGTTCTTATTTCAGATCCATTTGGTAAAGGTTGGAACATTTTTGGAACAGCCACAGATCCAATCAACTGGACATTAATTTCCTCAGGAGCAATAGCGTGGGTTCAGGTTCTTTCAATCGTTGGAGGTCATTTAGTCGGAGTGTTGGTTTCACACGATAGAGGAGTTGAGAAATTCGAACTGAAGAAAGCAATGCGCAGCCAGTATCCGATGTTGGCAGTGATGGTTCTTTACACGTTGTTTGGTCTGCTCCTAATGACGGGGTAGTTATTTTGTATCCATTTAGAAATAGTTTCATTTGCACGCTAATGTAATCATCAATTAGGAGGGGTTGTGTCCGAACGCGAAGAGATGAATTGGGATATTTACGGAAAAGCAGTTAGAGAGCTGGCCCAAACAATCGCAGATGACAACTACCAGCCAGATATTATTCTGGCGATTGTTCGCGGTGGAATGCTCGTAGCAGGTTCACTTGGTTATGCATTAGCAGTAAAAAATCTTTATGTAATGAATGTCGAATATTACACAGGGGTAGATGAACGCTTGGACCTCCCAGTGGTACTTCCGCCATATGTTGATTGGGTGGACTTAGGCAAAGCAAAAGTTCTCATAGTTGACGATGTCGCTGATACTGGAAACACCCTCTCTTTAGTTCATGGGCATGCCTTAGAAAAGGTTGCCGAGGTTAAATCTGCCGTTCTCTATCAAAAACCTCATTCAATTGTTGACTGTGAATATGTTTGGAAACACACTGAAAAATGGGTCAATTTTCCGTGGTCTACAGAGCCTCCAGTTGTTGACATAGGTCAAGCTGGCTACGGAGTTCTCGACGCTTGATAGGTCAAGCGTGAAACGGTGCTCGATTTTCAGACCAGTTAACTACTTCTTCTAATTGAGAACTTACAGCCAGGATAATGTCTTCTCTCCCGTAAGCGCCGACAAGTTGAATACCAACAGGTAAACCATTGGAGCTTCCAATTGGCAGAGAGATAGCGGGTTGACCAGTTGTATTGAACGGCGAAGTGAATACAGAGTAAGGAACTGACTCTATTGATGCTCGTATGGGTTCTTCCTCTGTCGGAGCTAATAGACCAATAAGAGGTGGAGGTTGGGCAGTCGTGGGTGTCAAAAGCAGATCAAATCCACTTGACCACCAATCTGCTAATTCTCTACGAAGATTTGCCATTATGCCTTGAGCCTTAACAAAATTTATAGCCGACTGTTCTTTTCCTCGTTGGGCCAGAAACCACGTACCAGGCTCGACATCATCTTCGACTAGTTCACGCCCTAAACGTTTAGATAGGTAAGCAAAATTGGCTGCGATGTTTACAGACCAGTTAGTTCCAAACGCCCAACCTAACTCACTGACTCTTTCTGTGTCATTTAGAGCTTCTGGAGATGTCTCTTCAACATTATGCCCTAAATCCGATAGGAGAGATGCAGTATTATGTACAGCTTGGATGCAATCCGGGTTTACCTCTACGCGCGGATCAGAAACTTTAATTCCAATTTTTAGTGGCTTTAAATTATGAAAATTTTCGTTGAAATATGGTCGTCCAAATTCAGGAGCGAAAACCCCGTCACCTGGGAAATTTATAGCGGTGGCGTCAAGAATTGCTGAGGTGTCTCGAACCGTATGTGAAACGACGTGTTGAATTGAAACTCCCCATTCTTCTTTCTCCGGTCCCATTGGAACCCTTCCTCTAGATGGTTTCAGACCAACTAAGCCACACATTGCCGCAGGAATTCTTATAGAACCTCCACCGTCGCTCGCATTAGCAGCAGGCAGAAAACCTGCTGCGACAGCAGCAGCAGAACCACCGGAGGAGCCACCAGGACCGTAATCAAAATTCCAAGGATTTTTAGTAGGGCCATAAGATAAAGGTTCGGTAGTTGCAACCGCTCCCATCTCAGGTGTGTTAGTTCTACCGACGATTATGAAACCAGCTTCTTTGTATCTAGTAACAAGATCGCTATCGGCTTTAGCGATGTATCTCGCATCACGCATTCCCTTAACTCCTGCATGATGAGGCTCCCCATTTTCCTCCGCCCATAGATCCTTGATCAACATCGGAACGCCTTTGAAAGGCCCGTCTGGCAGTTCGGGTGAAGCTGCTAGTTCCAAAGCTCTTTCAAATTGTCGGTGTATTACTGAATTTAGATCTTTATCTAATCGCTCTATTCTTTCAATTGTCATTGAAACAGCTTCGACTGGAGAAAGTTCTTTATCCTTAATCATTTTTGCTAAAGAAACTGCATCTACGCGAGACAGTTCGTCATTGATATCTTTTTTCGATGGGGATTCACTCATAGAAGAGAAGCTAGTGCCTAAAAATCAATTAGTCATTTTCGGAACGCTCAAGATAGTTATAAACCGTAAAACGGCTAACTTCTAAAGCCTCTGCAACGCTTTCCACAGATTTTCTCAAATTAAACGCTCCCCATTCATTGAGTAAAGCGACTGCCTGCTGTTTTTGAATTCTGTCCATATCTTTAACTTCCAAATTCATTTCGATCTCGACAGCAGACAAAAGACGAGTTAAAGCTCCATTTAAATTGTGTCGGCGTACACCACCAACAACTTCACCTTCCCATATGAGAGGTAAATCTGACTCTGTGATTTCGTCTTTATCTAGAATTTGAATTCCAAGGACATCCGCCAACGGTAAGAGAGCTTCTAATAAAGGGTGTTTGAACATGTCCACAAGATTAAAGATACAGGTATCAAACGCGTTGACAAAATGTTGAAGTTCCGGCACCCTTAATAGATGGGGGTAATTATCGCTAAGTCAGTTAATGAAGCATGTGCTGTATTGGCAGAAAATCCTGCGACAACAGTACTTGCAGGAGGAACTGACCTTATGGTGCAAGCAAATAGGGGCGCGCAATCATTGGAGAGTGTTTTAGATCTTAGCCGAATACCTGAATTGAAAAAATGGACACTGAAAAGCAGTGAGATCGTTTTAGGGGCAGGTATTTCATATACAGATTTGGCAGATCCACAAATAGCAACACTTGTTCCTGCTTTAACACAAGCGGCAAGAACTGTGGGTTCTCCACAAATACGCAACGCGGGCACTTTGGGAGGAAACTTAGCTACCGCATCACCCGCGGGAGATACAATCCCAGTACTAGTAGCAATGGACGCAGTTCTGCAATTGAAGTCTTCAACAGAAAACCGTGAAGTTGCAATCACAGATTTCATAACTGGTGTTAAAACAAATGCACTACAACCCGGGGAAATTATTCAATCAATCACAGTGCCTGTATTCCAAGGACCACAGGAATTTTTAAAAGTAGGCACACGAAACGCAATGGTTATCTCAGTCGTTTCACTTGCGTTAGTAACTGATTATTTAGGAAGAAAGTTGAGGGTAGGTGTTGGTTCCGTATCACCTGTGCCCTTTCGAGCGACTGCAGCAGAAGGATTTATATCGCAAGAATTTGATTGGGAAACAAACAGTGATCTTCCAGAAAAAGTAATAAGCAAATTTTCTGAACTGGTAGCTGATTCAACAAAACCCATTGATGATCATCGAGGAACTGCAGATTACAGAAAACATGCAGTAAGAGTTTTAGCTAAAAGGGCTTTGGAGAGAGTTTGTGCGGGTGAGAGGTCATGACTTCTGAAATTTACACACTTACGGTAAATGGAAATGATTATCAAGTCGTTGATGGTCATCCATCTGAAAGCCTTCTATGGGTTTTACGCGAAAGGCTGGAACTTTCCGGATCGAAAAATGCTTGTGAAGAAGGAGAGTGCGGATCTTGCACGGTTCTTCTAGATGGAGAAATCGTTTGCAGTTGCTTAGTTCTTGCTGCTTCTGCTGTTGGTCGTGAGATCACCACAATCGAAGGACTGGGGTCAGATAATGAAATCTCAGATGTTCAGAAAGCTTTTGTAGACGCAGGAGCGGTTCAGTGCGGATTTTGCACACCAGGACTACTAGTTACGATCGATCAACTATTAAATACGAACCCTGATCCAGATGATTTGACAGTTAGGGAAGCAATTAGTGGAAATCTTTGCAGGTGTACTGGTTACGGAAGAATCCTCGAAGCTGTTCGGATAGCAAGCAATAACCGAACATCTCAAAATAAAGAGGAAAAAAGTAAATGAGCCGAGTTCAAACGCTAGATACATTCACTAAAGGACCTCGAATAGGTGAGAGTGCTCTTCGTCCCGATGGAATACCGAAAGTCAAAGGAGAATTTGTATTTTCCAATGATTTACGCCATCCAGACATGCTTTGGGGAGGAACCCTTCGTTCCCCACATCCGGCCGCAAGAATAGTTTCAATCAATACAGCGCCTGCTTTAAAAATGACAGGAGTGCATGCAGTTCTAACTAGTGAAGATCTAGACGGTATGCCTTTGTACGGACTTGAGCACCCCGATCAGCCTGTTCTAGCTGATGGATTCGTGAGGTACCAGGGTGAACCCATAGCAATAGTTGCAGCTGACCACCCTGAAAATGTAAGACTCGCTTTGGAAGCAATCGATGTTGAATACGAGTTAATTGAACCACTATCAGACCCAAAATTGGCTCAAGAAGCTGAAGCAATACATCCCGACGGAAATCTTTTCAGGGAAATAGATCTTACCCACGGAAATAGTCAGGAAAAAGGAGAAATAATTGTTGAAGGAACATATGAAGTTGGGATGCAAGATCAAGCACCTTTAGGAACAGAATCAGGAATGGCAATTCCATCAGAAGATGGAGGAATTGACCTTTTTGTATCCACCCAATGGCTCCATGCCGACCGTGACCAGGTTGCCGCTTGTTTAAATCTTCCCACCGAAAAAGTAAGACTTACATTGGCAGGTGTCGGAGGAGCATTTGGAGCTAGAGAAGATATAAGCCTTCACATACACCTTTGTCTCTTAGCCATGAGGACAGGCAAACCCATAAAGATGTCATATTCGCGAACCGAAAGTTTCCATGGCCATGTACACCGCCATCCAGCTCAGATGTGGTACCGACATCATGCTAAGTCCGATGGAACCCTGACACGAATTGAAGCCCGACTACTTTTAGACGGAGGAGCATACGCCTCGACAAGTAGTGCTGTGTTAGCTAACGCTACTTGTTTTGCAGCGGGTCCATATCGGGTACCGAGCGTAGAAATTTACGGAGCGGTAGTCAGAACAAATAACCCTCCTTGCGGGGCTATGAGGGGATTTGGATGTGTGCAAGTTTGTTTTGCCCATGAAGCACAGATGGACAAACTAGCTATTGAATTAGGCATGGATCCTGTTGAATTGCGCTTAAGGAACGCCCTTAAACCCGGAGATCAAATAATAACTGGACAAACTATTACTGGAACAGCTCCAGTAGCAGAGGTAATAGAGACATGTGCTCAACATCCAACTTCTGTAGGTTCAGCATCACAACAAATGGAATTACCAGGAGGCGCAGGAAGAACTGCAGATCCAAAAAATATTGTAAGAGGAGAAGCGATCGCAGTTGGATTTAAAAATCTCATGTTCTCAGAAGGGTTTGATGATTTCAGCACGGCATCCTGTCAACTTTTAGACGGAGTCGCAACGATCACATGCGCATGCGCAGAAGTGGGACAAGGTTTCGTGACACTGGCACAACAAATAGCTAGAGAAATCCTAGGAGTTGAAGAAGTAATTTTGGAACCCGCCTCCACGACTAACGTAGGTTCGGCAGGATCCACTTCAGCAAGTAGGCAAACTTGGATGTCAGGTGGGGCAGTGAAGAGTGCATGTGAGGAAGTACGTATCAGACTTCTGTCCCGCATCGCAGAATCCTATAACTTAGATGTCGAATCTTTAGTAATAGTAGATGGAGGTATAGCCTCCCTATCAAGTGATTTTTCTATCAACTTAAAAGAAGCCACAGCTGAACCGATAGAAGTAGAAGACACTTACCGACATTTGCCAACTTATCCTTTAAATGAAAATGGCCAAGGAGATGCTCATGTTTCCTTTGCTTTTTCAGCCCATCGAGCGGTAGTAGATGTAGATCAGGAACTTGGATTAGTCAAAGTAGTCGAATTAATAACTTCACAAGACGTAGGAAGAGTTCTCAACCCACTGCAACTTCAAGGACAATTGGAAGGCGGCGCCGCACAAGGCCTCGGCTTAGCTGTACTCGAGGAAATCAATGTTGTAGATGGTCGAATTCTTAATCCCTCTTTTACTGACTATTTGCTACCTACCGCTCTAGACATGCCACCAGTAGAAATAGCAGCTCTTATAGAGCAACCTGAACCAAATGCTCCTTTTGGGGCAAAAGGAGTTGGAGAACCGCCTGCTATCTCGTCGACAGCTGCTGTTGCTTCAGCAGTCAGAAACGCTACGGGCTTAGATCTGCAAAGAGTTCCGATTAGACCTACAGATATTGTTTTTCCCGAAAGGAGCGAGAATGGCTGAAAATCTTCGAATAAATGGTGAACGCCTCCTAGCTCGCATTGAAGAACTCGCTTCTATAGGAGCCATTGATGGGAGCGGTTCCTGTCGTCTTGCTCTAACGGATGAAGATCGAGCGGGCCGCGATCTTGTAGTGACATGGATGAAGGATTTAGACCTTGATGTAAGTATTGACTCAATTGGAAATGTAGTAGCAGTTAGAGCTGGAAAAAATGACGGTCCGGCGACTATGACAGGAAGTCATATTGACACAGTTAAAACAGGAGGTCGATATGACGGAAATTTAGGTGTGCTTGCAGGTTTAGAGATAATCGAGTCTCTTTCTGAAAACAATATTCAAACCCAACATCCAGTTGCAGTTGCATTTTTTACCGATGAAGAAGGTGCGAGATTTGCACCAGACATGCTTGGAAGCCTCGTTTATGTAGGGGGGATGACACTCGAGGAAGCATTAGACATAAAAGGTGTTGATGGTGCCAAAGTAGGAGACGAATTAGATCGCATTGGTTACAGAGGGACGTCTCCATGTCCTGGCCCCTCACCGAGAGCTTTTGTTGAACTGCATATCGAACAAGGTCCTGTTTTGGAAGTAGAAGGTATAACAATCGGAGCGGTAACAGGAGTGCAGGGTATTTCATGGACAGAACTGACAGTCACAGGTGAATCTAATCATGCTGGAACCACTCCAATGGCGCTTCGCCACGATTCAGGTTTCGCAGCAGCATCTATTTCTACTTATGTGCGTGAGTTGTCGATAGAAATGGGAGGAAGTCAAGTAGCCACAGTTGGCAGATTGGAACTCAATCCTAATTTGGTCAATGTGGTTGCAGGATCAGCTATTTTGACTGTTGACCTGAGAAACACGGTCGAAGAACGTTTGTTAGAAGCTGAAAATAAGCTTGCTGATTTTCTTTCAGAATTAGGTTCGAGCGAAGGCTTAAAAATTGAAAAAAGACAATTAGCTAGATTTGAACCTGTCGAATTCAATCAAGAAGTGGTAAGCACCGTAGAAAATGTAGCTTCCCGAATGGGACATTCAGTTATGCAACTTCCGTCAGGTGCAGGGCATGATGCCCAGATGATGGCAAGAGTTTGTCCGACAGGGATGGTATTCGTTCCAAGTCATAAAGGTATAAGCCATAATCCTCAGGAACATACAGATCCTGAGGACCTTATTGCAGGTTGCAACGTTTTATTCCAGACGATTCTTGAATTGGATATGACTGATTTTGGAGGCGCAGAAAGCAAATGACACGTGTTTTAAAAATAGGTGCCGCACAGCTTGGGCCTATACAGAGAGATGACAATAGAAAAGAAGTAGTTGAACGGCTTATAGCTCTTCTCAACCAGGGAGCGGTGGAGTCTTGTGACCTTGTGGTTTTTCCAGAGTTGGCGCTCACGACTTTTTTTCCAAGATGGTGGTCAGAAAATATAACTGAATCCGATCATTTTTTTGAAACGGAAATGCCTAGTCAGGAAGTTCAACCATTATTTGATGAAGCAAAAAAATTAGGGATTGGGTTTCATTTAGGCTATGCAGAAATGACATCTGATGGTCACCGTTACAACACATCAATTCTTGTTTCCAAAAATGGAGACACACTTGGAAAATACCGGAAGGTGCATCTCCCAGGCCACGAAGAGAACGAGCCATGGAGAACTTTTCAACATCTAGAACGCTATTACTTCGAACCTGGAAATGAATTTAAGGTATTTGGAGCTTTTAATGGAGTTGTAGGTATGGCTATCTGCAATGACAGAAGATGGTCAGAAACCTACAGGGTGCTGGGCTTAAAAGGTTGCGAACTCGCACTTATTGGGTACAACACACCAGTGCATTATCCACCTGATCCAAGTCAGGACGCCTTAGCAGGTTTCCATAACCATTTAGTAATGCAATCAGGTGCATACCAGAATGGGATGTGGGTAGTTGGAGTAGCTAAAGCTGGCAATGAAGAAGGGTGTGACCTTCTAGGAGAGAGTTCGATAATAGCTCCATCTGGAGAAATCGTTGCCCAATGTTCAACAGTAGAGGATGAATTAGTATCAGCAGTCGCCGATTTAGATATGTGTGCAAAGTATAAGGAAACTCTTTTCGATTTTGATCGTTACAGGAGGCCAGAAGTATACAAGTCAATTACTTCGCAAGTTGGCGTTGAAATACCAGAAGGAATTGAAGTTCGAAAACAAGACGATGAAAAACCTGAGGGGTAGTTGATATGACGACTTTCGAACTAAACGGTGTCAAGGTTGAGACAGAAATGGCACATCCGCACCTTTTAGCGGCGATAAGGGATGAGTTTGGGCTTATTTCACCAAAAGATGGTTGTTCTCCATCTGGTCAGTGTGGATGTTGCACCGTTTTAATCGATGGAAAAGCACGAGTCGCTTGTCAGACGTCAATGGAAAAAATAGAAGATACAAAAGTTTTAACACTAGAAGGCTTTGATCCGAAAGAACGTGAACTTTTTTCACAGACCTTTGCAGCACACGGCGCCCTTCAATGTGGATTTTGCATTCCGGGTATTTTGGTTAGAGCTAAGTCATTAATAGACCGTAAAGGAAACTCGCTAACTCGTGAAGAGTCGTCTAGACATCTGGGAGCTCATCTTTGCAGGTGCACAGGTTATACCAAAATTTTAGATGCAGTCGAAGCTTTAGCTAATGGTGAAATTCCTGTAAAAATCCAAACTGGAGGTGTCGGGACTTCAGGAAGTCGTTATGAAGCTGAGGCTCTAAGTTTAGGAGACAGACCGTTTATTGACGATATAAAGCCTAGTGGTTTACTTCATGGGGCCGTCAGGTTGTCTGACCATGCAAGAGCAGAAGTTATAAAGATAAATATAGAAGTTGCGGAGAAGTTAGAAGGGGTCGAGAAGATAATCACAGCCTCTGACGTTCCAGGAGAGTTAAGAGTTGGTTTAATACATCAGGATTGGCCAGTATTCATTCCCGAAGGGGGAAAAACCTCTTACTTAGGTGATGTTTTGGCTTTAGTAGTTGCAAAAGACAGGGAGACAGCGCGTAAAGCAGCTGAGCTAATTGAGGTTGAATACAGAGTTTTAAAACCATTTAGTGATCCCGTCGAAGCAGCTAGTTCTAACGAAGATGCAGTCTGGGGTTTAGATGGCAATGTTTTGTCAGAGTCAAGTTATGAACGGGGCGATACCGAAAAAGCTCTTCAGGGATCAAAACACATAGTTGAAGAAATATTCCAGACTCAGAGAGTTGAGCAGGCCTTTCTTGAGCCTGAATCAACACTTGCGGTACCGAATGAAGAAGGACTGTATGTGTATTCAGGTGGTCAGGGGGTCTGGGATGACCGAAACCAGATTGCAAAAGTGCTTGGGGTTGATACCAGTACGGTAACGGTTGAGCTTGTTTCTAATGGTGGTGCGTTTGGTGGAAAAGAAGACATGTCAAATCAGGCACAGACTGCTCTAGCTGCACATCTAATAAGAAAACCGGTACGTTGCACTTTAAGCCGTGAAGAATCATTACTCATGCACGCTAAGCGACATCCAATCCAAATGAAATTTAAAGCAGGTTGCGATGAGAACGGTCTACTTACTGGATTGTGGGTTCGAATGATTGGCGACTCGGGACCATATGCCTCAGTAGGTATGAAGGTATTGGAAAGAGCTGCAGGTCATGCAAGCGGCCCATATGTAGTTCCTGCAATTGATGTTCGTTCAATTGCAGTAAGAACAAATAATCCAATAGGAGGGGCATTTCGAGGTTTTGGTGCTAATCAAGCTCAGTTTGCAATGGAAGGAGTAATGGACCGACTAGCAGAAAAAGTCGGAATAAGCGGTTGGGAGATTAGAAAACGTAACGTTGTTAAACCTGGGTCGATCTGGGGACCTGGGCAGATTATGGATGAAGGTAGCAGAGGTGCGAGTTCCTGTTTAGAAGCAATTAAAGAATCATATGATCAGGCAATCAAAGATGGCAAAGTAGTCGGTTTAGGCCTTGGCCTAAAAAATTCGGGTCTCGGAAACGGTGCAAAAGAAATAGCTAAGGCGGTTGTCAGATTCCGTCAAGATGGCAAAGTCGAAGTGAGACACTGTTGGACTGAAATGGGACAAGGAGTTCACACAGTTGCTTTACAAGTCGCTGTTGAAGAGTTAGGTGTCGACCCTTCTCTGATAGAGGTAATTGTGGATACGAGTCGAGAAATGAATGTAGGTCAAACCACTGGTAGTCGAGGCACGCTAATGGGGGCAGGCTCAGTTGCAGACGCCTGCAGAACTGCAATGGCAGATGGATGTAAACCTGAGATTGATTACCAGGGAGAATATCGAGTTGATTGGACCAATTCGATGTCAGATGATGTGGAAAACCCTTTGATTCATTCAACTTTTGGATATGCAGCACAACTAGTAGTAATGGGTGAAGAAAAAGAGAAAGTTGAATATGTAGTGGCCGCTCATGATGTTGGCAGGGCAGTAAATCCGGTTTTGTGTGAAGGGCAAATTGAAGGATCGGTACATATGGGATTGGGATACGCGCTTACGGAAGGTTTTCCCACCGATGAAGAAGCAAAACCTCGAAATATGACACTTAAGAGCCTTGGTATTTTGAGACCTAAGGACATGCCTCCTGTAGAAGTAATTCTAGTTGAAGAGCCACAACCTGATTCACCGTATGGGATAAAAGGAGTAGGGGAAATCGGATTAGTCCCTACCGCAGGAGCGGTAGCCGCCGCTTTGCACGGTCAAGATGGAATTTGGCGAAAGAGCTTACCAATGGCCTCAGATGGTCAACAGGAGAATTGGCAAGAATGGAATTGCGATGACTGACGAATTCATCGGGTCAAATGAGACGTATGGACTTGTTTGTGCCCATCACCACCTTTATTCAACGTTAGCTAGAGGAATGCCTGCACCAGCGAGCCAGCCTGACAACTTTGAAGAAATACTAAAGATGGTCTGGTGGCGTCTTGACAGGGCCCTTGACCTTGAATCGATCAAATGGTCTGCGATGCTTGGAGCTCTTGAAGCAGTAGAACGTGGTTGCACAGCAATTGTTGACCATCACGAATCGCCCGAAGCGATTGAAGGTTCTTTGAGCGTTATAGCCGAGGCGTGTGAAACTGTAGGAATAAGAGTCCTGTGTTCCTACGGAGTAACGGATAGGCATGGGTCTGATGGAGCGAAAAAAGGATTAGACGAAAACAGGCGTTTTTTAGAAGAAGGGGGACTCGGAATGGTCGGTTTGCATGCGTCTTTTACATGTGAAGATGAGACAATAGAATCGGCTGTCGAAATTGCTGAAAGTTTTGACGTAGGTATCCATGTACATGTAGCAGAGGGAGCAGTCGACGCAAGTGCTGTTTCAAGATTAAAGGATTATTCAAAAGACAATTGGCTTATTATTCATGGAGTACATCTTGAAGACAACCATGGCCTTAAAGGTACCTTGGTTCATAATCCACGGTCGAACATGAATAACTCTGTTGGTTACGCTAATCCCATTAGATTTAATAACGAAATTGCATTAGGTACAGATGGAATCGGTGCTGACATGCTTGAGGAATTTCGTCTTGCTTATGCACGTCATCGCGAGTCTGATATAGCGGCTTCGCCTGAGACGGCCTGGGGATGGTTAACAAATGGTTATCGAATTTTTCCCGAAGCGATGAATGATCGAGTTGTTTGGAATTACCCAAATATGAACCCTTGGGAGCTTGCATTTTCAACAGGAGTTAATCCAATAGAGGTTACGGTTGAACAAGAAACCATTTGGGCAAATGGGACATCAACTCGTGTGGACGCTAATGAAATTAGAGCGAAAGCTACTGAACAAGCAAAAAAGGTTCACGCAAGATTAGCTGAAATTGTTTGAAGTTTAGATTTGAAAAATAGGAGAGAAAATGACTCGATTAGCAATTTATCTACAAGATGCTCATTCGATAAGCGAAGCAATCGAATACACACAGTATGCGGAGTCGAATGGTTTTGAAGCTGTATGGCAGGCTGATTCTCGACTTGTCCGTGACGCAGTTGTTCCCATGGCAGCATTTGCTGCAAAGACTGAAAAAATTAAAATAGGTTCTGGTGTAGTTGATTGTTGGACCCGAAATCCTGCAAGACTGGCTTCTACTTTTTCGACTTTAGATGACTTGGCGCCTGGTCGAATTATTCTTGGTATCGGGGCATGGTGGGACCCTTTGGCTTCAAAAGTAGGGATAGAGCGCAATAAGCCACTAAAAGTGATGAGAGAAGTGGTCACTACAGTAAGAGCATTGTTAGCTGATGAAACCGTCAGCTTCTCAGGTGACTTTGTACAACTTGACGGGGTAGAACTCGATTACGTATACCAGGAACGGCGACCTAAAGAGGTGCCAATATACATAGGTGCAACTGGAATGAAAATGATGGAGTTGAGCGGTGAGATAGCCGATGGTGTCGTCCTGAATTATTTAGTTTCACCTGAATACAACAAAAGAGCTATGGAACATCTAGAAATCGGGGCGTCAAAAGCTGGTCGAAGTATTGATGAGATTGACCGCCCGCAACTTGTTGTTTGTTCTCTAGCTGAAGATCGAAAAGAAGCTTTAGATGGAGCTCGACTTATGGTTACCCAATACTTGGGACAGCAACCTCACATTATGAAAGCTTCTGGAGTTCCTGAAGAACTTTTAGATGAGATTGGTCAAGTTTTGACATGGCCAGCAACTCACGAACAGGTAGAAGTAGCATCAAAATTGGTTCCTGATGAAGTTGTCCAGATGATTTGCGCTGCTGGAACTCCTGATGAGGTAAGGGAAAAAGTTGCTCAATACATGAAAGATGGATGCACATGTCCGATTCTCTACCCACTAGGACCCGACGTCAGATTAATGATTGACACCTTTAACGGCTGGTCACCATGAGCCAACGCTTAGTAATTAGAGGACTAAGACATCCAGGTGACATTGCTTTAGAAAATGGTGTCATAACACAAGTTGGTTTTATTGAACCAAAAGATGGAGACAGAGTTCTTCTTTGCGATGGCGATATAGCAACACCAGGTTTGATAAACACTCATCACCATCTGTACCAATGGATGACTCGGGGTCAGGCAGTTGGATGCAACCTGTTTGATTGGTTAGTTCACCTATACCCAGTCTGGGGGAAACTTTCAGTTGACGATGTGCATGCCGCCGCCCTAGTGGGTCTCGGCGAACTAGCATCAACAGGTTGCACGACAGCATTTGACCATCATTACTTGGTTCCTAACGGAGATGATTCGGTATTTGATGCAATTGTCGAAGCAGCTAAACAAGTCGGAATCCGACTGCATTTGTCTAGAGGTTCAATGGATCTCGGCGAGAGCAAAGGTGGATTGCCACCAGATCATGTCGTAGAAGATCGCGAAGCGATTCTTTCTTCGACAGAGTCGATAATAGCGAAACATCATGATGGTGAGATGATTCATGTAGTTGTTGCACCATGTAGCCCTTTTTCGGTAACGACCGAGTTGATGGTTGATTCTGCTGAGCTTGCTAGGAAACACGGAGTTCGACTTCATACACACCTTTGTGAAACTTTAGAAGAGCAAGAATATTGCTTGGCGAATTTTGGACGAAGACCGGTCGAAATGTTAGATGAGTGGGGTTGGGTGGATAATGATGTCTGGTTGGCTCATGGTATTCATATAGATCACGATGAAATGGAGAGACTTGGAAGAGCTGGCACAGGAATTGCACATTGCCCATCCTCGAATGCACGTTTAGCCGCTGGAATGTGTCCTGTGACTGACCTTCTGGAAGCCGGTTGTCCAATTGGACTTGGAGTAGATGGGGTGGCGTCAAATGAGATTGGAGGCTTATTTCCAGAACTTAGACAGGCGCTCTTCACGGCACGTCAAAGAGAAATGAAGCCCGATGCTCTTATGCCCCATGAAGTAGTCGAAATGGCAACAAAAGGTGGAGCACGCTGTTTAGGACTAGAAGATTTAGGAACTTTTGAAGTAGGTCAGAAAGCAGACATTGCTATCTGGCCAGGCGGAGATTTAGGTGACATACCGGATCCTCTCACAGGTCTTGTTATGGGACCTGATAGAAGAGTGCGACACCTTTTCGTAGGAGGTAGTCAAATCATTGAAGAAACAGAACTTAAAAATGTTGACATGAATTCTGCTCATTTAGAATTGACTGCTCATGCAAAAAGGCTTTTTGACAGCTGATCTTAAAAAGAACTAGAAACGCCAAATTTTGCTGTTTGACCAGTTAATGAGCCCCAACGGCGTGTACCGAATTCAAAATGCCACCATTCCGATTCGAAGACTATGAAATCATATGAGCGCATCGTCCAATACAAAAATCGACGAAACTCTCGGGCATATCCAGGGGTTTCTTCTAAAAAATTTGCTCGAGCTGTAGAAGTAATATCATCAAATCCTGATCCGGGTGCCAAAGGAATATCATCAACAGTGAAAGTAAGGTCAACTGCTCCACCAGTTAAATGAGGAGGCGGTGTAAAAGGGTCACTTGATGGTTCTGCAAACAGTCCTTCGGGAACTCTTGGATCTTCACATGCGGCTTTAAAGAGTTCACTTTGTAAAGTCAGCGGTCTCCATGCATCAAAAATTCCTAATCCCCACCTCTCAGGAAGTCCTTCAGCTATGCAATAGAGTTTTTCAGCAACAGATTCACGAAGCCAAGAGCCTTCTAAAGCTTTTTCCCAGCCTGCCTCCCAATAACAATTCAGAGTTTTGATACGAGAGTGCTTTAACAAAACAAGAGGCTCTTCATCAGTCATTTTTAAAGCAGGTGCTTCAGGTTCCCACAATTCAGGCATGGCTTCAGATTCAGGAACATCGATGTCGATATTTTCAAAAAATTTCTGAACATCATTGGTTAGAACAGGCTCTCCAATCTTAGGCATATCAACCTCCAAGAACCTGAGCTGTTGTTTCAAGTAAAGAAATCCCGCTATCAGGTTCAAATATAGGAATCATAAATTCGTCAAAACCATACATTTCGAAAAGGTCAGCAAGCTCATCAGCACATTCTTTTACACTTCCAGAGATAACGAAAGGCAGAATCCAATCATCAGACACATATTCAGCGGCAGCTTCAAGGCCATCAGCAAGAGCACCTCGGATATTCGAAATATCTTTTTCAGAGACACCCAACTGCTCAAGCACTATCGCAGGTGAGTCCACCAGCCTGTATGTCATATGGGGTCTAACAATTTCAAGAGATTTATCATCAGTGACGATCATCGTCGAGTAGCAAATTTTCGGACTATTACCTTCACGTTCAGCGCCCATTCGTATCTGTTTTACGTATTCACCAATTGAAGGTTTGAAAATAAAATCCAACATAACTCCATCAGTAAAAGCACCGCCAAGATCAAGCATTTTAGGGCCACGTCCAGCCAACCAGATCTCAATATCAGATCTTCCATAACCTAATTGCGCCGATTTGAAAGAGAACCCTGGTCCCTCCAAATCAACTTTTTCACCAGCGAACAGCTGTCGACAAGCAGAAATAGTTTGACGAACAGTTTCCAAGGGCTTGTTACGCTGAATTCCAAGAGGGTCTAAAGTCAAACTCCCACCTGCTCCTATTCCCAAAAAAGCACGACCGTTAGACATTTCATCAAGAGAAGCTATAGCAGCAGCAGTTTGACCCGGATGACGGGTATAAGAATTCGTAATACCAGGACCAACAATTAAGTTTTCCGTAGATCGCAGAATCGCCGTCATGGTTACATACACATCTCGAGTCGCTAACCCTTCGTCGTACACCCAGCAACGTTCAAAACCCAATTTTTCAGATCTGATTGCTAAATCACGCATCGAATCAACTGAAGTTTCCGGGATGAGGTTCACACTTCCTGAAATCATCTAAGAAATCTATCCTCCGTTGTGACTTGCAACTAGAGAAATTTCAACTTCTGAGTCAAAATTCTGAAGTTCTTCTACTAACCGTTCAACAAGGTCTTGGTTTTCAGGTGAAACTTTCGTAATGGCTATAACAAAACGCACCTCAGGTTCTAAACCTTTTTTAGAGCCATTTGAATCAAGTAAAAGAACTGCGGCTCTTTCAGGTGTGAGTCTTTCATACGGGGAACAATTAACAACAGCTGCCACTCTTAAAGGTCTATGACATTGATCCTCAATGACTCTATCAATGGCATCAGCCCCGATGACTGCAATAACAGTTGTAACACCTACAGGTAAAACAGGTTCGTAAGGCGCAGGGGCCTTAGCAGGATGTCGTCTGGCACCATCTGCTTCAACGATCACTCTGGTCGCTTCGGGTAACCAACTCTCGGGTACTGAAGGGTCAACTCCGAAAGCTTTTTCGCGATCGATACGATCCCAGATCAGAATAGGAGAGGTCTCACCTAAAGCGATGGAAAGCTCTTTTTTGGAAGGTCGAATGAGCAAATTTGCTCCTCCAATCTGGTCACTTCCCATTTTCGTAGTAGTAGTTAGCACTGTGCCTCTACCGTGAAGCTCACCAAGAGCCGAAAGAAGAGTTGATTTACCTCCACCTCCGACCAGGGCAACTATCTCACCCTCTTTTATTTCTAGATTTTTGACAGCTTGACTAACCTCTAAAGGCTCGATTTGCTTTTTCCTAACCATTTGATCACAGCTTCCGTTACACCATTGCCAACTGCTAGAGCCTTGTCAGAAACTTTTTTTACATCAACCTTCACACCTCTCGGGTCGATATCTCCAATTTTCATACCAGCCTCTAACATTGTGCCTTCATTTATCATTCCACGAATGATTCCGCTAGTTCCAGCGACTACGTCATCATCGCCCACAGAGCCAAGTGCTTCATCTTTTTCGACTAGATCCCCAATTTCCTTCATCCAGCAGATTTCACCATTAGAAGGAGAACGCAACAGGCGTTCACTCGTAAGTCCTCCGACTTCACCAGGAATCCCAGTGTCTTCTTCAGCACAACCATCCCAAATTACTCTCCCCATGTTGGGCCCACGCATGGTTTCGACAACTGCATGACAGTCCCTGCCGGCAAAGAAACCAGGTCCAAGAGCAACAACCAGAGAGGCATCATCAATTTTCGTATCCATAGGCTTTTTTTGCATTCTGGCATCGACAATCACAGAAATTGGAAAAGTTGGAAGAGAGTCGCTAATAATAACGGGAACAACTTCAGTAGATGAAAGGTCATTGATAGTTGATAGGTCATCAACTCTTTTACCTGTGATTTCCTCTATTTCTATTTTCTTGTCAAGAATTGCTGATGAAAGCGAAACTTTTCTTCTTACCGCCAAAGGATTCTTTAAATCACATACGACTACAGGCATTCCCATTCTTTTCAATTGGAGAGCGGCACCAGTTCCCAGATCACCACCTCCACGAATTAAACAGAGGGAATCAGAAGTCACAGTTAGCTGTTACCAGCATTATCTTGTTCGATGATTTGAGACAGAATAGAAAGAGCTATTTCTTGAGGGGTTTCGGCACTTAAATCCAAACCTATGGGAGAAGTAACCCTAGATAGATCTTCTTCAGAAATGCCAGCTGATTCAAGTGAAGAACGAGTTGTTTTCCATCGTTTAGAACTTCCCATTACGCCAATTGACTTTGCATCAGTGGAAAGAATGTGAGGAAGATTTTGGATATCCAATTCAGCATTACGGGTGACAGCTACTACATGATCGCGATCTGTTAAATCGACCTGCTTCAAAGCTTCTTCAATCGAACTGGTGAGAACAAGATCTGCCCCAGCTACATCTTCGGCGATTCCCTCACGGTCATCTGTCGCGACGACATAATAACCCAACCAGCTGGCAAGTTCCGCTACAGCTCGTCCGACATGGCCACACCCTATGATCAGAATTTTAGAATTAGGCATATAAGTCTCCAAATGAATAGTAACCGTACCGCCACAAACACCTGGGTCTCCAGCAACAGGATCAACTAGTTCATAGTTCAACAGAAGTGAGGTGTCGTCGTCCATACAGGCACAGGCTTCCTTTATTACCCGTGCTTCCATCTCTCCACCACCTATAGTTCCAATCTGATGAGAGTCCGAGAGTATTAACATTTTTGCTCCAGAGTGTCGAGGTACGGATCGAGAAGTTTCTACAACCGTTGCAAGTACAACAGTATTTCCATTATCAACGAGACTATTAAGTTCGTTCATAATCTGGGCTTCACCCATACCCTTACTAAGATTTTTTTTACCCATCTTCACCCCAAAGGCGTCTGGCTTGCTTACGAAGAGTTTCCCTTTGGTCGTCAAGATCAATTCCAAGAACCTCTCCATTTTTCAATCGCCACTCTCCAGCAATCATCACAGAGTCGACATGATGACCGGAGCGGTGAAGTATTACCTGCTCGATTAGGTTTTCTTTACTTAAGGGGGTTGGAAAGTTTGCATCAACTAATTGAAGGTCTGCAGCGAAATCTGATTTCAACGCACCAACATTCTCCAGACCTAAGGTCTTAGCTCCCATGAGAGTCGCCATTCCAAAAACTTGGTCAGCTTTCATTGTTCCAGGGTCTTGAAGGCGCGCTTTGTGGATTAGAAAAGCGCCACGCATTACCTCAAACATATCATTTATGTACCCGTCGCTTCCTAGGGAAATGGATACGTCTTGTTCAAGCAGTTCGGGGATAGGAGCTATTCCACCTCCAACTTCACAGTTGGATAAAGGCATGTGGACGCAACGTGTTTCACCAGATGAAATTAATTCAATTTCCTTTTTGGATAGGTGAACACACTGTGAAGCTAGGAATCGTGAACCATTTATTCCAAGTTTTTCGTAATGTTCGAAAGTTCGATGTCCATAAGTTCTTTCACACCACTCTCCCTCGTAAACTCCTTCATTACAGTGAGCATGAAAGAGAACATCGTTTTTCTCAGCTAGTTCGAACGCCTGTCGAAGAAAGTCATCGGAGCACGTAAATGTTGTGTGAACGCTCATGAATCCAGCCACAAGATCTTCCGCAGTATTTGTTTCAATTAAGCTAATGTTTTCGTCAATTCCTTTTTGAGCAATTTCGCGACCTGATCGTTCATTGGCTTCAAAACTGAGCAAAGCTCTAAGTCCACGATTTTTTATGATTTCCTTTTCGAGTAAGAGAGATTCGGGAAGCGATTGAGGTGCCTCTAAAATGTCGCAGAAAGTTGTTGTTCCACTTAATAACATTTCGCTGCATAACCAGTCAGTTGCAGCAGAGATCATTTTATGGTCAATCCTGTCTTCGACTAAAGGCCACCAAAACTTTTCCAGAAAAGACCAGAAATCTGAAGGCGCAGATTCTAAAGGTATGCCATGTGCTAAAACTCCGTACATATGAACATGTCCATTAACGAAACCAGGCATTAGTACTTTTCCTTCAGCTAATAAGATTTCATCTTCTGAAAACTTGGCTTCCAGTTCTTTGTTTGGTGCAACGGTATGAATTTTCCCATCGCATACACGCACACCCCAGTTTTGTTTAGGTTCTTCTGAAGGTTCAGAAATCAACCAATCAGGTTGAATTACAAGACCGCCCTTTGAGGGCATTTCTAGTCTCCTTTAAGCGCTCGATGCACGCGCTCAGGTGTAAAAGGAAGTTCATCTATCCGGACTCCAGTAGCATTAAGGATCGCATTTCGTATAGCAGGAGCCACTCCATCTTTAGGTATCTCTGCAACTGCTTTTGCTCCAAAGGGCCCACTATCTTCCATTGTTTGGACTAGAAACACTTCAGTTTTGGGCATTTCATCTGCTCTGTAAATGTGATAAGGGCCAAATGAAGGATTGACCATGGTTCCTTTATCATCGAGAACAATCTCCTCGCAATGTGCGTATCCTAAGGCTTGAAGCATCCCACCCTCTACTTGACCGCTTGCTGTTACAGGATTAATGGCTACGCCACAGTCCACTGCCATAATCATTTTTGTTACTTCAATCTGGCCTGTTTCGGTATCAATTTCGATTTCAACAAATTGTGCTGCAAAAGGAGGAGGGCAGTCAGGGGATACGTGCGATCCGGTTCCCATAATTTGTTCTTGTTCATTCAGATGTAAAGAATCTAGAGCGATTTCTTCAAGACTGACGGAACGACCATCAGGCGCCCAAGCCCGCTTGTCACGCAATTCAATGGAACAAGGAATTTCTATATCAAGTAACATTGCTGCGCGTTCTTTGAGTCTTTTACGTACAGCATCCGCAGCTTTTTTAGCCGCGGCACCAGAAATATAAGTAGTGCTTGAAGCATAAGCACCAGTATCGAAAGGTGTGACGTCCGTATCTGAAGAGTAAACCCTTATATCTTCTAGAGGCACGCCAAGAACTTCTGCAGCTATTTGTCCAAGGACAGTATCAGCCCCAGTGCCGAGATCTGTAGCACCGACGAGCATGTTAAATGAACCATCGTCATTTAATTTTATACTGCAGCCTCCCATATCCAAGAACGGAATTGATGTTCCATGCATGCAGAATGCAAACCCAAGCCCTCTTCTGATATGTGGTCGGTCAACAGGATTTTTCCAAGACTCGTCATGTCTGCGATGCCAACCAATTGCGCGACTTCCTTGAGCGACGCACTCTTCGATTCCATTCGACATAACTTTTGGATATTCATCGAGTTCTTCCTCTGTTGTCCCCTGCTCACCCAAGTGCGGAGCAATATTCATTTCATCTCCGACTTTCACCCAATTCTGTCTCCGGAATTCAATGGGATCTATCCCCAAATCAAGTGCAATGTCTTCCATATGGGCTTCCAAACCGAAGAGAGCTTGAGGCCCCCCGTATCCTCTATATGCCCCGGGCACGGGAATGTTTGTGTACATGACGTCACAATCAAAACGTTTGTTATCACAGTTGTATGAGGAAAGACCTCTAAGTCCGGCAACTGTCTGCACGGTGTATCCATGAGTTCCATAAGGTCCAGTATTGCCTACTAGTTTTAGCTCTTGAGCAACAAGATTTCCCTCTGAGTCAACGCCTGTCCTGTAAGTGAGTGTTTGTGGGTGCCGAGTTCTGCTTGCATAAAATTCTTCAGCCCTGGTCAACTCGAGTTGGACTGGTTTTCTGGTAGCTATAGCTAAGTGTGCGACAATATCTTCAATAAGCATTTCTTGTTTAGCGCCAAAACCACCACCAATTCGCGGTTTGATAATTCTGACATCTTTAATATCCATTCCAACTAATGGGGCAAGCATCCGACGGGTATGGAATGGCACTTGAGTGGCTGTTCTGACTACTAGACGTTGATCACTGTCGAGCCAAGCCGTGGAAATATGAGGTTCTATAGGTGCCGGTTGAACTTGATGCACTCTGAAAGTTTGTTCATAAGTATGGTCAGCATTTTTTAGAGCGGAATCCACATCACCGCGTTCAGCGAATATTTTATGAACGAGATTTCGGTCTCTGTCAGCTATATCTGCGGTGTCAACTTCATCATGAATCACTGGGGCATCAGGTTTACCGGCTTCTAATTCATCAAAGACTGCGGGCAAGATTTCGTATTCAACCTTTATCAGACTGCAAGCTTCGTCAGCTATCTCTGGAGTTTCAGCTGCTACCGCAGCTACACGATCACCTACATGTCTCACTTTGTTATCAAAACTGACCTGGTCGTGAGGTCTTGGATTTGGATAGGACTGTCCTCCTGAAGCGTATTTGATTCTGTTCACGTTCTCGTGGTGTATAACGGCATGAACCCCTGAGAGGGTAAGCGCTTCTGAATCATCTATTGAGACAATCCTTGCATGGGCGTGTGGACTTCGAAGGACCTTTGCATGGAGTAATCCTCGAATGTCAAAATCAGCGGTAAAGGCTGGGTTGCCTTTCACAAGGCGAACTGCATCTACTTTGACTTCTGGTTGCCCTACTACTGAAGTTGAGGGAACTTCTGAAGAAGGAATCAATCTTGGGATAGCATCTGAAGCTTCAGGAGAGGAATCGTTTGGATCCACCTTCACAGGGTTGATCCCATCAGTCATAGGTTTGAGAATTAATGGTCTAAATGGTTCTGGTTCCTCTCCGCGAAGAACTGCTGCAGCTTGTTGGACTGCTGCTACAGGTTTAACGTACGCGGTTTCTCTATCAAGAATTCCCGAAAGCATGTCACGTATTTCAATTTCAGTTGGATCAGGTGTTTCTTTCAATAGTTGCAAAGTGCCAAGAATCATTGCTCCGACTGAGTAGCCAGATTGCATAGCACCAGTTGCTGCAAAAGCAGCTTGAACAGGGTGAAGGGAAGAGTCTGTATTTAGAGATTCAAGTGTTACAACTGAATGCCCGTTTGCTTGGGCCGCAAGAATTACTTCGCTACTGGCGAGCAGACCATCGAAAAGAACAGCTGAAGCTCCGGTTTCTCCAGATGAAGAACCAAAGCGAACACTTGACATACCTTCACGTCTAAGAACCATCAATAAGGTTTCATGAACCTCGCATTCGATGGTCGTTTCTTGACCGTTAAGTTCAATATTGATCTGCATTATTTCTCACCGTTAAGTAAATTAAGAGTTCGTGAAGCAAGAATTTTTACTAGATGCATTCTGTATTCCGAATCTCCGCGGAAATCACTAGAAGGTTGCAAAGTAACTGTCGGATTCTCTGGGTCCACAAGAACTGGAGTTGGAGCAACTCCAGTAACAGCCATCCGGTCACCATCAGAGCAACGTCTTGCGGTAACCGAAACAATAGGTGTATCAGCTGGAGTTCTTCCTGTTGCTTCTAGTACGCATTCCCCATCAGTATCTAAATCGATTGACAATATCAATTGTGCTCCTAAGTTAACTGATTCACTTAACACTTCCTGAAGAAGAACATTTGATTCTCCGTGAGAGCTTAAAATTGTGACTTCAGCATCGTGAACTAAGAGACTTGCTATTAATTGACTATCAGAATCACCACTAGCTACTGTTCCTCCAATAGTTGCCAAGGTTCTTAGAGTGCTCGGCAACTCAGAACGTGAAGATAGTCGGATTGAATCAGGACAATCGGAATTTTTCATTATCTCATCGAGTGTCATCATGGAACCTATTGTCAATTTTCCGTTTGATTGCCCGATTTCTTTCAGAGCGAGGCCTTGAAGGTCTACAAAATGAAGTGGTTCTTTATTTTCACTAGCGCTTAAGAGAGTTCCCCCGGCTAACGGAACGTGTTTATCTTGAGAAATAAGCCTTAGTGCTTCTTCAAGACTTTCAGGTCTCTGGTATGAGATTATTCTGGCCATTAAATATAGTTCCGATTCTCAAATATAAATTTTGCTTCAAGAAGAAATTATCAGAAACTTAACGGTTCTCAACGCCAAAAGACCTATGGTGAAACAAGAACGCCGGTTTTACCCAATTAATAGCAGAAAGGCAGAGATGTCAGTTATAAAAATTAATGCAATAACTGTCCCAAAAGATCTGGGAGATGAAGTAGCTCGACGTTTCGCAGGAAGAATAAAAGCAGTAGATGGAAGAAAAGGATTTCAAGGTTTTGAATTAATGCGACCTACGGACGACCGCGAAACATGGTTAGTAGTTACACGCTGGGACACTGAAGAAGATTTTTTAGCTTGGGTGCAGTCACCAGATTTTGCAGAAGGACACCGTTCAGCTATGGAAGCCGCAAACGAACATCCAGAACCTCTGCCATTGACAGCTGAACTTTGGTCATACATTGTTGAATTACAAGCAGACGGTTCCAATGACTAACAGCAGGTGAGTTCAAAGTAATCGTGTAGGTATCCCAGCTTTCTGAAAGACTTTTTCAGCGTATTCGGTTGCCGTGGCTATGGCTTTTTTCTCATCAACGAAAGTAATTTTCCTATCTTTTATCAATAACTTTCCATCGACCATCACGTGCATAACATCCCTTGGGGTTGCGCAATAAACTATTGCAGACTCAACTTTATGTACCGGTGCAGAGAAAGCTGTCATTAAATCAATGACCACTAGATCAGCTTTCTTACCTACCTCTAACGAACCGATTTCTTCTTCTTTACCTACTAGTCGAGCCCCATGTCGACATGCCAAATGAAGTACTTCTTCAGGTTGTAAAACACTTGCATCCAAACGATCAACTTTTTGCAGCAGGACAGTTGCCTTGCACGTTTCAAACATGTCCTGTCGGTTGTTGCTTCCAGGACCGTCAGAAGCTAAGGCAACAGTAATGCCACGATCGACCATTTCTCTAATTTTTGCGACCCCAGAAGCTAGATACATATTTGACACTGGACAGTGAACAACTGAAGCTCCACGCTTAGATATCAAATCAATTTCATCTTCGTCAAGCCAAATGGCATGTGCAAGTTGAATGTCCGGACCCAAAAGTCCCAATGATTCAAGCCAATGAACATGCCTGAGACCGCGTTCTTCAATGTTCATTTCGACTTCAATTGCAGTTTCAGCACAGTGAAGATGCGTTGAACCACCCCAAGACCTTGTTGCAGAAATAGTCTCAGTCATTGCATCATTTGAACAGCCCCATGGAATCAGAGGCGCTAAACCAACCTGGATTCGATTGTTTTCAGCACCATGCCATTTTTCTCGTACAGGACCTATACGACTTATAACTGTTTGAGCTGATTCAGTTAGAGGGGGATGGTAATTTCGATCCGCCCATCCACTCGCCAAAATGAATCTCAGCCCTGCCTC
>Ga0315328_10000118_pt1 | contig 30391 bp, 29 predicted proteins | sample M120032315metaG_FD_203462 | JGI IMG/M metagenome (GOLD analysis project Ga0315328, IMG submission 203462) | Ammonia-oxidizing marine archaeal communities from Monterey Bay, California, United States - M1 200m 32315 | ecosystem: Environmental > Aquatic > Marine > Intertidal zone | place: USA... | reverse complement strand
ACCGACGACCCGCTGGTAAGGCAGGACTTGGCCCGACTCCACACCGGATCACAGATCGTCCGGTGGCTGAACGCCCGACCGGGCATCCACCCGTCCATCCCCAAGCTCTGGCGATCCCGACAGGGACGCGACGCCGCCGACGTGACCGCCCGGCTCGCTTTTCCCGGCGGCATGGCGTGGCTAGGCGACCCAATGGGTACCACCGAACCGGATCGAGCAGTAGAACCCACGTCCGACCACTGGGCCTACGGCATCTGCGACTCACGTGCCCTGTCACTGGGCGGCGGCACCGACGAGGTGCAGAGGAACACGCTTGGCGAACGGGTCCTGAGGCTGCCCCGGGAACCGGCTACCGACCGGGACATCCCATTCCGACTAGTTCCACGCAACGGATGAGGTCCTCTCGAACAGGGCATGAGGGTCCAGAGAGAACCTCGCCACTCATGTGCCCTCGGACTCCAGGATGCCGCGGGCGGCCTCGCCTACGTCGAGTCCCAGCAGCACGGCCCTGAGGACGAGCCGCAACCGGGCCTCCACCTCGTCGCGCTCGGTGGAGTCAAGTTCCAGCCCACCGGTCACCATCTCGGCGAACAAGCACCACCCCAGTTGGAACATGGTGGCCACGGCCACGTCCACCCGCGTTTCGTCGGTCGGCTCCTCGCCACAACCCCGACGATCGGCCACCTCTGCCAAAGACGCCTCCACCACGGGGTGGATGGTCGACACCTTGCCCATCTCGCCGGCGATCGAGGCGAAAGCGATGGCCCGGAGGTAGTCCGGCCGGTTCCGTATCGAGAACGGCTGGGACGGCCGCCAGTCCCCAGGTTTGCCATCGACTCGCTCACCGAGCGCGTACGAAGCCGCTAGATGGGCCAGACCCTCGGACAGGAGGGCGCTCTTCCCCCCGAAGTAGTGGTGCACCAGGCCGTAGTTGACCCCCGCGCGTTCGGCCAGTTCACGGCCGGTAATCCGCTGCGGCGGTTTCTCCCCGAGGAGAGCCGACGCCGCATCAACCAGGGCTGCACGGACCTCGTCGGGGCCCCGGGGCACGGTCACGAGTTGCCTCCCCCTCCGGTGGGTTCTCCGGACCGGAGCCCGACCGACCCCTCCAGAGCGGCGACCAACGCCTCCACTCGCGAACGGACCATCGGAAGCTCCGCGGACGACAGGCCGACGGTGGTCACGTTGGCCGGACCGAAGATGGGCCACCCCAGTTCCAGGGCGAACAACGCTGCGATGATCGTCCAGTGGTGTACTGGATCCCCGTCGGGGTCAGAGGCGTCGACGAGGTCGCGGTAGGCGTCGAGCACCCGGCGGCGATCTCCGTCACCGGTGGCCTCCAACGGATCGAGGGCCATGTGGCCGGCGACGGCCCACAGCGTCCGGTCCTCGGCTGTGGCCCGCACCGAAACGGGGCGTGTTCCACCCTCCATCTCCGTGTCCACAAGCCAGTCGAGGTGCTGACGCCACGCCATGTCGAGCAGGCGGTTCTTGGATCCGAAGTGGTAGTGGACGAGCCCGTAGTTGACGCCGGCCTCCTCGGCGATCTCACGACCCGAAATGGCTGAAGGTGGACGATCGGCCAGTAGACGTAGTGCGGCGTTCAGGAGGTCGCCGCGCGCCGCGCCTCGACGGGCAACGGTCACCGGTCGGTTCCCTCCCCATCCACGTGGATCGGGCGCATCGCACCTCCGGTGGCCAGGGGGGTCGAGGCCCGCGCCCGATCGAACCATGCCCGGCCACCCGTCGGATCCGACACAGGACCCCCATCGGCGCCTAAGTCCCGGATCGCCCCCTTGAGGTTTCGCACGTTGGCCGACGGCCACGCAGCAAGGTCGGCGGCCAGAACCCTCGCCGACTCCTTCACCTCGGCATCGGCCACGACGTCAAGTGCCACCCCCAGACGGTGGAGGTCCGGGCCGTTGAACCGGCGACCAGTCAGGACCAGTTGGGAGGCCACCGAAACCGGATGCCGGGCCAAGAGCCAGGCCAGGTTCATCGGTGCAGCCATCCCCTGACGAATCTCACCCACCTGGATGAACGACGTCTCCCCAACCACCAACAGGTCACAAGCCAAGGCGAATGCCGCCCCACCGTTGACGGCGAACCGCTCAAGGGCACCCACGACGGGAACTGGACAATCGAAGATCGCCAGGTGGGCTGCAACCAACGACTCTGTGGCCGTGGACATCCATGGCGGTGGCGGATCGGCGTTGTACTCGACGAGGTCGAGGCCGGAACAAAAGCCGCCACCGGCGCCCGATAACAGGACGACGTTCACCTCGTCACGAGCCGATACCGCACGAAAGGCGTCAGCCAGCCCGTCAGCCAGCGGACCGGTGATTGCGTTCTTACGGTGGGGTCGGTTCAGGGTGATCGAGGCCACTCCATCCTCCACCGACACGAGCACCTCCTCATCGCTCATGTCCGACCAGCCTGTGAACTGTCGACGCCCAGACCGGCCAGTACCCCCTCAGCCTCGCTGACCAGCCCGTCCATGATCTCGGCCACCGTCTGCTGGCCGGCCAGATGGACCACACCCTGACCCGCCCCCTCGTGAACCAGGGGCACCACCTCATGCCGCATCACCTGACCCAAGAGGTCGCCAATCAGGATGTCCTGGTGGGGCATCTTCAAAGGCTCCGGTGCACCGGCGGCCGACCACTCGTCACTCCAGGCCGAGCGCAACATGCGTAGGGTCTTCCCGCTCACCGACCGGCTGACCACCGTGTCGGTCGCGTCGGCGGCCAACAACTTCTCCAACAGCACCGGTGACGGGGCCGCCTCCACCGAAGCGAGGAAGGCCGTACCCACCCACACCCCGTCGGCTCCGAGGGCCATGGCCGCCGCGATGTGCCGGCCAGTGGCCACCCCACCGGCGGCCAGAACCGGTCGCCCGCCTGCCGCTTCGACGACCAGCGGGACGAGGGTGAAGGTGCCGATCGGCCCAGTGTGACCGCCCGAGTCGGTCCCCTGGGCCACCAGGATGTCGGCACCGGCCCGGATGGCCGTCTCGGCATGGGCCGACCGACCAACCAGGCTGACGATTAGCGATCCCTGATCGTGGGCCTGTTCGACAGCCCAAGTCGGCGACCCGACACCCAAAGCCAGGACCGGGATCCGATGATCCATGGCAACGGCCAGCTGGTCGCGGGCTGTCTCCTCACTACGGACGAACCGGGACCGCATGCCGGGCAGCCCGTCATCGGGTACCCCATAGCGCTGGCGCATCGACGACACGAACTCGACGTGTTCCGGTGGCAGGGTCGACTCGATGGTCGGCCGATTGTCACGCTCGGGCATTCCCGCCGGGATGACCAGGTCCACCCCCCACGGAAGGTCCCCGAGTTCGGCCTTCATCCGGCTGACCCCGACCTCGATCTCGTCGGGGGTCTGACGTGTACAGCCCCAGATCCCGACGCCACCAGAACGCGACACGGCGATCGCCACGTCAATCGACGACCCGAAGCCGAAGCCGAAGATCGGGTGGGAGCACCCCAGCAGATCCTGTACTCGGCCCATCGACCGAAACTAGCCGTCAGCCGAGAAGTTGGCCATATGGCTAAGGAGGCGGTGGCCCCTCAACGAACAACTAGGCGAGCGACCCCACCACCACCGCCAAACCCCCAAAGCCAGATAGGCACAACAGGACCGGCCGAAACCATGTGGCATCCACCCAACGACGAACCGGCGGGGCGAGCGTGAGGCCGATAAGCGTCGAACCACACACCAGCGCCGTCCGACCCAGGTCGCCAGCCTGCACGTCACCCGCCAAGAACATCACGCCGAGGATCACCCCGGCATTCGCCATGTTCAACGCGGACATGTTCGGACGGATCATCGACGGCGGCTGGTCGTGGTTCAGGATCATGAAGGCCGGACCGGGGAGGGCCGCCACCCTCGTCCCGAAAGCCACCAAAAGGCCACAGATCGGATCGGTCCAGCGCCCGCGCGGCGGTGATGCCCCCACGGCGACAAGGATCGCTGCCACCACCACCAGGAGGCCCACCGCCAGCTTCAGGTTCTGGTCTGAGAAGGTGGAAGCTGCGATCTGTCCGGCCACCACCCCGAGCGGCATGCCTAGAAGGCACCGGCCGAGGACGGCCCGGTCCACGCCATGCCACTCGCGGACCAGATGGCGGGTCCCCACGAGAAGCCCACCGACCATGAGGGGAAGGGGCATGAAATCCGGGTCGACGGCTACCAGTGCCGGGCCGGCGATCAGCGCGATGCCGAACCCTGCAGCTGCCTGGGCCAGGGAGCCGGCGACCACGGCGACCACGACCACCACGACCTCCAGCCAGCCCATCGGGCGACCATACCCGGCCCGATTCAACGGTTAGCCGGACGGCTAACGTCGGCGGTCCACGGCCCATGTCCACCCGAAGGGAGACCCTCATGCGAGCAGCCGTCCTACACGAAGCCCCCGGCGACCTCGTCGTCGAGGACCTGACAGTCGCTGAACCCGTCGGACGGGAAGTCCTGATCCGCACGAAGGCGTCAGGGCTCTGCCACAGCGACCTCCACGTCATCGAGGGCCTCCTCCCCCTGCCGTCGCTGCCCGCGGCACTCGGCCACGAGGCCTCGGGCATCGTGGAGGCCGTTGGACCCGACGTCACGGCGTTCACCCCCGGCGACCACGTCATCACCTGCCTGACCCAGTTCTGCGGAGTGTGCCCCGAATGCCATGCCGGCCGGGTGTTCATCTGCCCGAACCGTCACGGTTTGGCCCGCGGACCCGAGCTGCCTCCGACCCTCTCACTTGGAGACACCCCGGTGCTGCCCATGACCGGGCTCGGTGCTTTCGCCGAGCAGATGCTGGTGCACGAGAACGGCGTGGTAGCCATCGACCACTCGGTGCCCTTCGACGTTGCCGCCCTCATCGGCTGTGCGGTCATGACCGGGGTGGGCTCGGCCGTCAACGGCGCCCGTATCAGGCCCGGAGAAGCAGTCGCCGTCATCGGCTGTGGGGGCATCGGCCTCAACATCGTGCAGGGATGTCGCCTGGCCGGGGCCGGACGGATCATCGCCGTGGACCTCAACGCCGAGAAGCTAGATGCGGCTCGCGGCTTTGGCGCCACCGACGTGATCGACGCCTCGACGGACGACCCGGTGGCCGCCGTGCACGCCCTGACCGGAGGTGGCGTGGATGCCGCCTTCGAGGCCATCGGGCTCACGACCACCGCTGACCAGGCACTGGCCATGATCCGACCGGGACGCACCGCCTACCTCGTCGGCGTGCCTCCGATCGATAGCGCCATGTCGGTTCCCGGTGCCTTCATGGTCCTCCAGGCCAAGGGGCTCCAGGGACTGTTCATGGGCAACTCCAACTTCAAGGTGGAGATGCCCAACCTGGCCCGCCACTATCTGGAGGGCCGTCTGGAACTGGACCGACTTGTCTCGGCCCACATCACTCTCGACGAGGTCAACGAGGGCTACGCCGAGTTGAAGGCTGGCGCAACCCTGCGCTCGGTCATCATGTTCGACTGACGGTCCGAAGCCGTCGGGACGATCAGCGCCCGGTGCCGAAGTCGGGCAACGACCCAGGCAGCGTGGCCAGTCGGTCGATGACCAGGTCGGCCTCGTCCCCAGGCTCGTTGTCATCCAGCGCACCGCGGAACCGCACGGTGCCCATGCCCATGGCCCGGGCCCCAGCCACATCAGTCCGCTTCAAGTCGCCCACGTGGACCACGGCGGAAGGATCGTCCACGTCGAGACCCTCGAGGACCGCTCGGAAGATGGCTGGGTCCGGCTTGTAGACACCCACCTCGTCCGAAAATGCGGCAAAATCCACGTGTTCGAGGATTCCATGCTCTTTGAGGTACGTCCTGAGGTGCCGTCCTATCGCCAGGTTCGTGTCGGAGACGATCCCGACGGCGACACCAGTCCCCGCCACAGCGGATACGACGTCCGCCGCATCGAGCACAGGCATCACCTCCAAGCAGTAGGAAGCCCGGTCGAATGCATCGGCAAGCGCCTCCCGATCCCCACCGTCGATCCGATCACCAAAGGCGGCGAAGCACTCCTCAAGCGCCCGGTCCGGCCCATAGTGCCTACCCGCCCTCCACTCGGTCTCGAAGCGATCAGGAAGGATCGACAGAACGCCCCGTAGGAGATCCTCTGGCACGGCGAGGTTCCGCGCTGCGATGACCTCCTGCCAGGACCGGTGTCGAATCTCCAGGCCTCCGGGGACGCTGGTGAGGAGGGTGTTCCAGAGATCGAAGGTGACGGCGCGGATCGACACGATCCTGGTACCGATCCGATCCCGGAATGCCGGCCGGATCAGGCCCGGCAGACGCCGTCGGCAACCGCGGCCGCTGCAACCGCCTCGGCCACCCGGTACGGAACCGATTTGTCGAACACAGACGGCACAACGAACGATGGCTGGAGGTCAGCCGGTGAAACCGAGTCGGCGATGGCCTCCGCCGCCGCCAACTTCATGTTCTCAGTCACGTCGGTGGCCCCGGCGTCCAGGGCGCCCCTGAAGATCCCCGGAAAGGCCAGGACGTTGTTGATCTGGTTCGGGTAGTCGCTGCGTCCGGTGGCCATAACCGCGGCAAGCCCGTCGGCCTCCTCCGGGTGGATCTCAGGCTCCGGATTGGCCATGGCGAACACGATCGGCTCGGGGTTCATGGTGCGCAGATCGGCAGCATCGATCAAGCCTGGGCCACTCAGGCCCACGAACACGTCAGTGCCGGCCAGTACGTCCTGCAGGGTGCCCATCTTTCGATCTGGGTTGGTGTGCTCGGCGAACCACTCCTTGGCCATGTTCAGCTTCTCGCGCCCCGTGTAGACCGCACCGGCACGGTCCACACCGACGATCTCACCTACCCCCGCATCCAAAAGGATCCGACCCACGGCCAACCCGGCGGCGCCCATGCCGGCGATCACCACCGACAGGTCGCCGATTTCGCGGCCGGTCAGGCGACAGGCGTTCCACAGGGCAGCCAGAGTGACCACGGCGGTGCCGTGCTGGTCGTCGTGGAACACCGGAATGTCCAGTGCCTCGCGAAGGGCTTGCTCAACCTCGAAGGCGGCCGGCGCGGCGATGTCCTCCAGGTTGATCCCGCCGAAAGTGGGGGCGAGGCGGATGACGGTGTCGATGATCTCCTGCGGATCGGTGACATCCAGGCAGATGGGGAAGGCGTCGACGCCGGCGAACTCCTTGAACAGGAGGGCCTTGCCCTCCATCACCGGCATGGCGGCCGCCGGTCCGATGTCACCCAGGCCCAGCACAGCGGTGCCGTCGGTGACGACGGCCACCGTGTTCTTCTTGATGGTCAGGTCATAGGCACGTGCTGGATCCTCGTGGATAGCCATGCAGACCCGGGCCACCCCCGGCGTGTACGCCATCGACAGGTCATGTCGGTCGTTGACCTCGGCGAGGGATACCACCTCAATCTTGCCGCCCTCGTGCATGTCGAAGGTCCGGTCGTGCCAGTGGAGGATCTCCACCCCGTCCTGATCCTTGATGGCACTGACTACGGCTGACGCGTGGTCCTCGTCGCGGCAGTTGACCACCACATCGTTAACCAACAGGTCACCGCGGACGTCGAAGCCACCCATCGACATGATGTTGGCGCCCGCCTCGCCGATGGCCGTAGCTAGGCGGCCCAGGGTGTTGGGCACGTTGTCCAACGCCACCTGAAGGTGGATCGAATAGGCCGCGGTGGGGAGGAATGGCATCGCCCGAGCCTAGGAGTGACGTGCCGAAACACCCCGATCGAAGCCAGAGGTCCCGCCACGGGCCGGGCTGGACCGGATCAGGGACCCTCGTAGGGGAAGCCAAGGTCGGGAGCTGTGACCAGGGGCCGGAACTTGATCCCCGCCTCGCCGGCCGCCGCACCACACGTGCCACCCCGGTCCACGATGGGGAGTACGGCCACCGCCTCAGCACCCAGCGCACGCACCACCGAGGCGGCCTCTAACGGCGAGGTCCCCCGGGTGACCGTGTCCTCGGTGATGACCACCCGGTCACCGGGCAGCAGGGCGCCAGCGAGGCGGCCCTCCACACCGTGGTCCTTGGACTCCTTGCGGATGCTGAACGACCGGAGGAAACGCCCACGGCTGGCTGCCACCGCGGCGATGCCGAAAGCTACCGGGTCAGCTCCTGCCGTTAGCCCGCCGATGGCGGTGATCGGACCGACCCCCTCGTTGGCCGCCGTGGCATCCAGGGCCTCGATCTCGACCAGGGCGGCGTCGGCCACCAACAGGATCCCCTCGGCCCGGCAGGCCGTCTGCTTGGCGTCACAGAACCAAGTGCTCTTCCGGCCCGACTTGAGGGTGAAGTCCCCGGTCCTGATGGAGTGCTCCAGCAGATGGGCGATCAGAGCGTCCCTGGTGCTCACGGTTCCATCCTGACCTGACCGGATCCGGTCACCAACTCGCCGATCACCCGAGCCGGGCGGTCATGGGCAGCCAAGGTAGCCACCACGCCATCTACGTCGATGGCAGGCACGACCAGCACCATTCCCAGCCCCATGTTGAACACCCGGTCCATCTCGTCGTCGGACACGTCGCCGATGGCCTGTAACTCCCGGAAGATCCGCGGCACCTCCCACGTTGAGCGCCTGACCACGGCGTCCAGCTTGTCGTCCATCACCCGCGACAGATTGCCGGGCAGGCCTCCACCGGTCACGTGGGCCACGGCGTGGACCTCATGATCGGCCAAGGCGGCCACCACGGCCGGGGCGTAGATCACGCTGGGATCGAGCAACTCGTCGGCCAGAGTGGTCGCCGATCCCTCCCACGCCGGATCGTCGAGGTCATGTCCAGCCACGTCGAAGGCCAGTCGGCGGGCCAACGAAAACCCGTTGGACCGTAGGTTCGGCGACTCGATCCCGACCAGCACGTCACCGACGACCGCTGCGCTGCCGTCCAGCACTGCGCCACGTTCGACTGCCCCCACAGCGAAGCCCACCAGATCGAACTGGTCGGTAGCCATCACCCCAGGATGCTCGGCCATCTCGCCCCCAATGAGGGCACACTCCGCCTCGACGCACCCGGCGGCGATGCCCGACACCAGCCCCTCCACCGCATCCGGGTCCAGCCGACCGACAGCGAGGTAGTCCAGGAAGAAGAGCGGTGCCGCACCCGCACACACCAGGTCGTCCACACACATAGCCACAAGATCCCGTCCGATGGTGTCCAGCCGGCCGGTCTGGCGGGCGATCTCGGCCTTGGTGCCCACCCCGTCGGTGGCCGAAACCAACAGGGGGTCCCGGTAGCCGGACCGGCCAATGTCGAACAAGCCGCCAAATCCCCCGATATCGCCGATGACCTCCGGCCGATAGGTACCGCGCACCAACGGACCGATCCGGCGCACCGCTTCTTCGCCTGCATCCAGGTCAACCCCGGCTGCCCGGTAGCTCTCGCCCTGCCCGCTCTCCTCCACCGACGTCACGAGCCGCGCCCGAACAGGCGGTTAGCGGCCTCGGTCGGAAGCTCTGCTTCGCCATCGTCGCCCCGTATCGGCATGGTCCTCTCGGGAGCGGAGATGCCCTCCGGTCCCTCCAGCACCGCCTTGGAGAGATTCACCGGAATCTCGATGGGGTAGGTCCCGGTCAGACAGGCGTCACAGAAGCCGGCACCCACCGTGCCGGTGGCCTCCAGTAGGTGGTCCAACCTCAGATAGGTGAGGCTTTCCACCTCGAGGTACTCACGGATCTCGTCCACGGTGAGGTTGGCGGCCAGCAACTCGCCGCGGGTACCAGTGTCCATCCCGTAGAAGCATGGCCAGCGATAGGGCGGCGAGGAGACCCGCATGTGGACCTCGGTCGCGCCAGCGTCGCGCAGCATCCGGACCATGGCCCGCGTGGTGGTGCCCCGCACAATGGAATCGTCGACCACAACCAGACGCTGACCCTCAATGTTGTCGCGCAGGGGGTTGAGTTTCATGCGTACCGCGGCGGACCGCAGGGCCTGGGTGGGTGCGATGAACGTACGCCCGATGTACCGGTTCTTCACCAAGCCCTGGCCGTACGGAATGCTGCTGGCCCGTGCATAGCCCTCGGCCGCTGGGATCCCGGACTCAGGCACCCCCATGACCAGATCGGCGTCCACCGGAGCCTGAGCAGCCAACATCTCACCCATGCGAATGCGGGCATGGTGCACGCTCTGGCCGTACAGGACGCTGTCGGGTCGAGCGAAGTAGACGAATTCAAACAAGCAGAGCCGCGGGTCGACGGCTTCATCGTCGAACGGCCGTAGCGACCGCCAGCCGGTGTCGTCGATGACTACCACTTCACCGGGGTCCAGCTCACGGACCATGTGGGCCCCGATCACGTCCAAAGCTGGCGATTCAGACGCCAGCACCCATCCGTTGTCGAGTCGACCGAGGCACAGCGGCCGGAACCCGTTCGGATCACGGACGCCGATCACCCGCTCATGGTCGGCAATGACTAGCGAAAACGCTCCGTGCAACCGGGGCAGCACGGCGGTCAGGGCGGTGTCCATGGCCTCGGCCTGGGGGAGGTCGCCGTGGCGGGCTAGTTCAGTGACCAGTAGTTCGGCCATCAGGTCGGTATCGGAGGTGACGGTGCCGGGCAGCATCCCGGCCTCGGCGGCCAGATCCTCGGTGTTGACGAGGTTGCCGTTGTGGCCGAGGGCGAATTCGACGTCGTCCACGCCCCGGTAGACGGGCTGGGCGTTGCGCCACGTGCTGGACCCAGTGGTGGAGTACCTGGTCTGGCCGATGGCCAGGTTGCCGGTCAGGGCGGCCAGCGTCCGGTCGTCAAACGCGTTGGATACGAGGCCCATGTCCTTGACCACCGTCAGGGCCTCACCGTCGCTGACGGCCATGCCGGCCGACTCCTGGCCACGATGCTGCAGGGCGTAGAGACCTAGGTAGGTCAGATGGGCAACGGGTTGGCCGGGCGCGTACACCCCGAAAACACCACACGCCTCCCGAGGGGTGTCGTCATCCGCACCGGCCACCGGGAGGTTCCCTCGGTCGACAGCCGAACCGGTCATCGGTTCGTGGTGCCGACGCCGAGGGCCCCGGGCAGTCGGTCACGGTGGGCGTGACCTACGTCATCGACAGCCACGTTGAGGAGGCCCTTCACGATGAGGCGATCACCGGTGGCCAGGCCGATCCTGGTCGTAGGTACACCAGCGGCCTCAGCGGCCGCCAGCACCTCTGTGAGACGCTCCGGGTCGACGCAGCACACCACTCGGCTAGGCCCCTCGCCAAATAGGGCTCGGTGGTCGGGCACCCGGGCCAGGTGGGCACCCACACCGGAGCGGGCCACCATCTCGGCCAAGGCCACGCCCAACCCACCGGCTGATACGTCATGCACGCCATCTACCAGGCCGTCGACAACCAGCGATCGGACGAAGTCGGCCACCCGCTGGTGCAGGTCGAGGTCTAGCGAGGCCAACGAACCGCCGGGAGCTTCGTGGGCTGACCCCCAGAGAGACCCACCGAGGGAGACGTCGTCGGGACCCAACAGAACCAGTCGGTGCCCGTCCACCAAGGTCGCCCCGGGAGGGCGCCGATCCAGCGCGTCGACCACGCCGAGCAGACCGATGACCGGTGTGGGGTCGATGTCGGTACCGGCCGACTCGTTGTACAGGCTGACATTGCCGCCGATAACCGGCGTACCGAAGGCCTCACAGGCCTCGGCCATCCCGTCGACGGCCTCAGAGAGCTGCCACATGACCTCAGGGTGCTCAGGGTTTCCGAAGTTCAGGCAGTTCACGACGGCCAACGGTCGGGCCCCGACGCAGGCGAGGTTCATGATCGACTCGGCCACTACCTGAGCCGTTCCCCCACGGGGATCGACCGCACACCAGCGGTGGTTGCCGTCGGTGGTCATGGCTAGGGCCCGCCCGGTCTCCACCCCGGTAGCGGGATGACGAAGCTTGAGCACCGAGGCGTCGTCACCTGGACCGACCACGGTGTTCAGGAACAGTTGGTGGTCGTACTGGCGGTACACCCATGCCGGATCGGCCAGTAGGTCGAGGAGGTCGGCACCGGGATCGGTCGGAGCGGCCAGATCGTCGGCAGTGGGGCCACGGGACTCAGCAGGTGCGGCACAGGGGCGGTCGTAGAGCGGAGCGTCCTCATGGAGCGAGACAGCAGGCACCTCTGCCAGTACCTCACCGTCGAACCCGTCAAGGATCCGCAGGGCACCGCCCTCGGTGACCCGGCCGATCACCGTCGAGGCCACCTCCCAGCGTTCGCAAATGGCCAGGACTCGATCAAGTCCCTTGGGCTCGACGATGGCCAGCATCCGCTCCTGGGACTCGCTGGTCATGACCTCGTGGGGCTCCATGCCGGGCTCGCGCCGCGGCACGGCCGACACGTCGACGTCCATACCCACTCCGCCACGCGACGCCGTCTCACTGGTGGCGCACGTCAGTCCGGCACCTCCTAGGTCTTGGATACCGACAACCAGACCCTCGTCTAGCAGCTGGAGACACGCCTCGATGAGACGCTTCTCCTCGTAGGGGTCACCCACCTGCACGCTGGGCCGCTTGTCGCCGTCGTTGGCGGCCGAGAAGCCAGCCGAAGCCAGCACGCTGACCCCGCCGATGCCATCGCGGCCGGTGCTGGAGCCCAGCAGGACGGCCAGGTTGCCTACCCCGGAGGCCTGCCCGAGGACTAGACGCTCGGTGGGTAGGACGCCGAGGCAAAGCACGTTGACCAGCGGGTTGTCCTGGTAAGTGCGATCGAAGACCACCTCACCACCGACGGTCGGCACGCCCACGGCATTGCCGTAACCCGACACACCGGACACCACGCCTTCGGCGATCCACCGACTACGAGGGTCGTCCAGCGGCCCGAAGCGCAGCGGGTCCATCAGGGCGATGGGCCGAGCGCCCATGGTGAATATGTCGCGCAGAATGCCGCCGACCCCGGTGGCCGCCCCCTGGTAGGGCTCGATGGCCGACGGGTGGTTGTGGGACTCGATCCGGATGGCCGCCGCGATGCCGTCGCCCACGTCGACCACGCCGGCGTTCTCACCCGGGCCGACGAGAACCCACGGAGCCTCGGTGGGTAGGCGCTTCAGGTGGATGCGGCTGCTCTTGTATGAGCAGTGCTCGGACCACATCACCGAGTACATGGCCAGTTCCAAATCGTTGGCCGGGCGACCCAGGATCGAGTCGATCCGCTCCGCCTCGTCGTCGGTGAGTCCAAGGGCTCGGTGGAGGGGCTCGCTCACGTCGGGCACCGTAGTCCCCGACGACAGCCCGTCAGGCAACCTCCCGAATGCCTACAGAGAGGTTCAGCAGGGCCTCGCATACAACACTGTTAGAACCTCTTTTGATCTGGGACAAAACTACAAATCCGTAGATGTAGACCCCCGTCTAAATCGCGGCAATACCAAACCTATTGAGGGACGATGTAATACTTAATAAGATCGTTCTGGAATCTTCCTTATCCGATCGACCATCTAGAAAACAAACTAAGAAGAAGGTACATGCGATGACACGCCCGAAGATGACCGATGCCGAAAAAGCCGAGGTGGCCGGGGTCCGCGAGTACCTCAAGGCCCTGGAGCAGAACGCCCCCCGTCGGGGACGTAAGCGCACCCCCGAGAGCGTGGGCCGCCAGATTGCTGCCATCGACGCCCAGATGGCCGAGGCCACCGTCACCAAGCGTCTGGACCTGATCCAGCAGCGCATCGACCGCGAGGCCGAGAAGGAAGCACTGGCCGCCGCGGGCATGATCGACATGACGGTGCTGGAGCGCAACTTCGTGCGGCACGCCGCGGCCTACGGCAACCGCCGGAAGATCTCCTACGCCGCGTGGCGGGAAGTGGGCGTCTCGTCAGCCACCCTCAAGGCCGCCGGAGTGCGACGCAGCAGATAGCCCCGAGAGCTGGCCTCAGGCCGCGACGACCGGCGAGGAATCCAGTAGCGAGGCGATGAGCACCTCACCGTCAACGCTGCCCAGCAACTCATCACAGGCTCGCTCCGGATGGGGCATCAACCCGACCACGTTGCGTTCCTCGTTGCACACCCCGGCGATGTCATCCACCGACCCATTGGGGTTGTCCACGTAGCGCAGGACGATCCGGTCGTCGTCCCGAAGCCGGGCCAGGGTCTCGACATCGCACGTGTAGTTGCCCTCGAAGTGGTTAATGGGCACCGAGAGTTCAGCACCGGAAACTGCTCGACGAGTCAGAACAGAGTCAGTGGAATCCACCCGAAGCACCGTGGGCTGGCACAGAAACTTCAGGCCACTGTTCTTCTGCAGGGCACCGGGCAGCAACCCCGCCTCGGTCAGTACCTGAAAGCCATTGCAGATGCCAACCACTGGCCCACCGTCGGCAGCGAATCGGGCGATAGCGCCCATCATCGGCGAGAAACGGGCAATCGCACCGGGCCGCAGGTAGTCGCCGTGGGCGAACCCGCCGGGCACGATCACTGCGTCCACCCCAGCCACGTCATCGTCCGCATGCCAAAGCAGGCGTCCCTCTCCTCCCAGCCGCTCCACGGCGATCACGGCATCCATCTCGCAGTTGGTGCCGGGGAAGACCACGACCCCCACCGTGGTCGACATCAGGCATCGGACCCGTCGTCAGCAAGGGTCACCGTCACCGTGGCGTCCTCGATCACCGGGTTGGTCAGAAACGAGGCACACAGATCCTCGGACCGGGACGTCGCCTCAACCTCGTCGGCCGCCTCGATGGTGAACCGGACCGTTTTCCCGACTGTCACCTCCACTACGCCGTCGTATCCCAGGGCGGGCAGGGCCCGCTCGATTGTCGCCCCGGCCGGGTCGGCAATGCCGCCCCGCAACCGCACATCCACCAGAACGTCATACCTCACAACCAGTACCTCATAATCCGTACCCCACCTCCATCTGGCTTCGGTGCCCGTCGGACCTGGTCACGCGCCCACCCCGGGCCAGTCGGCGAACAACCGGCCGGTGATGCGTTCATAGGCCTCCACGTACCGAGACGAGGTGGCCGACACCACTTCGTCGGACAGTGGCGGAGGGGGTGGCTGCTTGTCCCAGTCCAGACCGTCGAGGTGGTCACGGACGGGTTGCTTGTCGAATGACGGAGGTGTAGCCCCCGGCGCCCACCCCTCGGCAGGCCAGAACCTCGAGGAGTCCGGGGTGAGGACCTCGTCGGCCAGCACCAGGCGGTCGTCGACCATGCCGAACTCGAACTTGGTATCGGCGATGATGATCCCCCGCTCGGCAGCCCACTCGGCGCCCCGCAGGTAACAGGTGATCGATGCATCCCGAACCGCCTCGGCCACCTCGGTGCCCACCAGGTCAACGGCCTCGGCGTACGAGATGTTGACGTCGTGACCCTCGTCGGCCTTGGTGGATGGGGTGAAGACCGGCTCGAAAAGACAGCTGGCCTCGAGGAGGTCGGCGGGCATCGGCGTGCCATGCATGGTCCCGGAAGAGCGGTACTCCTTCCAGGCCGAACCGGTGATGTAGCCCCGGACTATGCACTCGATGGGCAGCATCTCAGCCTTGTGGCAGAGCATGGTGCGCCCGGCCAGACCAGCCAGTACGTCAGCGCCGCTGCCGACCGCGATGCCCAGTACGTCACCGAGATCGGCGGTGTCCGTGGAAATGAGGTGACCGTCAACCAGGTCGGCAAACTGCTCGAACCAGAAGGCGGTCATGGCGGTAAGGACCCGACCCTTGTTCATGATGGGTTCGGCCATCACGACGTCGAAGGCCGAGATGCGATCTGAGGTGACCATAAGCAGACGGTCGTCACCGGCTTCGTAGACGTCTCGCACCTTCCCCGAGTGGAGATGGGGAAGCGGGATCTGGGGCGACATGTGACTCCGGCCAGGGACGGGAACTAGAGGATCGGTTCGGGATCGTAGGCGGCGGCCTGTGGGCGGGCGGCCACCACCTCGGCTACCCGTTCGACCACTGCCGCCACCTGGGCCGAGGCGTTGCCGACGAGGCCCGCCCGGTCATCCAAGAGCTCGTCCAGCGTTGTCCGGTCCAGCGGCAGACGATCATCAGCGGAGAGTCGATCCAGCAGATCGGTCTCGGACACGCCCTGGTCCCGACGGGCCAGAGCGGCGTCCAGCGCGTGAGCCTGGATGACCTCATGGGCCTCCTCGCGGCCCATGCCGGCCTGGACTGCGGCCACCAACACCCGGGTAGTGGCCAGGAACGGCAAGTACTGCCGGAGCTCGCGTTCCACGACGGCCGGGTAGGCACCGAACTCGTCCAGCACCGTCAGAAAGGTCTGGAACAACCCGTCGGCGGCCAGAAAGGCATCAGGCAGGGCAATGCGGCGCACCACCGAACAGCTCACATCGCCTTCGTTCCATTGGTCGCCGACCAGACCACCAACCATGGCCAAGTGGCCACGTAGCACGACCGCCAGGCCGCCGACCCGCTCACACGAGCGGGCGTTCATCTTGTGGGGCATGGCCGAGGACCCGACCTGCCCGGGACGAAAGCCCTCGGTGGCCAGCTCGTTGCCGGCCATCAGGCGGATGGTGCGGGCGAGGTTGGCCGGGCCCCCCGAAGTCTGGACGAGTGCCGAAACCACGTCGAAGTCCAGCGACCGCGGATACACCTGCCCCACCGAGTCCAGGACCCGTTCGAAGCCAAGGTGGCTGGCCACCAACGACTCGAGGTGATCCAGCTTGGCGGCATCACCGTCGAATAGGTCCAACTGGTCCTGCTGGGTACCGACCGGCCCCTTGAGCCCCCGCAGCGGGTAGGCAACAAGCAGGTCGGCCACCCGGCGATGGGCGACCAGCAGCTCCTCGGCCGCTGTGGCAAAGCGCTTGCCCAGCGTGGTGGCCTGGGCAGCAACGTTGTGACTACGACCCACCATGACCAGCCCGTCGTATTCAGCGGCCAGGCGAGCCAGGCGGGCCAGGGTGGCCACTACCCGGTCGCGGACCACCTCGAGGCTGCGCCGTACCTGGAGCTGTTCAACGTTCTCTGTGAGGTCCCGGGACGTCATACCCTTGTGGATGTGCTCGTGGCCAGCCAGGGCACAGAACTCCTCGATCCGAGCCTTGACGTCGTGTCGGGTGACCCGTTCCCGTTCACGGATCGAGTCGAGGTCGACCCGGTCCACCACCGACCGATGGTCATCGACCACGCCGTCGCCGATGTCCACGCCCAGCTCCTGTTGGGCCTCCAGCACCGCGATCCAGAGCTCGCGTTCCATGACGACCTTGGCCTCCGGGGTCCACAGATCGACCATGGGCCGGCTTGCGTAGCGGGAGGCGAGAACGTTCTCCATGAGCGAGATCCAGCGGGGTTCAGGGTCTACTTCGGAACCATCTCGGCGCGGTGCGCCTCGAGTTCAGCCACAAGCACCGGATCGTTCACGGCAAGCATCTGGACGACCAGTAGGGCGGCGTTCATGGCTCCGTCCACGGCCACGGTGGCCACCGGGATCCCCTTGGGCATCTGAACGGTGGCCAGCAGTGAATCCCAGCCGTTGATGGCACCACCCGAGAGGGGCACCCCGATGACGGGAAGCGTGGTGTGGGCGGCGGCCGCCCCAGCCAGGTGGGCCGCCATGCCGGCTCCGCAGATGACCGCCTGGTAGCCAGCGCCGCGGGCCCCGGAGATGAACTCCGACACCAACGCCGGGCTGCGGTGAGCCGACATGACCCGTACATCAGCCTCTATCCCGTAGCGCTCGAGGGTCACCGCAGCGGGTGCCATCTTGTCGCCGTCGTTCGGCGAGCCCATCAGCACCGCCACCTTGTAACCCATGTCCTGCTCCTAGTTGCTTCATAACACCGGCAACTGCCGGTACTAGTGGATTCTGGCCGCTATCGGCCCGTCGATGAGGATGCGATGTCCGTCCGATACTGCATTCCAGGCCACGAGAGCCTCGACGCCGCCTCGTAGGCCCGCATCTGCGCATCGGCGACCGTCGGGCCCTGCCCGGTAACGGCTAGCACCCGACCCCCGGCCGTGACCAGCCGTTCCCGGTCGCCGGTCACCCCGGCGACAAACACCGTTACCCCGTCCACAGCCGACGCCGCCGCCAGCCCATCAATCGGATCACCGGTCCGGGGTGCTGTCGGATAGCCCTCAGATGCGCAGACCACGGCCAAGGCTGCTCCGTCATCGAAGGTTGCAGTGGTCCCTCCCAGGTCTCCGCCGGCTGCCGCTGCCAGTAGGACACCCAGGTCGCTGGTCAGCCTGGGGAGCACCACCTGGGTCTCCGGGTCACCGAAGCGGACGTTGTACTCCAGCACTCGGGGACCGGTCGGGGTGAACATCAGCCCGCAGTAGAGGACGCCCCGGTAGTCGATCCCCCGGGCCCGCAAGGCGGCCAGCGTGGGTTCCACGGCCCTATCCATGAGGTCGTCCACCGCATCGTCGGTGGCCACCGAAACCGGCGAGTAGGCGCCCATACCCCCGGTGTTGGGTCCGGCGTCACCGTCACCGAGCCGCTTGAAGTCTTGGGCAGGGGCGAGGGCGACGGCGTCGGTCCCGTCGCACACGGCCAGTACCGACAGCTCGGGACCGGTCAGACCCTCCTCGATGACCAGGGTTCGGCCGGCGTCGCCGAAGGCCTCCCCGGAAAGGTACGCGCGTACGGCATCGACGGCCTCGGCCCGATCGGTGGTGACCACCACGCCCTTGCCGGCCGCCAGACCGTCGGTCTTGACAACAAACAGGTCGCCCATGGTGTCCAGGAAGGCCAGCGCCTCGACCTCGTCGGTGAACGTCCCGTGGACGGCGGTCGGGACCCCGGCGTCGACCAGGACGTCTTTCATCCACGCCTTGGACCCTTCCAATCGGGCACCATCGGCTCCCGGTCCGAAGACCAGCCGTCCAGCGGCCCGTAGGCGATCGGCTAAGCCTGCGACTAGCGGTGCCTCGGGACCGATCACGAATAGGTCAGCCTCGACCTCTTCTGGAGGAGTGGCGACCGAACCGGGGATGCCCGGATTGCCAGGAGTAACCACCACGTCATGGTGGCGACCCAGCACGTGGGCAAGGGCGTGCTCGCGCCCTCCGGACCCGACGACGCAAACCTGCATCCAGCTCTTCCGCTCCGTGCCCGGCCTGCTCAAGCGGCGAACCGCAGGACCTGATGTCGACCCGGTCCGACGCCAACCATGCCGACGGGCACACCGACCTGTTGCTCGATGAAGGACAGGTAATCCTCAGCCTCGGGGGGCAGTTGCGACCGCTCAGTGAGCCCAGTGAGATCGACCCCCCAGCCGGGAAGGTCCTCGTAGACCGGGGTGACCCGATGTAGTACCGACTGGTGGTACGGCAGTTGATCGTGGCGTTGACCGTCGGCCTCGTAGGCCACGCAGACCCGGATGGTCTCGAGTTGGTCGAGCACGTCGAGTTTGGCGATGGCCAGCTCGGACAGGGAGTTGACCCGGGCGGCATAGCGAAGCATCACGGCGTCCAGCCAGCCGGGTCGGCGGCGGCGTCCGGTATTGGTGCCGTACTCGTGGCCAACGTCGACGAAGTGGTCCCCCACCTCATCGAACAGTTCGGTGGGGAACGGGCCGGCACCCACCCGAGTGACGTACGCCTTGGCGATGCCGATCACCCGGTCGATGTCACGCGGTCCGATACCGGCTCCGGTGCAGGCCCCGCCGGCCACCGGGTTCGAGGAGGTGACGAAGGGGTAGGTGCCGTGGTCGAGGTCCAGGAAGGTGGCTTGGGCGCCCTCCATGAGGACCCGCCCTCCACCATCCAGCTCATCGTGGACGAGACCGACGGCATCGCAGATGTGCGAAGCAAGCCGGGGGGCACAGCGGCCCAGGTACTCCTCGATCACCTCGTCGGCGTCGACGGGCAGCCGGTTGAAGACCCGGGTCAGCACCTTGTTGGTGTGCTCCAGTGCGGCGCGGATCTTCTCGCGGAAGATCTTCTCGTCGAGGAGGTCCTGAACACGAATGCCGACCCGCATGGATCGGTCGGCGTACGCCGGACCGATGCCCCGCTTGGTGGTACCCAGCTTGTTCTTGCCCAGGTGGCGCTCGTGGAGGGCATCCAATTCCTGGTGGTACGGAAGGATCAGGTGAGCGTTGCCGCTGAGGCGCAAGTTGGCCGTGGCCACGCCGCGGGACTCGAGCATGTCCATCTCGGCAAGCAAGACGCGGGGATCAACCACCACGCCGTTGCCGATGACCGGCGTGACGTGCGGGTACAGGACACCACTGGGGACGAGTTGCAGGGCGAATGACTCACCGTCGACCACCAGGGTGTGTCCGGCGTTATGGCCGCCCTGGTAGCGAACGACCATCGACATCTCACCAGCAACGAGGTCAGTGAACTTGCCCTTACCCTCGTCGCCCCACTGCGTCCCGACAACGACGGTCGCGGGCACGGCACCTCTCCTGAATCGGGTCCCTTACGGGACGACCCTATCCTCCCCGGCGACCTACCGATCTCGTCATTTCAACCACCGGCAGGTGGCTGACAGGGCCCTCACCACTAAACGATCGGGTGCTGATCCTGCGCGTCTACCGCGCATGATCCAGAGTTTCCCCAACCTCCTGTGGACAATCCCCAATCCCTAGTGGAGACAAGGGCTCGGCTGTGGACCGAAAGGCGTTCTCGCGGACTCGAACCAAGCCCCTCCACTTCGAGAACTACTGGGAAAGCGCAGGTCAACGGGTCCGGCGCCCCCGATAGATGGTGACGCTCTGGTTCATCGGCACGAGGTCCCGGCGGTACTGGCGGTGCACCTCGGCGACCGCCTGGTCCCCCTCAGACCGGGTCGTGGCCAACTCAGCCTCCAAGCGAGCCACCTCGGCCTCGAGAGCCAATACCCGCTTCACGCCGGCAAGGTTGAGCCCCTCCTCGGTGAGTCGGGCAATCCGCAGCAGCAACGCGATGTCGGCCTCGCTGTAGCGCCGGTTACCGCCGGTCGTACGAGCCGGATCCACCAGGCCTCTGCGCTCGTAGATCCGCAGGGTCTGGGGATGCATGCCAGCCAGCTCGGCGGCAACCGAGATGACGTAGACAGCCTGGTGGGGTCCGGGGCGGGGCAAGGTGTTCATGGCGTCTCCTCCTCGATTCTGTCAGGCGACGGATCCTCGTGTTTCCGTGGACGGGCCATTGCCTCGGCCAGCGCCTCGACGGCCGCCCTCTCGGCATCGGTGGGGTCGGAAGGCACGTCTACCTCGATGCTGGCCAGCAGGTCGCCAGTGCCACCCTTAGCGGGGACACCCCGCCGCTTGACCCGGAAGGTCTGGCCGCTGCGAGTGCCAGCCGGGACCTTGAGCGTTACCGTCCCACCCTCCAGCAGCGGTACCTCGATCTGGGCACCCAGCACCGCCTGCGGGTAGGAGATCGGCACCGACACCGTAAGGTGTCGGCCACGGCGACCGAACCGCCCATCGGAATCCACGGCTACTACGACGAATAGGTCGCCATCGGGCCCACCCCGACCCGGTTCGCCTCGGCCCCTGAGTTGGAGCCGGTAACCATCGTCCACACCGGCAGGGATCCGAACCTTCACCTTCCGAGGTCGACGCTCCATGCCGGAGCCCCGGCATGGTGCACACGGGTCCTCGATGTGGTGACCCCGACCACCACACTGGCCACAAGGTCGACTGAACGAGAAGGGGCCCTGGTCCTCGGCCTGCACGCCACGACCTCCACACGACGAGCAGGGCATCGGGCGGGTTCCCGGGCGGGCACCACTGCCCGAGCAAGTACCACAGGCGGCATCGCTGACCAGATGAACTGACGTGGTGACGCCATTGACAGCCTCGGTGAATGAGAGGGTCAACCGGGTCTCCAAGTCGGCACCGCGCTGGCCACGGCCACCGCCGCCATGCCCACCGCGGAACATTTCGCCGAACAGGTCGCCGAGGTCGAACCCACCACCCGGAAAGCCTCCACCGCCCGTACCGCCACTGAACCCCCCCATGGGGCCCATCTGCCGTACCTGGTCGTACTCGGCCCGCCGAGCCTCGTCGCCCACCACGTCGTAGGCAGCCGACACCTCCTTGAACCGGGCCTCGGCGGCCTGGTCACCGGGGTTGGCATCAGGGTGAAGTTGACGGGCCAGCTTCCGGTAGGACCGGGTGACGTCCTTGGCCGACGCATCTTTCGAGACGCCGAGCGTGGCGTAGTAGTCCTTCTCGAACCACTCGCGCTGGGCGGTCACCGGAGGCTCCTCGTCGAGATCGTGACGGCGCGCACCGGCTGGTGCGTCAGCCCCGTACCCGGACCATGGCCGGACGGAGAACTCGGCCATCCCAGGCGTAACCGCGTCGCAAAACCTCGACGACCACCTGTCCGGTGTCGTCGCCCTCGTCGGCTGACTCGTGGAGGACCGCTTCGTGTCGATTGGGATCGAACGGTTCGTCCATCGGATCGAGCACCTCGAGTCCGGCGGACTCCAGAACCTGGGCTAAGGATGCCCGGATGGGGGCCACGTCGTCTACACCGTGCTCGAGGGCCAGGTCACAGGCGTCGAACACCGGCAGCAGCTTTTCAACTAGATCTCCCCGCGCCCGGCCACCCACCTCGACGGTGCGACGGTCGGCCTGCCTCCGGTAGTTGGCGAACTCGGCCGTCATCCGCTGTAGGTCCAGAAGGTGCCCGTCACGCTCAACCTCAAGAGCAGCCATGACATCCAACACCGGGTCACCGGCCTCATGGATCTCGTCGAAGTCGTCACCCACCGGAGCCTCCGAGTCGTCAGGTACCTCCGGTGGGGCGTCGGCCGACGAAGAGGAGACGTCGGTCGACGAGCCAGTATCAGTCGGCCCGTCGGCCCTGGTATCGGAGTCGTCGGAGCCGGAACTGGCGCCGTCGACAGCCGGTTCGCTCATGACTCGTCGACGATCTCGGCGTCCACGACGTCATCATCGGACCCACCCTCAGCACCTCCACCGGCTGCGGCCGACTCGGCCTGCGCGGCCTCGTAGAGCCGCTGGCCGAACTCCTGGCTGGCCGCCATGAGCGCCTCGATGGCCGTCCCGATGGCCTCGACGTCGTCGTCGACCAGGGCCTTCTTCAGGTCCTCGAGCTTGCCGGTGACGTTGGTGGTCTCATCCTCGGTGAGTTGGTCACCCTGGTCGGCTAGCAACTTCTCGGTCTGGTACACAAGGTTGTCGGCGTTGTTACGCACCTCGGCCTCGGCCTTGCGCTGGCGATCCTCATCCGCGTGGGACTCGGCGTCACGCACCATCTGGTCGATGACGTCCTTGTCTAGGGAAGACTGGCCGGTGATGGTCATGGACTGCTCGTTGTCGGTCGCCTGGTCCTTGGCCGACACGTGGACGATGCCGTTGGCGTCGATGTCGAAGGTGACCTCGATCTGTGGGGTGCCTCGGGGGGCCGGTGGGAGGTCAACCAGCTGGAACTTTCCCAGGGTCTTGTTGAACTGCGACATTTCGCGTTCACCCTGTAATACGTGGATCTCCACGGACGGCTGGCCATCCTCGGCAGTGGTGAACACCTCCGACCTCTGGATCGGGATGGTGGTGTTGCGCTCGATGAGTCGGGTCATGACTCCACCCTTGGTCTCGATACCCAGCGACAGCGGAGTGACGTCCAGCAGGAGGACGTCCTTGACCTCGCCGACCAGCACGCCGGCCTGGACCGCGGCGCCGACAGCCACTACCTCGTCCGGGTTGACGTTCTTGGACGGGTCGCGGCCGGCGATCTCCTTGGCCAGGTCCACTACGGCGGGCATCCGGGTGGAACCCCCGACCAGGATCACATGGTCCACCTCCCCCTTGGAGAGGCCGGCGTCCTTCACGGCCTGCTCGAACGGGGCCCGACAGCGGGCCAGTAAGCCGGTGGTGAGCTCATGGAACTTCGCCCGGGTCAGGGTGTAGTCGAGGTGCAGAGGCCCGGAGTCAGTCGCCGTGACGAACGGCAAATTGATCTGGGTCTGTTGGACCTGGGACAACTCGATCTTGGCCTTCTCAGCAGCCTCCTTGAGGCGCTGCGCGGCCATGGCGTCCGCACCCAGGTCGACACCGTGGTCATTGCGAAACGAGGTAACGAGCCACTCGATGACAGCGTCGTCCCAGTCGTCGCCGCCAAGGTTGGTGTCCCCGTGGGTGGCCTTGACCTCGAAGACGCCGTCACCGATCTCCAGCACCGATACGTCGAACGTGCCGCCACCAAGGTCGAACACCAGGATCGTCTGTTCGGATTCGTCCTTGTCGAGGCCGTAGGCCAGTGCGGCAGCCGTCGGCTCGTTGATGATGCGCAGCACCTCTAGGCCCGCGATCTGGCCCGCTTCCTTGGTGGCGGTGCGCTGGGCGTCGTCGAAGTAGGCAGGCACGGTGATGACGGCCTGGTCGACAGTGGTCCCCAGGTAGGCCTCGGCGTCGCGCTTGAGCTTCTGGAGGGTGCGGGCCGAGATCTCCTGCGCGGTGTAGTCCTTGCCGTCGACATCCTGGAACCAGCTGGTGCCCATGTGACGCTTGACAGACCGGATGGTGCGCCCGGGGTTGGTGATGGCCTGTCGTTTCGCCACCTCGCCGACCAGCACCTCGCCGTCCTTGGCGAACGCCACCACCGACGGGGTGGTGCGCGAGCCCTCAGCATTGGCGATGACGACAGGGTCGCCACCCTCCAGCACGCTGACGACCGAGTTGGTAGTTCCGAGGTCGATGCCCACGGCCTTGCCCATGATTGGTACTCCTTAGTTCCTGTCGCGTTCCTGTTTTACATCTCGGGGCGGGTGGACCCCGTCGACCCGGGTGGGGGGAGGGTTCCCGGGACCGACGGTGCAGGCTATGGACTGCCTGTCATGGCACCACCCTTCATTGCTGGTACCCACTATAGAAAGTTGAGTGTGGTATTAGCAACTTCTGACCATGAATTCCTCCAAACCCCGGAAATCTCATCCAGTACGGTGGTCAAATGCCCACCCTGATCCTTCTCCGGCACGGCCAGAGCACCTGGAACGCCACCAACCAGTTCACGGGCTGGTACGACTGCAACCTCACCCCCCAGGGTGAAGCCGAGGCCCGGGCCAGCGCTCGCCTATTGGCCGAAGCTGAGCTGCTCCCCGATGTGGTCCACACCTCCCTCCAGGCCCGGGCCATCCGCACCGCCGAACTGACCCTCGCTGAACTGGGGCGGTCGTGGATCCCGGTTCGCCGAGACTGGCGCCTCAACGAGCGGCACTACGGTGACCTCACCGGCCTCGACAAGGCCGAGACCCGCGAGCGCCACGGTGCCGAACAGCTACTGGCATGGCGGCGGAGCTATACCACCCCACCGCCACCCATCTCGGACGACAACCCCTTCAATCCCAACGGAGACATCCGCTACGCCAGCATTGAGCCGCCGCTGGCAGAGTGCCTAGCCGATGTGGTGGCACGGATCCTCCCCTACTGGGACGCTGCCATCGCCCCGGACCTCCGGGCCGAACGAACCGTGCTGGTGGCCGCCCACGGCAACAGCCTGAGAGCCCTGTGTAAGGAACTGGATTCCATCTCTGACAACGACATCGCCGACCTGAACATCCCCACCGGAACCCCCCTGCGCTACGAACTGGACGACGACCTCAAGCCGGTCCAGGCCAAGGCTGTCCTTGAACGCTCGCTGGACCCCGAGGCCGCGCGAGACGCCGCCGAGGCCGTGGCCCATCAGGCCGGCTAACCGGACGAGTGAGCACGACCCGACGAACAGGCGGCCAGTAGTCTCCGGTCGCCATGACTGACACCGCTGCAAACAACGAGACCGCCCGCCGGCTCCGCCCCAACCATGCCGTCATCGGGCTCGGGGTTCTGGTTGCCCTGTTCACCGCAGCATCCGGCGTGGCCTCGGTGGTCAACGAGTTCCACGACGACTCGCCGATCACCCGTGAGGTGTTTGCCAACGTCCCGGGCCCGTTGAAACTGGCCTTCTACTCGGTCATCCCGCTCCTGATCATCTACGGGGCCGTCCTGTTCTCATACCGCGTCCAGAACTGGCAGCGGGGTGTCCCCGACGACCGCTCCACCAAGCCGGCTAACGCCAAGCGGCGGTTCGGCGACTTCCGATCCGGCGTCTACATGCAGACCCTGCTGCGCGATCCCGCAGCCGGTGTCATGCACGCCCTTATCTACTTCCCGTTCCTGATCCTGATGGCAGTGACCACGGTCCTGGAGATCAACCACCAGGTCCCGGAGGCAATGAAGTTCCTACATGGCGACGTCTACCGGGCATACACCGCCGTAGGCGACATCGCCGGCGTGCTCTACCTAGTCGGTGTGGTGTGGGCCATATTGCGACGGTACGGCCCTCGCCGGTTCCGGCCGTACCGCATCCGCATCAAGTCCAAGCCCGAGCACGCTGCGGTACTACTCATCTTCCTGGCCATCGGGGTTACCGGCTTCGGTGCCGAAGCATTCCGCATCGCCCTGCAGGACGCCACTGCTGGCGGCCACGGAGCCGACCCCGAGACCTGGTCGGTGGTCGGTTACCCGCTTGCCATGGCTATCGGTGAGGCCGACTGGCTGGTCGACGACGTAGCGGGCTGGCACCAGGGCTGGTGGATCGCCCATGTGGCCTCCTTCATGGCCTTCCTGGCCCTGCTGCCCATCACCATGATCCGGCATATGTTCACCTCGCCGCTGAACATGTACCTGAAGGACAGGTCCCGCCCCAAGGGCGCAATGAAGCCGATGCCGGACCTCATGGAGACCGAGTTGGAGAGCTTCGGCGCGGCGACCATCGAGGACTTCACCTGGAAGCAACTACTGGACACCGACTCGTGCACCATGTGCGGCCGCTGCACCAGCGTCTGTCCGGCCCACGCCACCGGCAAGCCGCTGGACCCCCGTGAGATCGTGCTCAAGACCGGCGAGATCATGGCCGCCACCGGTAACCCAAAGGTATCTCCCCCCATTGGAACCGACGCCGAGATCACCGTGCCTGCGAACTGGATGTTCGACCGGATCACTAACGACGAGTTGTGGTCGTGCACCTCATGCCGGGCCTGCGATGAGCACTGTCCAGTCAACATCGAGATCATGGACAAGATCCTGGATATGCGGCGCTACCTGTCGTTGATGGAGTCCGACTTCCCCAGCGAGCTGGGTGCCGCCTACCGGTCGATGGAGAACTCGGGCAACCCGTGGGGCCTGTCCCAGAGCGAGCGGGCCGACTGGGTGGGCGACCTGGAGGGCATCGAAGTACTCGACGGTGGCGACCCGTTCGAGGCCGACTACCTCTACTGGGTGGGTTGCGCCGGCTCGTTCGACGACAAGAACAAGAAGGTGTCCCGGGCCATGGCCACGCTCATGCAGAGGGCCGGCGTGTCGTTCTCGATTCTGGGTCCGTCGGAGATGTGCACCGGTGACCCAGCCCGACGGTCGGGCAACGAGTACATCTTCCAGATGCTGGCCATGCAGAACGTCGAGACCCTTGACGGCATGGGCGTGAAGAAGATCGTCACCCAGTGCCCACACTGCTTCAACACGCTGGCCAACGAGTACCCCCAGTTGGGCGGCCACTACGAGGTGGTCCACCACAGCCAGCTCCTGGAGTGGCTGATCGCCGAAGGGAAGCTGGATATGAGCGAGGCCCGCCTGGACGAACGGGTCGTCTACCACGACTCCTGCTACTTGGGTCGCCACAACGACGTGTACTCGTCGCCCCGAAACGTCATCGGCAGCCTGGCCGGCATTGACCTCGTGGAGGCCGACCGTCAGGGGACCAAGGGCATGTGCTGCGGCGCGGGCGGCGGACGGATGTTCATGGAAGAGCACATCGGTAAGAACATCAACGTCGAGCGCTCACAGGAACTACTTGCCACGGGAGCCGGACGCATCGCCACGGCCTGCCCGTTCTGCTACATCATGATCGACGACGGGGTGAAGGGTGAGGGCGTCGAAGACTCGGAGGTGAAGGTGGGCGACATCGCCCTGCACCTGCTCGAGGCGCTCGACGCCGGCAACAACTGATCAACCGGCCAGAGCGGCGCCGGCCTCAGCGGTCGAAGTTCTCCCAATACCGGCTGGGCCGCGGGCCCTCCTGGCCCCGATACTTCGACCCCAGTTCACTAGAGCCATAGGGTCGGTCGGCCGCCGTTGTCATCCGGACGAATGAGATCTGGCCGATCTTCATCCCCGGATAGAGGGTGATGGGAAGACTGGCCACGTTGGACAACTCCAGGGTGAGTTGACCATCCCATCCGGCATCCACGTAGCCCGCCGTGGAGTGGATGAGCAGCCCGAGCCGACCGAGGCTGGATTTGCCCTCCAGACGAGCCACCAGATCGTCGGGCACCACCACCCGTTCGGCGGTGGAGCCGAGCACGAACTCCCCGGGATGGAGGATGAACGGATCGTCGTCGGCGGCCTCCACCTGCTCGGTGAGCTCGGTCAGGTCGGTCCGGACATCGATGTGACCCATGGTGTGGTTGCGGAACACCAGAAACCGATGGTCGAGGCGGAGGTCGATCGACGAAGGCTGCACGCTGGCCTCGTCGAACGGCTCAACCACGATACGGCCGGCGGCGATCTCCTCAAGGAGTGTGTGATCGGAAAGGATCATGAGTCGCCGATGCTACCCAGCGGTCCGATCGGCGATAAGCGAGAGGATCTCGAACATCACTGCCATCGCCCGGTAACTGGTGATGGCGTTCGGTGAATCCACGGTCGGCATCAGGCACACCACGTCACCGCCGATCACGTTGCGACCCCGCACCGACCGGAGCAACTGGGTCACCTGGTCGATGCCAAAGCCTTCGATGCCCGCCTCGATATTGGCCACCCCGGGTGCCACCGTCGGGTCCAGACAATCCAGGTCGAAGGTGATGTAGAGCGGCCGATCGCCGATGCGCTCGGCAATGACCTCCATGACCCGCTCGGGGCCCATCTGGTCGTAGTCGGCCTTGCGGATGACCTCGTAGCCCAGGGCGTACGACGGGTCGGTCCAGCCAAGCGACCGGACGTTGCCCCGGATGCCCACCTGGACTGAGTGGTGGGGGTCCACGTGCCCGCCCTCGACGAGGTAGCCGGCCCAGTGCGCGGCCGACTTCACCGCCCCGAGGAAGTGGGGAATGTTGTGGTAGGCGTCTGTGTGGGCGTCAAAGTGCAGCAGACAGGCCTTTTCGCCGCCGGTCAGGCGCGCACCCTCTCCGGCGATGCCCTGCAGGATCCCACCGGTGATGGAGTGGTCCCCACCGATGGACACAGGCCGACAACCCGCCTCGCCGACCTCTCGGTAGAAGTCGGTGATGGTCTCGATGCAGGCCTCGTTGTCGTTGGCGCGCGGCAGCGGCACATCACCCAGATCGTGGATGCGGCACGTGTCCCAGGGGTCGATGGCGAACTGGTCGTGGACCCGCCGACCGAGGGCCGAGATATCCCTGACAGCGCGCGGGCCGAGGTGCTGGTCGCGTTGGGTCGTGCCGTTGCCGGTGCTGTGGGGCACCCCGATGAGCCCGATGTCGGCATTGGTCGGGTCGGGGTCGTGGTCGCACCGAAACAATGTGGGGATGCCATGCCAGAAAAGGCCCTCCATCATCCGGTCCTCGTCGGAACGTGCCATTCCCTGCCCTTCCTCCCGTTCTCTCGTTCGGACGTCTCGCCGGCCGGTCAACGCCAGGGGTTCTGGCCGAACACGTCGCGGATCAGCGGTAGGTAGTGCTCGAAGGGGTTCGAGTCGTAGGCCGGGTCGAAGGCGGGAGCGTCATACTCGGCGCAGAACGTGGCGCAGTAGTCATAGTGCTCGTGGCTATCGAAGCGATCGCGAGTGTCGCGATCCATGCCCAGATGGTGCCAGAAGTAGTACCCCTGGAAGATGCCGTGGTGTTCGACCATCCAATGGTTGGCCGACGATACGAACGGCTTGAGGATGGCCGCGGCCACGTCAGGATGGTTGTACGGGGTGAGCGGGTCACCGATGTCGTGCAACAGGGCGCACAGCACGTACTCGTCGTCACGGCCGTCGCGCTCAGCCCGGGTGGCCGTCTGGATGCTGTGCTCGAGCCGGTCCACGGGAAACCCCCCGTAGTCGTTCCGGAGGTGCTCGAACTGCTCGATGATCCGGTCGGGCAGGCCCTGTTCGAGTTCGGCCCGCTGCTCCATGATCACCATCCAGTCCTCCTTCGTGGAGGTGGACATGTCGGTGAACGAGGCCCGGGGGCCTGGGTCGATCAGATCGGTCATGGTGTCGATTCCTCTTCTGATGCGTCGGATGCTCCACCGACTCCGAGGTCGGAAGGGAACCCGATGAGCATCGCTACGCTGGCCGCTCACCGCGGGTGTAGTTCAATGGTAGAACCCCAGCTTCCCAAGCTGATGACGGGAGTTCGATTCTCCTCACCCGCTCGCAGCCGAGCCGACCGGTCAGCCTCGAGGATGATCGTGCTCAGCGGCGGCGTCCTCCACGGGTCACCTCGGCCTCCCGTTTGATTCGGGTCAGCTCCACCCGGGCGGGGACAGCTCCATCCGGTGATCAGCACCTCGACGTGTCCGGCGAGGTCGCCAGTGAGGTCGTCGGGGGTAGCGAAGGCTGTAGGGGTGACCAGGTCGA
>Ga0315328_10000114_pt1 | contig 30786 bp, 72 predicted proteins | sample M120032315metaG_FD_203462 | JGI IMG/M metagenome (GOLD analysis project Ga0315328, IMG submission 203462) | Ammonia-oxidizing marine archaeal communities from Monterey Bay, California, United States - M1 200m 32315 | ecosystem: Environmental > Aquatic > Marine > Intertidal zone | place: USA... | reverse complement strand
AAATGATCCACGCCAATACATTTTAACTCGCCGAGAATTGTATTAACGCTTGAAAAAACGCGTTGAACGTCAAAAGAAATGTCGTCATTCAGAAGGCACAAGAAATCCTCCTTAGCCAACTTTGCGCCAAGATTCCAGGCTGGATTCACATAAATATTTTCCTCCTGAGGAATATGCTTAATTTTACTTGAAAAACTAAGGTCGGGGGTTCGGCCAACATCGTTATCAATCACAATAACCTCTGATATAACATCAGCCCCCTCGAGCTGAACAAGCATACCCCTAGTCCTGGTAGACCTCCACATAGTAGGAATAATAACGCTAAACATTTCAAGTATATACACGCAGGGAGAATACGTGTAATATAAATTACCACTGGAATGAAACGTACCGAGAGAAGATCGCCTTGGCTACTGGCCTGGCACGAAAGACCCCTTCGCACAAGAAAAATGCGAAAAACCGAAGAGCAGATCCAGGAAGCCAAGGAGGCGGGGGATTGGTGGCTAGTTTCAAGATTAAGATTCCTGTTAAGAAAAGCTTGGTGGGGGTACAAGTGGATTAAAAAGAGAAAAAAATGAAGCACTCCATAATCATGATGTCCTTTTTGGGCAGCTACCCAGGGTGCGCAACAAATAGAGAATTTAAATTCAAAAGAGCGGTGGATTCCTTCTCATCAAACACACACCAAGATAAAGAATTAATTATTATTAGCGACGGATGCGAAATAACAAATCGCATATATGATGAATTATACTCTAAACATGAGAACATTAAATTAATTATAGCCCCAAAACAAGACAAAGGCTACCCAGGCAGATTAAGAACGCTGGGCCTATTCCTAGCAGAAGGAGAAACGGCCTCATACCTAGACACAGACGACTATCTTTCGCCGAATTATATTGAAAACCTATTGATTTCCTTTCGAAAAAACTTCTGCGTCAATTGGGCTTTTTACGATATGTATGTGGCAGACCCAGACGAGAAGTATCCGGGATACTGGATACCCGAACCAGAGGAGATAGACCCTAGTCTAAAAAAAATAAAATGGACAACACTGCTTTCAAAAATAGAACAAAGAGCCATAGGAACCGGCAACATTATCCATAAGACAGAGGCGAGAGAAAAGTGTTTCTGGAGAAACTGGAACCTCGAAGGCTCGAGCGAAGACTGGGACTTCATAAGGCAACTAACAGAAGAATATGGAAGCGCGGCCAAAATTGATCCCGCAGGCTATTATATATGCCACTTTAGGCCCGCAGGAGTAGACATTTAAAAATAAGTCTTGACATTTCGCACTAAACCTGCTATCATTTACTCTAACAATGAATTATAAGTTCGAAACAACGAATTACGACGATATTGAAAACAAAAGCGTTTGGGATCTATACGTAGAGAATTTCAGAGATCACCTCTTTGACCTATGCCCATCAATCGACTTTTTATCGTCCCCAGAGGAAGAGGTTCAAGAAGAGCCTTCCCCTGAGTCCAGCGAAGAGCAAGAATAGTCGCTGCGCGTTTCAATTTCATTATGAAAACTAAAACAAAACTAACAACATTGGTTGCTGCCCTTATTTTAGGAGCAGTAAGTTTAAACGCCGCTGAGGAAAGCTCTATAAAGGGCTCAGTCAGCACTAAATATACTTCGGATTACGCCCGAAGAGGAGCTCTTCTTTCGCAAGAAGCCATGCAGGCTCAGGTAGGTTTTTCTACCGCAGTTGCAGGGGTAGATGTATTCGGGGATTTCTTCACGAATCAAAGCACTAGCTCTTCAGGAGGAAATACTGATGAGTTGACATTAGGGGTGGGAACATCCTTCATGGACGACTTGCTAAGCACCTATCTTGGAGTATATAATACGGATCATAGCGCAGCAGTAGACTCAGCTCTAGAAGGCTTCGTTTCGGTCTCGTTAAATACTGCCCTTACGCCAACAATTGCATTCTATCAGGATACAGATGATAGCCTGCAAACCTTTGAGGGTTCGTTGACGTATAATGTAGACCTCGATCTAGCAACGCTTAGATTAGGTGGAATCCTAGGGTCGACAGACACCTTGATTTCAGACAATGAGACCTATACAGGCCTAGCAGCAAAGGTTTCAAGAAACATTAACGATCAGTTTAATGTTTTCGCAGACGTAGCGATTTCTGACTCTGAGTCGAGAGATAATGAGACAGTATGGGGGGTCGGGCTTAACCTAAAGTTCTAAAGGAGAATTTATTATTATGAATAACGTAGTAAAAACAGTACAGACCGCCATTGGCGGTATTTTCGGAGTTCTTGTTTCAGTCGTGGGACTGCTTGTGCTAGCACAAGTTGTGTTCGGCGAAGAAGCGGGAATGAACGTAATCGCAAACCTACAGTCAATTGTGAACGGGTTTGTTGGCGAAGGAGCAAGCTTTGCAGGCTTGATTACTCTTTTGCTTGTTGTAGCTTTGCTTCAAAAGCAGAGCGAAGGGTCGGAATAAGTTTTCTTATTCGGATAAATTTAAAGAAGGGGCTCAGTAGAGCCCCTTTTTTTTGCGGGAGTAGCTCAGTTGGATAGAGCATCGGTCTTCTAAACCGAGGGTCGTGGGTTCAAGTCCCACCTCCTGCGCCATTTTTAGGAGAGGTGACAGAGCGGCTTATCGTGCAACATTGGAAATGTTGTGTTGCAGAAATGCAACCGCGGGTTCGAATCCCGCCCTCTCCGCCATTTTAAATTTGACGAAAACTTGCCGCTCTCATATTATAAAGTATGAGTGATGATGATGAGTTCTATATAACTGGCCCCGGGGATTACGATGAGCAAACTGACGCTTTCAGGTTTGAGCTTGACGATATGGTATATAGGTACATTGACGAATTTGATATAAACACCTTCGTAATGGTCGGGGCCCTACAAGAAAAAATAAAAGAGCTTCTTGAGGCGGGAAATGTTGAATTCGAGGGGGACTTTGACGGAGACCTGAAGTAATGCGCCCTTGGAGAAAATGTACGACCTACGGAAGGGCGCTAATCGTACTATGTCTCGTTAACGTTTTTTTCTCAATCCAGTTACTAACGTTAGGGTCAAGCCAGTCCATCTTAAATATGCTCTGTGCGGCATGCTGCGGAATCGCAACATACTCAAAAAAAGCAACGAAAGAAGTGTAACAAGGTATGATGTGAAGAATAATTTAATGCATTTTCTGGGTTTCCTAATTATACTCTATATAGCATATTACATTGATTCCCTACAGGTTCAGAATGCAGAACAGCAACAAATAATTAAAAGCCAAGGCGAACTAATAAATTTACAAACAATCTACATCAACGAGGTTAACGACCTTCTAAACATCGAGCAGAAGCACAACAGCATCAACCGCCACAACTCACCGATCAACAAGGGCCCAATTTAATGACAATTAAAGATCTAGTCAGTAAATTAAACTACAAACAAGTATTCAACGAAATATACAGCTATTATCTAAAAAAAGAGAAAATCCCCAAGGTCATGGAGCTTGACAACGCATTCTACTTGGCGTGGAAAGATCTGGCTAAGCTCAAACCCGAAGAGTCGGATCACGAGGACGTGAGGAGGTGCCAAATCTCGCTGGTTAAAGCCGCAGAAGAGGCGACAGAGGTCGGCGGCGCCTCAGGAGACTATATAGATGTCTGCCTGTATGACAAGGAAGACGACGCCTTCTTTGCTGCGGACTTTCAGCCGTGGGGGTGTCTCATTGAAAAAGAAATTATCACAACAATCAATTTAACCAAAGAGCAAATAATGGCTCACATATTATGGGAAATAACATTCTGGGGATTTAGCTCAGAAAAAGTCAAAGAAGCTGGGGGCAATTTATTAAATGACCAAATATCATAAAACAGAGAAAGGCAAAAAAGCCCTAAATAAAGCTCGCAAAAAATACGATGATTCTGACATAGAACGACGTAGAAAACAAAAGCGAGAATACATGAGAAGGAAAAGGATGGAAAACCCAAATTATTGTAAGTGGAAATAAGCCTATCCTAGTGTAATACCATTCAAATGAGTCTGTTTAAAATTAAATACGAAATAAAATCGGACATAAAACCCCACCACAGATTCTACCACGCATTAAATAAAACTACGGCGCTCGATATGTTTAATGAAACCGTTAAGTCTGGTAGCTTAACGGGAGAAGAGGCTAAGGTTGTCAGTGTAGAAAAAAAATCCGAAAAGAAATAGGTGTAAGATATTATGTGCTCAGAGTTTTGCCCATAATATTGTTACTGTGTGGTTGTGTCTCCACAAAACACGACCCTCAACCGCATGACACCAAATTCAACGAGGAAGACAGGGACTGGGCAGAGGTCTTCAGGAATGAAATGCGGATAGCCGTGGAAAACGATGACAAGGAAGCGTGGCATTTCTTTTTTTACGAATTGGTCAAAGAGAGAATCAACCAAGAACGCGCAAAGAAAAACCTTGACTAAGATCATGTTTTATGCTATTATTATAGCATATGATTACAGAAGCTTTAATTATTGAGAATGCAGACGGGGAACTATGCCTCCAGTTAACAGATAAGCTTTTAGAGGAAGTGGGATGGAAGGAGGGGGACAGCCTAGAATGGGTTGACCGCCTAGACGGAACGTTCCTACTTAAAAAAAAGGATAACGAGCAGTCGAAATGAAAGAGGAAGTAGAAGATTCGGTTTTCATAAAGTGCTCCTGCCAAGGAGAAGGTATGGGCGTTGACTTCGAGAAAGAGGACAACTTGTTTTACTTTTCATATTGGAGTGCGGGACTAACAAATAAGAAGCTCTCGATCAAGGAGAGGTTAAGATATTCTCTTCACTGCCTTTTTACAGGAAAGGCTTTCAATGACGAATTAGTATTCACCATAGATGATGCCAAAAAATTAAATCTTTTCTTAAGCGGCAGAACCCGAAAGGTTTCCGGGGAAATAGCCCAAGCAATCAAAGGAAAATCAAATGAGTGATAATAAACCCATTCACATACTCCAAGACGAGAACCCAATAGTAGAAAAAGCCATAGAGCAAAATTTTAATTCCGAAATACCCAAATATGACCTAAAGTCGCCAGCCTATATCAAGTATCATTTTAGGCACTATCCAGACAGAACAAAAGACCTAGCGATCCAATATTTAATAGACGGAGATCAGGAAGCTTTACTAGGGATAGTAAAAGACGTACTAGTCAAATACTCTACAACTGAAGGCATAAATGCAGATGACCTTAATGAAAAGTCGGAAATCGTTAAGGATTTCGGAGTAGACTCTTTGGGGGTAATGGAGATCGCGTGTTTCCTTGAAGAGACTTTCAGAATAAGAATAGAAAACGAAAAGGTCATGGACGTAACGACCCTAGAGGATGTTCTACGAATGACAAAGGAAACAATTGCAGAGCAAGAAAGCGTGGTTTGGCCCAAGACTACCATAGGCACTCCCCAGCCAGGAGACCCGCCGATGGCGTTCAAGGAGTATGAGATCGGGTGGGTTCCAAACCCCGAAAACACAACGGCTGCACTTGAATGTACAATCCCAAACAAAGAAAAGGCGCCCTTCAAAGACCCAAATATACCCGTGATAGACATGACCGACCCAGATACTGTCGAAAAACTAGCTAAGGCTTCTGACTCGGGAGAGTTAACGGAGGAGAACTATCAAGAATTCATCAAGAAAGAGTTTACCCCAAAAAAGAAAAAGCGCAAATATACCAAAAAATCCGACTATTGGAATAAAAAGAAAAATGATTCAGGGAATAATAAATAACAGGGGAATAGACTTCAAATACTCCATAGACATAGAGGAGGAAGATTATATTAATATTTATGTCAAGCAATGGGTTTTGGAATGGTGCAAGAAATACCACCCCGAAGCCTTCAAGGAAGCAAGCCAATTCGTAAAAGAATTAATTAAAAATGAAAATAACTAAAAAATTAAAATACGCCGAATTCGAGTGGGACGAAGAGATGAAATCTTTCATGATTACCGAAGAGGATGGCAACAGGGTCATATTAAATAAAGTATATGCGTTTGCATTTATGCGGTTCGTGATTCGCATGGCACAAAGAAATTGGCTCAGGAGCAAGAAAATTGTTGACAAGTCGGGTTCAAATATGGTATCATTAAAAGACAATGAAGAAAAGCCAAAAATCCAACATAACCAGACCACCATTTCATGGGGGGAAGCTCACGACAAACCCGAAGACATCCCCAGAGAGGGTTGCGAACTCGCCGATGAGCCATTTTAAGGCATTTATGCTAAATATAGATTCACTAGATATAATGTGTGCCACCGAGGAGGAAGAGTTCTTCTATAAGGATACAGACGAACCAGTACTCGAAGGTGACCCAGTGGGTCTAGACATAGAGAATGGGGGCGAAGTGGAGTTGGTGCTTTTTACTAATGTCTACTGGAACCCGAGTTTTTAGTGTAATCAACAATGGAGGTACACACTATGGAAAGAATATGGGAATATAGAATAAAGTATAACGCGGAAAAAGATCATTCAGCTCTTGACAGCTACCATTACTATAATGCAGAAAATGCACACGATGCCTACGAATATGAAATCGAATCGATGCGGAACAGAGGTCAAGAGTATCAAATAATCTCAGTGGAGAAAAAATGTCCTTACAGAGATTCTTGGCTTGATGAAACCGAATACGCCATTTCGAATGATTAACTTTTCGGAAGACTGCCACGAGTATGGCTCACAAAAGGAGCTCAAGGATTTAATCAATGAAGTAATTGAGAGTCTCGGAAAATACTCGGAAGGGTCAACTCACGGAGGGCTTTCGCCGACAGCAATACAAGACATAATATCAATCCTATTATACCAAGAAGACAACAGTTCGGTAAGCGTCAAAATATCCAAAGATATAGACGAATACCATCTTTACCTACAAATTTTAAATAAAGAAAAATGAAATACGATATAGTAGTTAAGGGGCAGAGCTTCAAAGGCGACCCCACCAAGAGCAAACCCGACCCGAATCAACCCTTTGGCAAAGTCGATCACAATGCCCTAGGATTCGGGTGGAGGCCAGGAAGAGACAAGGAGTCTATTCTGGTTGAGGACTGTACAATTGATGCCAATGGGGTAGCGGAAGGCTTAAAACTATCCTATGCACATGATGTGACAGTAAAGAATTGTACAATTACAGGAGGATACGAAGACTGCGTAGACATAGTGAGGGGAGGAAGGATACTCTTTGAGGGATGCACCTTCATCGCAAACAACACCAAGCACCACTTCACGATTAAATGCCAAGTAGACGATGTTAAAATTGTGAATTGCATTTTTCGAAATAACTTTCGCTGGATTTGGGATGGAGCATTCGTTGACATGGGTAATTGGGGAACCTACAATGTAGAGGACTTGCCAAAAACAAAAAACATTCAAATAATAGACTGCACGTTTGAAAATGTATCTTGGTGGAAGAGGATTCTCACCCGAAGATTATTTGCAGAGAATGCTATAGTAAAAAACACAAAAGGATTCAATTTAAAAATACCCAAACTTTTTGTTAAAATATTCTGGCACCACAAGAGGTACATGAAGAACAAATAAGCCACCTTAGCTCAGTTGGTAGAGCACCTCACTTGTAATGAGGATGTCGTCAGTTCGACCCTGACAGGTGGCTCCATAAGTCCTAGTAGCCAAGTGGCAAGGCAGGAGTCTGCAAAACTCCCATCATCGGTTCGATTCCGATCTAGGACTCCATCCAGTGTATATAATAAAATGACACGTCAAGAAATTATACAAAACCTAATACAGAGAGTAAACGCCAAGAATTATCTAGAGATCGGGATAGGAGACGGAAAAGTCTTTGAGCGCATTCAATGCGACAAAAAAACAAGCGTAGACCCATGTTTTTCAGATGGGTCACAGGATTTAAGCCCCACGTTTAAATTAACCTCAGACGCATTCTTTGAGCAGAATAGAGAAACATTTGACGTTATTTTTATCGACGGCTTACATGAAGCAAACCAAGTCGAAAGAGACATGAACAATTCCCTTAAAGCATTAAATACCAATGGTTTTATAGTTTGCCATGATATGAATCCTACATCTGAAAACATGCAAAAAGTCCCAAGAATTCAAAACGAATGGACTGGGGACTGCTGGAAAGCTTGGGTTCGAATCAGAACATCCAACCCCCATTTAAGTATGTGTGTCGTTGACACAGACTATGGTTGCGGGATAATACAAAAAGGCTCACAGGAGTTGTTGGAGTTGCTAACATACGAAAACCTAAATAATAACAGGAAGGAATGGCTAAACTTGATTAGCGTTCGGGATTTCATAAAACTATGTACATAATACTAGGAAAAAACGGATATATAGCACAAGCCATTGAATCCGAGCTTAAAAAAAGAAAACTGCACTACTTATCCCTAAGCAGGGAGGATCTTGACTATACAGATTTCAAAACTTTTTCTGATTTTTATCACTTAAATTATAACGACCATTCATCGCCCACCAAAAATTCAATAATAATTAATTGCGCAGGATACATAGGTAAACCAAATGTGGACGCCTGCGAATTAAATAAAGACGACACAATTATGGGGAATGTTATTTTTCCTACAAATTTAGCAAATCATTGCTCAACCAACACGTCCACCCTAGTCCAAATATCCTCTGGATGCATCTACAACGGCTACGAAAAGAATTTTTCCGAAGAAGACGAACCAAATTTCACCTTTCAGAATGGTAGCTTTTATAGCGGGAGCAAGGCTTTGTGCGAGAGGGCTATACTGAAGCACAACCCCAGGTCATATCTATTCAGACTAAGAATACCCTTCGATGAATGCGAGAGCCCAAGGAACTATCTCACCAAGATACTTAATTATGACCGCCTACTGGACGCAGAAAACTCTCTATCTCACAGAAGGGATTTTGCAGAATACTGCATTGAGCTACTCGAAAGAAAAGCTCCCCACGGAATCTACAACATAACAAACAGAGGCAGCGTTACCACAAGCGAAGTTGTAGAGCTCATTAAAAAATACAATCTTTCCAATAAAAAATTCAAATTCTTTAAAAACCTCGAAAAGTTTACCGAAGAGGTGTCAGCCCCCCGATCCAATTGCGTCCTCGACACATCAAAGCTTGAGGGTCATATAAAAACGAGAAGTACAATAGAAGCCCTAGACGATGCGATCTCCAAATATGCCAAGAACCGTAAGTACGAATGAGGCTCCTTGTTTTTTTACTAATTTCAGCTAACCTCTGTTTGGGAGGGACAATCATTCAAATAAAGGATTTTATATGCGGATGTGAATATTGCGACACAGTTAACACTGGCGAACCTTTAGATATAGGCAGGCACATGATCATGTGCCATAGCTGGAAGGAGGCAACGCTCAAGACTATTAAGATAATGAACGAAACAAAAAAGCCTAAGCTAACTGATAGAAATAAAACCGAAGCTAAGCCGAAAAACAAAACTGCTAACGCAAAGAAGCCAAATAAACAAAAACACGAATGGAGCCAAGACAGCGACGGAACTTGGGTCTTTTCAAACGAGAACCATTTATTAAATAAAGACGGGTGGATATATAGGGAGAGCATGGGTTGGCTATGGAGTTTTAATAAAAAAATGTTTTTATATTCAGAGTATTATGGCTGGCTTTATAACTATAAGTTCAACGGCAAGAGAGTATTCTATTGGTACGACAGGAGAAAATGGATTCTGCCCACCAAACCTAAAAACTAGTCCCCATCACTTCCGTAAATCAAGTTCGACAACCTAAGCCTCTCCTCCTCGCTCATTCTCTTGTAAATACTCTTAGCCCTAATCCAAGCACACCTCACCCTGCAATGAGGATTTGGCGTAAACGTCTTATCCCCAAGAACTAAGACGGTGAGATAGTCAATAACCCTACCTTCAATATCTTTATGCATAATAAATTTTACACAAAAAGGTTGACATTTAGGGCAAAACCTGCAAGACTTTATACATCATGAAAAATACAGAATTCATTCAACTAACAGAAATGTGGCAAGACGGACTCTACGTAGAAGTAGGGGAAGTAATTTTCAACGAAGACTGGAGCAATGCCAGATTGGCAGAGTTCTGCGTATATTTTAACAAATATCTTGGGTCAGGACAATTCTCCCTACTATATAAGTTTCTGTGAGCAACCTAGAAATACTATGGGATACTTACGATTTTATTTTAAATAAGATCGTATCTTTAGAGGATGAGTTTTCTCACCTTATAGATAATGCGGAAGTAGATTCAGCGAAGTTCAAAAAACTTTGCACTCAACTAAATAACGCTTACGGCAAGCAACTGCTCACCATCAGAGAGCTAAAGGATTTCTATAAGAATAATCCCAAAGATATTACAAAAGAACGAAGGGTGGCGGTTGAAACTTTTGAGGAGCTAGAGGAGGTTACCGAAGAATTAAAGCAGGTTATCGGGGAAAATATCTCTGATTTATAAAAAAAGGTTGACAACGAAAACTCTTTAGCCTAGTCTTGTACATAATGAAACGAGGAAGACCAAAAGGATACTCTCCATATACAGACATCTCCTACGAAGAGCTTGCCGATTATGTGGGAAGGAAAACATTAGTTAAGGTTTGCAAGAGCTGGCTAGATGAACTCATCGGTCAGACAAGGCAACCCGAAAAAGACTGCGAGTATGTAGAAAAAAATACAGACAAAGCAGAAGAACCAAAAATAGAATACCAAATAACAAATTTCGATGAATAATAATTATTTCCCAGACCTAGTAGGTCAAAAAGCAGTAAAGCGAAAGCTTACATTTTATGTTGAGGCATTCAACAAGACAGGGGTCTGCCCCTTCCTTCTCCTGACAGGAGCAAAAGGGCTAGGCAAAACTGAATTCGCGAAAGGCTTTGCACAAAACTTAAAAAACAAAGACGGAACAAAGAGGGCTTTCTTGGAGCTAAATTGCTCAACTATAAAAAATAACGAACAATTCTTCGAGCAGATATTCTTGCCACTTGTAGCAGACAACGAGATAACCATTCTCTTTGATGAGTGCCATGCTTTACCCAAAGACCTCACGATGGCGTTCCTCACGATCTTCAATACGGAAACTAAGACCAAGAAGAACTTTGAGTGGAACGAAATGTCTTTTGAATTTAATTTCAAAAAGCAAACATTCATCTTTGCAACCACAGAGAGCGATAAGATTTTCCCACCACTTAAGGATCGTCTAACAAATGTTGACTTTGAGCCATACTCACGGAGTGAGCTTGGAGAAATACTGAAGCTATGCACGCCCGAAGCAATGATAACTGACGAGTGCATAAAAGAAGTGTCAACATCCGTAAGAAATAATGCAAGAAATGCAGTCATGAGGGCGAAGGAAATTTCTCTCTATTGCGGAGCGAAGTCAAATTACTTCTTTACGCTTAAAGACTTCAGAGACTTGTGTGAGCAAGTAAGCATTCTACCATTAGGGCTAACATATACCGAAAAGCAAATACTCGAAGTTTTAAATAAGCATGGATCAGCAACCCTAACAGGGCTTGCGGCAAAACTAGGACTAAGCAAAACATCAATACAAAGAGACCACGAACTTTATCTCCTAAACAAAAACCTCATTGAGATTGACGGCAAAAGAAAAATAACGGCTAAAGGCATGAAGATATGCGAGGAGCTTGAGAAAATATGAAGCTAACGGCAAAACAAAAGAAAATATTCCTCAAGTGTGCGGAGGAGCTAAACGAGCTTGCAACAAAGCTCTTGCAAGAGGTAAACAAGAAAGACAAGTGCAGGTATAACGACATTGTGCTTGAGTCACAAGATGTAGATGCTAGACTATCAGAGCTTAAAGACATACTTTTAATAGACAAAAACTTCCCAAACTATAATTCAAAAAAACTAGTTCTAGGCTCGGGCAAAAACTTTGCTTTTTAGCTTGACATTTTGAATAAAATATTAGATAATTAATACCATGAACATTGAAAACCAAAATATACCTGCATACAGATACAGGCTTTACGACTTCGCCCGTCCACACGGACACGAAGCGTCTCCACGATTTATATTTCTAACGAACAAGGAGGCGGCAGAAAAAAACTACGCCTTTGCACTCAATCACACCCAAAAGAAATACATCAAGGAACGATGAGGTTTGCAGTAATATTTTTAATTCTTTTCTCGGGTTGCACTCACTTTAAAAAGGAGAATGTAATAGAAGGGGTAGATTTTCCCACCTTGCCTCCTCATGTGATAGAGATCAATGAAGTGCCCCACCCTTTTAACCTCAATAATACCAATCAGTATATTGTCTGGGTTAACGGAAAGAGGGTGGGTATCAAAAATGAAGACAAACAGGCTTTAATAACCCTTGTAGGGGCTAGAAACATCACTCCTGTATCGGACGAAGATATTCATAATGGGAACGGATGGTTAAGACCGCTTTACCCCGACAGAAAAAGCTTTGAACTTGCTCTAATAAATAAAGAAGAAGAAAATGGTCAGGCAAATTGAAGCGAACCTTTTAGACTTTCCGCCATACTGCAAAAGTGATCCCAATAAATACATTGGGATGAACGCAATAGCTCATTCGTGCAACACGAGGAATGTTATGGGTGGAGGCATTGCGAAGCAAATAAAGAATCGCTATCCTCAAGCATATAAGGCAGACACAAAGGCTTACAATACAGAGTATGACAAAGATGGTCAATACGTTCATTGGCTTGGCAAATTTTCCAAAGCCGAGATAAATTCAAAGTTCCTCCCCGATGACAAAGGATACATTTACAATATGTATACCCAAGCTAATTTAGGGGCAGAAAGAAGACAAGTTCTTTATGAAGATTTTTGGCAAGCATTAAAAAGAGTTGAGCAAGACCTTTGCAGGACTTACAATGAACCCCCTTCCCGACCTGTTCTTGGACTGCCCTATGGAATCTCTTGCGGTCTTGCGGGGGGTAATTGGGGAATAATAAAAGCGATGATTGAAGATATTTTTCTTGACTCTCCAGTAGAATGCTATATAGTTAAGTTTGATTTAGCATGAAAGTTTTATATATAGTCAGAGGTCTTTCGGGGAGCGGCAAGACCACGATTGCACATAACTTAACGCATAATGTATTTTCTGCTGATGATTATTTTACTACTCATGCAGGGGATTATAATTTCGACCCCTCTTATTTGGCAGACGCCCATGAAGGCTGTTTCACCAATGTAGAGGAAGCGATGAGTATGGATGGAGTAGAGGTTATTGCGGTTGCCAATACTTTCTCTCAAGCATGGGAAGCACAACCTTATTTTAAATTAGCTAAAAAATATGGTTATTCTCCTTTTGTAGTAGAATGTCAAAACACTTTTGAAAATGTGCACGGAGTACCTGAATCAACGATTAATGCAATGAAAAATAGATGGGAAAGTTTAAAATGAAAAGCAAAGAATTAATAAATTTAATTGAGAAGGAGATCTCCAGACTCTCAAGCGACCACGACGAGGAGAACATTTATCTCATAAATAAGGTTTTACACCCAATGATTTCATTTATAGAGGATCACGATTCCTTGATTAAAGAAATCGCAAGAATCAGCGGTAAGCATATAACTTAATATGCACGAAGACATAATAGAACACATATCCTATGACAAGGGGTATCAAGACGCAATATATAAATATATGAATAAGTTAAATTGGATTGAAATTGAAGACGAAGCCCCCAAAAAAGGCAAGAGATTGCTTTATTTTCACGACATGACAGGCGTCAGCCTTGGATTCTACTTTGGAATAGATGACGAATATTGCTCCGAAACTGGTCATGTTTTTGGAGGTCAATTTGGCTTTTTAACAGGAGATGCTTCCCATTGGTGCTATATACCCGATTATCCCGAAGGATTTGAAGATATGCATATAGCTGATGCGGAATGGGCAAGAGAAGTCGAAGAAGAAATTAATCAAATAAAAAAACCAATTGGAGGCGAAGGTGAATCAATGGATTAGCATCGAAGATGAGCGACCAAAGGTTGGAAGCCTGCTATTATACTACTTTGACCCAGTAGGAATTCATTTAGGTTTTTATCGGGGATATGATTGGTGCAATGTTATTGACGGAAACGATGACTCGAAAGTTTGTCGCAAAGAAGGTCATATATTTGAGCACTACATGAACATGGGTTGTCTATGTGGCGAAGTTACGCATTGGATGAATGTGTCAGAGCCTCTTCCTCAAGAAATAATTGATGCAGTTAAAGAGGCTAGCTTCCCCAAGTTTTAATACCACACAACAATTAATAAATATATAATATGAAATGCCCAATAACAAATAGAGAAGACATGATTGACGATTGCCATATCACGATTGAGTTTGGATATGGAAGCAAGAAGGATTGTATGACCTATACCTTTTCGCCTGTACATGACGAGGTGGGTCAGAAAGTGCTTGAGCTTATCGAGTCTATGATTCAGAAAAGCCACGGCTCTTGTAAGAAACCATGCGTTGAGGATTTCGGGAGGGATGTAATGGAAGAATTATTTTCACCCGAAAATTGGGGCGAAAGGAAATGGGGCGAAGGAGATGATCCCTCTAAGGATCAAAAAGGGGAATGGGGGATATAGTTTAAGATTTTCCTTGACAATTCATACTTTAACGTCTATACTTATTACCATAATGAAAAGATTAAACAAAATGATGTACCTATCTTGGATTCCTGTGGACAAGCAATTGCATTTTCTGTACGGATTTCTCCTAACTATGTTTGGGGAGATTTGGTTACCTTTAATTGCTCTTGGCGTTTTTGCCAACTTAGTTAAGGAGCTTACTGATAAAAATAGAGATTGGATGGATTTCGTTGCAGGATGTGCAGGGTCATTACTAGGGGCATACTTTGTTTTAAATGAATTAATAGAAATATCATGGATGTAATTACCCAATGAGGGTTCGTGCAATATTCTGTTGTATTTATTTCAGCGTAATACCTTGGTGGATATACGAAAAGAAAAAGCATTACAGAAGAACCTATTGGAAGCACATTAAATTAAACTTTGGTCAAATAAAGGCTTGGCTATTAAAGCAAGAAACACAAGAAGATATAGATTTTGAAGAAGAAGTAAACCCAACTTGGAAAAAAGTTATTTCAAATATGACAAGATGAAAACATTACATAATACTAAAAATTGCAATTACAGAAGATTCTTGCACAAGAAATTAAAGCACGGCAAAATAAGTGGCAAGTTTTATAAGTTCCTTTGCAGGAACTTCCCTTATCGACTTACCGCAAGAGAAATACAACTTTGTGTTGGAAAGATTCTTGATGGTAGAATCACAGAAGAGAAAGCTATTACTACTTTACAAAAAGAAGGAAACGAACTCAGGCGACAAAAAGAAATGATGCAATCAAATATAGAGTGCAGAAAGAAAATTGGTCTGAATCACTATAAAAAATAAATTAAATGAAAATACTTCAATGGGCATGGGAAAGCGTTTGTTTGATTTGCATACTTTGTTTTTGCATTTGTGCGAGCCTTGTACTACTATTTTCAAATGAAGAAAAATAAAAAAACCAACGCCCCCAAACCCAAAGGAGGCAAAAACGGAAAAGGGGATTCTCCGAGAAATATATCTTCAAAATTCAAAAAGAACTACGAACGAATAAATTGGAAGAAAGAATGAGTGACCCAATAGTAATAATGGGTGTAATCATTGCAACCCTACTTCTCGCAGATATATTTTTATTTAAAAACTAATGGAATTTTACATGGACAGAAATGAGCTTTTGAAATATAAGGCGTACCTTGAGGACAGAGCTTGCAGGATTAGAAACCGAAAGCTTAAGTATATGGACTTAGGGGATGGTATTTGTGAGGTTGGCGAAGAAGAAGTTCTAGCGAGCCTAATACACCTTGTTCGTTGGATAGACGGAGCCAAGGGTCACGGAATTCATCGCGTAACCATTGACTTGGGAAAAGAATGACAAGAAGGAAGTATGACTCCGAAATATTACAACGGCAACATAGCACGATAAACGCTATGATCAAAGGCGTGTTAATAAAATACGATACGCCTTCTTGGGAAGATATAGACGAGGAATTTAAGGAGGAAATATTCAGCGAAATAACCAAGCCGAATATGTGCTATTATTGCAACGAAGCCAAAGCACAAGACCAAGACCACTTCATCCCAACCAACGGAAGGTCTTTTGACCCGCCATCGTTCGGGCTAGAGCATGAAGGAAACAAGATTCCCTCCTGCAAGCAATGTAATTGGAACAAGGGTAGCAAGCACCCCATAGCTTGGCTTAAGGCGGGAAGGTCAGAAACAAAAAACACAGAACCATTTACATTTTGCACAGAAAGAATAGATGCTTTTAATATGTTTTGGGAGCTTTTTGAGCATAAGCTGATCGCAGACAGGCAGTTAACCGATCTGCTAATTTCACAAATAATACCAAAGGTCGAAGAGCAGACGGCACACTTAGTGGATTTCCCGAGTTGGGCAAAACTTTAATGTTGACAATAAGCAGAAACTAGTCTAGTATTATTAACTATGCAAACGATAACAAAGAAATATAATAGATTCAAGCTAGAAGAATGTATCACATCCCTCCACCAAGTCAATGAAGACCTACAATCAATGATGCACAAAGAATTTGACACAAAAGAAGGCTTAACAGAAGACCAAAAAATGAACATAATCATAGGCATGATGGAGTTGCACAAAGTAAGGTACGATGCGACTTGGGAGTGCATGGAAGAGCTAATAAGGCAGGGCGATCTTAAATGAAATTAAAAGAAGCAATAAATATAGTTTTAAATAAAGCGGAAGAGTCTGCACTCGATGAATGTTCATCAGAAGGCGATCAAGCATTAGAGGCGGTAGAATTGTTAAGGGAGTTTTATCTCCGTTACGGATATTTTTTCGAGGAGTTTGATAATGTCGAAGGAAAAGGATAAAGAACTTAAGAGTCAAACCATATTCATGCCGACAATACAATTGTTTGACGGCAAATATGGAATATATAATAACATATGTATACATCACCCGATAAAAGGAATAAGGAAAAGAGTATCCTACGCCTTTTGGAAGCCTATTGTTGACGAAATGAAATGGATGCCGTTTGATAAAATGGTGGACTCCGTATCAATGCTATGGAATCAAATGGATCGAAGCCATAAGTTTAATACCATGAAACAGGCAGGTTTTGAGCTTGAATCAATGACGCTTTGCTTACTAGAAGCAAGAGACGAAGAGGTAAAAGAAGAGGCTCTTAACCCCGTAACAGACAACAACTTTTCCGTATTTTGGAATAAGGAGGCAAGTCGCAAATATACCTCTTGGGACGCTTATGTCTACAATGAAGAAGAAGAATGCGAAGAGTTGGACGAAGAAGAAGTGCCATTTTAATATGAAAAACTATTCTATAATTGAAGGAATAATTAGACAATCCACAAATAACCCAATTAAAAAAACAAATGAACCTAAACCAAATAATATTAGAGGTGCTAGAGAAACACGCAGACCAACAACCGAACATGGCGAGCGAGGTATTCAGAAAGACTCTTGCGGAGCAAATTGAGGCTGAAGTTGACAAATATTGCCAAAACCTTATGGAAGCGGTAGTCACAGGCTCTTGCGGAAACTGCTAACACACAAAGCCTTGGAACTTTTTTTAAAAAAAGCTTGACTTTAGTCTACTTTTAGTCAATACTTATACCATGCTATCATTCAGATCACATATAATAGACGAGATTCTCGTTGAGTACAAGGGTTTAGGGATAGAGGGTGAAGATTGCTCGCCTGTTGAGCAATATAAAATAACCTCCCACCCCCACCATGATGCTATGGCACTAATAAAGACAGGGGATGACGCAAGCGTAGTATTGTTTACCGATGAGGACTTAAAAGCTTTTAAAAAGCTAGGTTATGCAGTTTGCCATAATAAGCTTGACGAGTTTGGAAAAAAGGTTTATATTCATCACAACATGAGAACATTTAAGGAAAATAAAGAATGAGCGAGAGAGTCGAAAAGTTAATTGCAGAAGAAAGTGCGGAGATAATCCGTATGCTAGTGGACGATGAGGCAATTTATGTTCAAGCAGTTTATGAGCTTGACAAAGACGGCAAAAGAGTCTATGATTGGGAGACAATGGAATATTCTTTTTACACAGACATGGAAACCCTAATTTCATTAAATCAGCAAAAGGAGCATTGAAGCAAATAATGCCTAGAGATATAGTAAGAGAGATGTGCGAAGACCTGTTGAAGCTTGTCAAGAAAAAAGAATCCACTAGTGTAAATATAGATGATGAAGAAGCAAAGCCTCCAAAAGCAAATAGCGAAGCTCCAATCCGAAATAATAAGAAAAGGGATGGGTCAGTTTAAAAATTCAAATAGAGAAAAGATTCGGAAACTAGAAGAACTAATAAAAAGAGCAAAAAATGAAAATTAGACTAGGACTAAGAGGTAATTCTGATGCAGTTCAAGCGATTATCGTCAAGCTAGACGATCTTACCCTTGTTAGTGCTGACAATATCTTTCTTGCAGGGGATGAGGGTAGGAGAAATATAGGCAGGGGCATAGTTTCACTACTTGAGTCCTTATCTAGTTGCGATAATCATATAGAAATAGGCGACAAGATCATACCTATGATAGAATCTGAATTAAATATAAAAGAAGGAACTTTAAATAAATTTATAGACGAATAAATATGTCAAATAACGAATACAATAATGGGCTAAAGAAAGGATATAGTCGATCACTACATATACTTAGACAAATAGATAAGGACATTAAATACCCCGACATGAGCGATGCTTGGGGCGAAGAATATCTCGTATATAATACCAAGAAAGATTTTATGCACGAAATATATGGTGCAATAAAAGATGAGATGGAAGTCGAATATGGCACGATTGAGCTTGACTTTGATGATGAAGAATTGTTAAAATATATGAAACTCGCACACGAGGAAGGAATGAGCTTCAACGAGTGGATAGAGCATACCCTAACACAAATAATAAAAGAATTAAAATGAAACTATCAATAACATTACATGGAAAAACTTATAGCGTAGAATCTCAAGATGATGAGTTTGAGGGCGAACACATATCTGAAGTAATTGAGCATTTTAAAGGGCTACTTGTCAACGCAGGTTACCATCCATCTAATGTTGATGAATATTTCAATACAGAATATCAATGGTTCAACAACGAAGAGCCGAAATTGACTGAAGACCAAATCGAGGAACTAATCGAAGTAAATAAAGACATATTAACCAAATTTGAAGATTCAGCCTTAGAAAAGCGAGTAAAAACTTTATACGGAGATGACGAAAAAATAGACCCAAATAGTATTCGTGCAAATACTCCCGATTGGCAAGAGGGATACGAACAAGGCTTGCTTGCAGGTTATACTAAGTCCATTGTTCTTATTAGGCACTTGCAGAAAGTATGCGAATATCCCTCCCTTGCGTGGGGAAGGCTTGAAAAGGCAATGGAATTAATTTCGGAAAATATAGAAACAAATAACAATGAGTGAAATAATGGATGACTTTGATGGAGGATTTGCTGATGGACATGAGGTTGGACATGAGCAAGGATACGATGAAGGCAAAGAGTTCGCACAAAAGAAAGTGCTTGAACTTATGAATGAAGTAATAGATGAATATAAACTTCTTGCACAAGCAGGAAAGATGGATTCCGAGTCTACTAGAATACCTAAAGCTCAACTCAATGCAGTAGAATTTATGAAGCGTTGGGTTTGTAGTGGTGGACACACAGACGAGGACGGCAACAGGGTTTGCCTTGTTTGGTAAAAAAAGTTCTTGACAGATTCCAAAATCTAGTCTAGTGTTATAACCATGAACAAAATTTTTGAACGGATCATGGTCATCGAGGAACACCTCAACGACCTCATCGAAGATATTACCATTGGGATAGAGCATTGCCCAAATAATGCCGAAGAAATCGAACACGAATTAATTTCCGCATCAAGAGCGGTTAGTCGTGTCTATAATTTAAACAAAGAAAACTTTAATAATGAAACAGATTAACATAAATAAACATATTTCGGGCAAGAAAAAGCTAGGTAGAGGAATCACAGGCTCAAAAGGTAGCATTGGAGTTCCTACAGGTGCATTTGGGAATGGTAGCAAATACAATAAGCGAAAAAAGAAATGAGAGAATACTTAATAGTACAACTAAAAGATTTAGTGAAAACTAATCAAATTGACCGAATACACGCACAAGAGGTTCTTGAGCTTTATGACGAAGAAGAAGAGGACACAAGCGAGGCAACTGCAATGGATAAAGCACAACAAGACATTGAAATAATTATACAAGGAGAATGGCAATGAAATATACAGACGAAAATATAGATAAAGTCGCACAAAAAATTGTGAACGATATGGACTTAGATAGCATAATGGGTTGGGTTTATGATGACCTTTGTGCCACTATGTGGAAAGATGACGCTCATTTCATTGAGCTACTAGAAATGTATGGAATTGATGAAGAAGATTTCGTTGACTCCACATGAGCAACAAAGAGTTTGGAAAATATCTTAGAGAAAACACTTGACAAGATCGCCAAGACCTGTCAGTATTAAATCATGTCTAAGAAAATTACAAATAAGTGGGACGAAGAAGTCGAAGTCCATGTTGGCGATTGGGTTGGTTTTAAATGCGACATTGAGCAATATGGAAAAGTTGTTGCTTTTCGTCAAGGTGGATTTATCCTAGAAAATAAGGATGGATTCATTGGTGAATATATAGGTGGAGATACTGAGACTTTAGTATCCCATGATGAAGTATGGAAGGATTAATATATGGATGCTCACGAATATAGATTAAAAGAAATTAACAACAAAAATATTTCAAATATAGCAAATTCACTTGAGGACTTAACGAAGGTCATGCAACAAATACTTAAAATATTACAAGAAAAGAAATGAGACTAACAAAATATCAAAAAGCAAGATTGCAAGAATTTAATTGGGATGTTTATACAACCGATAATGGAGAGCAGAATTGTGCTTGGATTAGCATTAACCCCGAAGATGGAGCAATCTTTGGTCAAGTTGTGGAAGAATTAGGCTTGACAGGAGAAGGAGAAGATGTCAAACTTCTTATCGTAGCAACTCAAGAGGATTCGCCCGATGAAGATTAATAGAATAACCGCACTAGAGAATGTACTGATTCTAGCAGAAGAAAGATTGGAACAATTTCAAGACCCCAATTATACTGATGCAGATATAATTATTGCTCAAGATTCGATTGATGCAGTTAAAAATCTTTTACATATACTAAGAACAGGAGTCTTAGATACAAACGCAGAACAGACAAATATAGCTTTAGCAAAAGATGACAGATAATTATACAATTAATGTAAATATTTCAAACGAAGAACTAGAAGAAATGCTCTATGAAGATAAAGGGTTTGAGTGGTTTTTCACCCCTACGCTCGATACGAGAAAGGGTGAATCGGACAAAAGCCTAGTCATCAAAGTTCTTTTAAATAAAGATCGTGAATACGAAATACCCAAATAAATGAAAACATTATACGAAGAAGAAGAAAAAATATATACAAAGGAAGATTACTTTGTTGTAAATAAATTGCCCACTAGAAAGGGTCATCCATACGCCTTCAGAAATAAGGCAACCATGTTGGTTTGTCGGTCTAAGTGGAACGACACAGGAGAATGTCACGATGGACTCATTTGGGCATCAAGCCTAGATGACGCTAAGTCATTTATAGACAGGGAGATAGAGAGAGCGGAGTAACTTTTTTTAAAAAAAACCTTGACAAGATCGCCAAGACCTGTCAGTATTAAATCATGCAAACACTAGAAAAGCTATTCAAGATTGATTCCGTAGGGAGACTTAGGGAATGGACTATGCACATACAAGGAGACTCTTTCCATGCGGTAAAAGGGTTGGTAGGTATGAAGCTAACAGAAGATAAACCAACTACTGCAACCGCAAAGAATGTAGGTAGAAGCAACGAGACATCCGATGAAGAACAAGCGGAACTTGAGGCTAAAGCAAAGTGGGACAAGAAACTTAAAGAAGGTTACGCACTCACTCCCGAAGATGCGGAAAACAAAAAGTATTTCGATCCCATGCTTGCACAATCCTACGATGACCGAAAGTCCGATGTCGAACAAACCTTTGAGAAAGGTGGAATGATTTATGCTCAACCAAAGCTAGACGGCATTCGTTGTATTGTTCGCAAGGAAAAAGATGGAGTCGTAGCAAGAACCCGAAAGGGAAGAACTATTGATTCAGTACCACATATAATTAAATCACTAGAACCATATTTCAACGATGACGAATCTTTGGTACTTGATGGAGAATTATATAATCACGACTTGAAGCATGATTTTAATAAAATAGTTTCATTAGTGAGAAAGCAAACTCCCTCACGAACCAAATCTGATACGGACAAATCTTTTCAGAAAAAACTTGACAGGTATGCAGACGCTATGGTAGAATCGGAAAAACTCGTTCAATACCATATATATGATATTCCAAAGAGCGATACATTTAGAAGGAGAAATCTTTTCTCGGAAAGATTCTTTGCAATAGATATATTTGATGATGAATATGTAAAAATGGTTAAAACCCAAGTCGCTTTTAGCTTTGATGATCTCGATGATATATATAAACGATATGTCGGTAGTGGCTACGAAGGTCAGATGATCCGTATAAATTCGGGCTACGAGCAAGGCAAGCGAAGCATGAAGCTATTAAAGCGAAAGGATTTTATGGATGCGGAGTATGAGGTTGTCGGGATTGACGAAGGCAATGGTAACAGATTAGGTACTGCAAAGCATCTCGTCTGCTATTGCCCGAAAACCGATCAGACTTTTAATTCAAATATAAAAGGGAACTTCAAATACCTTGGAGAAATTCTCAATAATCGTGAAGAATATATTGGGAAGCAAGCAACGATCAAATTCTTTGAGCTTACTCCCGATGGAGTTCCTCGCTTTCCCTACGCAATCGCCTTTAGGGATTACGAATAATTTGAACTATAAATCATTGATAATGAGAGGTTTATAAGCCTCATCAAAAAAAGTGCTTGACATTCAAGCATTTTTCCTCAAGACTTATATCATCATGCAAATCACACTTACAGAAAAACTACTTAATTTTGATTTAACGAATAGTTTCGATCAGATGCTATTCCCATTTAAACAAAATGTCGAGCAAGCTCAAGCGTTGCACAAGACCAATCAACTCAAGAATGTTGATAGGTTCTTTGACAACCTCACCTTGAAGTTGGTCAAGACTGAAACGGAGTATTGGGAAAACCTAAAGGTTGACTCTCATGCAGAATGTTTCAAGCGTTGGGTATTCGCAATCATGTCGGTACATACCACATGGGAGTCGAATGTGCGAGGTTACGAACTTGCAACCAAGGATATGTCTTGGACTCTTGACAAGGATGCTCTTGCGAGTATGATTACAGATGCAAGGGTAGGGATTAACCATAGACGCAACAAGGGCTTATGGCAACTCGTAGAAAAGTTTCGGGACAATCCCGATCAGTTCTACAAGCAAGACGATGAGACTTGGCAAGAGTGTCGCAATCGCTTGATTGGCTCGATCTACGGACTTGGAAACGCCAAGACAACCTATGCGTTGGCATTGGCACATCCGACTGAAGCACAATTATGTTGCTTGGATGTTCACTTATTGCGTTTCATGGGTCACGATCTCTCAAATGGTCATGCAAGTAACCTCAAGGTTTACGAACAGATGGAAAATGAGTGGCTTGATCGTTGCAACAAGTACGGAGTCGCTCCGAATGTCGCAAGGGAAATTTATTGGAACAAGGTTCAAGGCAGGAGAAATTCTCGCTATTGGTCTTACTGCTTGGAGAAGTAAAGATGGAAGAAAAAATGAAACAAGTTTGGATTTGGGACGAACATATTGCACATATTGACGATGTGGCAGAAAGGTATGCAAGCGAACGAACAGACATTAAGGAAGCAGAAGATACCGATCAATGGGAACATGATTATTTAAATAAAATTTATCTAAGACATTTAGAATTATCTAAACAATATATATAAATGAATAGAAACGAATTAACTTGCAATGACCTTCATTACAAAAATGCAAAAACATTTGAACTTTGTGGGTACGGACAAATGATGAAAAAACTTGAAAAGAAATTTAGCGTATATAATAAGAAGAGAAAAGTAGGAAAGAGAAATCTTGTCCGAAGAAACGCAAACAAGTACGCACACTCAACTGATTAAAATAAAATTATGAATTATTGGCAAAACAAACAAATACATTGGCACGATTATCGCCCCGAAAGTATATTCGTCAAGCGAAATAGTACAAGTAGTCAATTCGACAACGAGATTCAAACTGCGTCCTATACAACCAAGACAGGGTTCTACAATTTCCTAGAGGATCACCAAGGCAAGCACAAGGGCATTGGAGTATGCGTTAGACTGCATAGTCTCAAGGATGAATTCCCTTGTGCTGAAATTGACTTCTTAAAATATGGGTTGAATAAGAAATATTCCAATGGTGAAGATAAATTCACCTCACCTAATGCTATTGCATATATAACAAGCAATCATAGGTGGAAGCAATATCAATGGGATCAAGCAAGCCAATCCCATGTACTCAAGCAAGGCTCAAGCGTTGCTAGAGATGACGAAGGTTACCAAGTCCACATGAGTGCGAACCAATCGCAATTCGGTGGAGATCGCAGGGAATGTCAAGAAATCCTTGATATATCTTGGGCGGTTGTAGACCTCTTGATCGAAAGAATTTTGCCTTTGAAAAGAAATGTCTTGACAAAGGTCGCTTAATCTGTCAGTCTTATATTATGCAAACGAAAAACAAGCAACAAGAAGAACTAGATTCCTTAATTGAGGAAATTAGCCGAAAGCGAAAAGAGCGTCAAGAAGCTCTTTTGAATACTATTCAAGAACTGAATCCCGAAGCAATGCTTGCAGATGGTTTTGACGAATGCGTCATGGGCTACGATAAGGATGGCAGAGTGATCTATTCAGTTGAGGAAATCATTGGGACTCTGATGAGTCGAGATGGCATGACTCACGAAGAAGCAATCGAGTTTTATGGCTTTAACATTGAATGTGCGTATGTAGGGGAATTCACTCCAATATATATGTATGAAGAATAAACCATTAGTGTAATTATATTAAGGAAATGAAAGAATTAAAAGAACTGATTAATTTAAAAATCGAGGAGATCGCAAACTATTCAATCGACACACAAGAGAACGAGGAAAGATATATCCATGAGATAAATTGCCTTATCCAAACGAGGTTTCTCCTCTTTGGTGACGAGCAAATTCTCGTAGACTGAAAAAAAATGAAAAAAAGGGTTGACATTCTCTCAAAACCTGTCAGACTTATTATATAACACTTAGAAAACTATGATTATCACACAAGAAAAATCCAAGCGAGTCGTATCTTCACACGATTTTGACTCCGTTGAATGTACGATTGATGCAGAAGATATGCGATATGTCGCATCCCTTCTCCGCAACAATTACTCTAATCCACCTCTTGCAGTTGTGCGAGAGATTAGTGCGAATGCACTTGATGCGAACAATGAGGCAAAAGCTACTCGAAAAGTCGAAGTAACGATTCCCTCTAAGTTTAAACCGCATTTTTGTGTTCGTGACTTTGGTAGTGGATTGAGCCAAGAAGATGTTTTTGGCTTGTATTCAAAGTACGGAAAGAGTACCAAGCGAAATTCCAATTCGTATATCGGTGCTTTCGGTATTGGCAAATTTGCACCATTGTCTTATGGGAATAATTTCACTTGCGTTTCGTTTCACGATGGAGTTAAAACTTCTTATAATGTTTTCGTCAATGAAGATGACGATACGAAAATCGTGAAGATGCACGAAGAACCTTCCAATGCACCAAGTGGTTTGTCGGTTGAGGTTGCGATTGCAGACGAAGATATAGAGACTTTCAGAACGATTGTCAAGGCTTTTTTCAGATTTTTCTCTGATAAAGATATGCCTAAGTTTATAGGCATTGGTGACGATGAAGAATTTTTCGATAAGTACGATATTGTACTTGAGGCAAAAGATAAGTCATGGTTCATCATTGATGACCAACAAGACTATTGGAGCAGAAGTCATTCGGATTCTCATGCCTTCATGGGTAGAGTACATTACCCGATGGTGACTAATTCCATTAATTTCACATCTTATGTTGACGATGATGACGATGGAACTAAAGTTCATGCTTTGGAGGAAATTTGCCGACAAGATAATCTTTACATTCGGTTTGATATTGGGGAGTTAAAACTTCACCATAGTCGAGAATCCTTGGAGTATAACAAAGCTACGCAAAAAGCTATTGTAGAACATCTTAGGAAAGTCAAGGATGACATTGAAGAACTTGCGAAGGAAAAACTAGAAGGTGCAACCTGCCTATGGGATGCCAAGGCAAAGTACGCACAGGTTGTGAATGCGTTGCCTAATTCTCTGAAAGGGATTTTTGAAAATTCTTTCAAGTGGAAAGGTATTCCGATAACCTCGTTTGCCTTCAACAGACCTTATACCTACCATGAAAATATTATCATTACTGAATATACTAAGCAAGATGATGATGTCGCAACGGATGGGTATAGAGTGAGGTCTAAAAAGACCTCCAACATATATGTTCAAAAGAATAATCGCTTGATGTACCAAGACCTCAAAACTCCGCATGGAAACGCATTGAGGGCTAGAAATATTTTCAACACAGATGTGGATATTGAGGCAGTTTATGTTGTCTCGTCAGACAGGGATCGTGCTACTGATTATATTTTCACCGATGACGATGGATGGAGATTCGATCTCATTAATGATGAGAATATGTTCAAAACATCTACGACTGAAAAGGCAAAACTGAAGCAAGGGACGAGAGCAAGCGGAGAGAGTCGGGCAAGTGTTCCTACATTCGTATATGAGCCAAAAGGGTATCGTATGCGAGATCAATGGAGCAATGGAGCAGAAGTAGACGATCTTGAGAAGGAACTTGAGGACGATGCAAAACTTGTATATGTTCCCATTAGTAATTATAAACCAAGCGGAGTAACCTATGATTTGGACGATCTGAAAAGACAATACAATGGTGTAGCATCTTTACTCAAGACTCTTGGTGCAGAAGGCGAATCCTTATATGGTATTCGCTTAAAGGATGTATCGAACTTGGATAAATCCAAGTGGATCAAGTGGGACGATTATCGAATAGAACTCGCTAAGAAGCATCTTCTTAATCACAAGAAGGAACTTCTACGAGGAGAAAAAACTATCGCATACAAGGAGCATAGGTACGAGATGAATCATGTCAATGCTCTTGAGTCCTTGCTTGCAAACAAAGCATTCCTTGCGATTGCAGGAACGCTGACGGATGGCATCACAGGGACACACGATGTTGTTGAGGCATCGTCCATCTTAATAGACTCGCAGGAGTCCAACGATCTAGTGGAAACTTTATATTCATTGAAGAAACTCGTTATGACAGAAGATAAGGATTGGTACGAGAATAATCTCTCAATTAAATATAATTGGAAAACATTCAATTACCTCTGCAAAGATATTGCCGAAAAATACCCATTACTTGTGAATATATCCAAAGAAATTTACGGATGGCAGAGCATGAGCGACTTTGACTTGGGAAAAAACATTACAGATTATATTTCTATGTGTGATAAGCTAGGGGATGAGGCATGAAAATGCCTCTCCCCGAAACTTTTTCCTTGACATTTACAGACATTTCAACTACAATTATACTATAACAATCAAAAAATTATGAGCGAAAAATTAGCGTACAACTTGAGCGAGGATTCCATTACTATTTACTATGATGGAAAACCGCACACAATCCGAAAGGACAATGCAAACTTCTCCGCTTTGCGATCAGCACTCTTTGAGGCTCGCTACGAAGATGTTCCCGAACTGCTTGACATTGAGAAGGCGGTAGAGGACTTTGTAGAGGGTGAAGTAGAGGTTCGTGACGAAGTGGTCTACTACAAGGGCAAACATCGACTTCATGGAGTCGTTGTTGACAAACTCTTGGATATGCTACGAAGTGGAATGAAGGACTCTACTCCGATCACCAATTACATTGGGCGATTGATGGAGAATCCATCTTCTAATTCAGTAGACGAACTTTATACCTTTCTAGGGTATCGGTCTTTGCCGATTACTCCCGATGGAAAGGTCTTGGGTTACAAAGGAGTACAGGATGACTTTTGGTCGAATACAGGCAATGCAGATACCATTGTATTGCAAGGTGAAACCAATGAGCGTCACCAAATCTACAACGGAGTCGGTGAAACCATCGAGATTCAGCGTAGAAGTGTTGACGATAACAAGGACAACCATTGCTCTCATGGACTTCATATCGGTTCGTATGATTACGCAAACGGATGGAGTGGAAGTCATGGTCGCTTGTTGCTCGTTGAATTCGATCCCCAAGATGCGGTAAGCGTACCGACTGATTGCGACTTTCAGAAATTGAGGGTATGCAAGTACAAAGTGGTAGCAGACATTACCGACTCCCGAAAAGAACTCGATAAGGTCGTGTATGAGCCTAATAAGCCTATCTACGGATCAGATAGAGATCATTACGATCACGATGATTCCGAAGTCGAAGGAGATTGGGATTGTTGCGAAGATGATGACTATGAATGCGAGCATGATGACTTTGATGAAGGTTCTACCGCTCGTCTTGCAGTCAGAAATTACATCGAGAATAAACTTGACAACGGAGAAGAAGTTACTCTTAAACTTATATCTTCATTAAAGACTTGCCGTGAGGAAGGTTGGAGAGTTCGTGATGTTGCAGTTCTCGTAGAAGAACTTGGTTTCGAGCTTCAAGAGGACGATGATGAAATCATGTCTAATTGGAGGGTTTCCTAATGGAGACTATTACAGAAACTAATTCTCTCACAGAAGCAATCCTTGAGGCAAGTTCCGTACAGGTTGACGCTTCATGGGCAATTCTCAAGTACAAGGAAATTGGCATATACCGAAAGGTAGCTTGCCTTTCTTCTTTGTTTCAGCTTCCGTTTGATAATGTTATTAATGAACTCCCTCAAGATGAGGAAGGTCGCATTCTCGATTATAAGACAAGGCACATTATCCATGATGCCTTACTTTCGGTTTCGTGAACGAAGAACATGAGTTACGGATTCATCTGCTCAAAGAGGAACTAACTCAAGTATTGGAAGCAATAAGCGAAAAGCATAATCATATTATAGCACAGGAACAAGTTGGAGAGTATCTAGGAATGTTAATAGAGAGTCTCAAGTTCTTCCATGAACAAGGAAATTGGCAGAGAATGGAATACGATTTAGCTTACGCAATCGCTTTCCTTCCATCTGCATTCCCTATTTAATATATGTTGGCAAATATGAAGTTTCCTTTCTTGGATGAAATTAAAAACCTAAGAGCAGAAGTCCCACAAGAATATTCAAATGCAAAAGACATTAAGTTGAAATATCTTAATAAGCAAAATCGATTCAAAACCATTGACCAACTTAACACTTATTTAAATAAATTAAGCAATGAAGAGTTCGTTCTCTTTACAAACGAAATGATTAAAATATTAAAAGAAGAAAGGGACGAGGAAAATTGTTCTTGACTTTCGGGGCATATTGCTCTAGTCTTATATCATGTACCAATTAATAGAATATATAAACAACTTTCTTATTCTGACAGGATGTTTGATTGCATTACTCTTTATTTTATTTTTAGCATTTACGCACAATGACCAATAACAACAAAATCAAATCCAAGGTTCAAGAAGAACAGAATGATCTCCGTGATATGCAAATGGAGATTCGTGACCTTGAGGCAGAGTTGGAATGGATGCACTCTAGAGAGCCGAATGAGTACAAGTACATTGCTCACCTTGAGGCTCGTATGAGAGAACTCTACGACAAGGTAGATGCCCTTCTAGGATATGATGGTTAATACCAATTAAGTAATACAATATACATCTTATCCATATATAATCTATAATAAGGAACATATAACACACTAATATTATTACTTGATTTATTCTTACTACTTGATTATTATTAATTTGTATATAAATCCCTATAAATAAAGGGTTTCGGTAGTGGGAGACAATGGGTCAGAGTGGTTCATAGTGGAGTACCCGACTTCAATATATATAAATAACAATATAAATATGAAACACGATCAAACAAAAAGCAAAAATCAGACTCAATCTACAATGAACAAAATTACTTCAAATATAATAAGCATTAAAGATATGTTCAAGCCTAATCTACTTTTAATTGATACAAATAAAATCAAAAGTCGGGCAAATAAGAATATAACTGATCTAAATATAAATACGAGCGAATCAAATAAGCGTAATAAGTACGGATTTCCAATCTTTTCCAAGTAATCCCATCCCATACGGCTCTAATTAATATATTTTCACTTATTATTATAAATTAATTTCGATTTCTGTTCTTTTTGACTTGACAAGAAGGCAATATTGAGTCATGATTAAGGTATGAACATCGAAAACCGCTCATTGAAATATGTCGAATTCCATATGTTTGAGACATTCAACCCTGTCTTTCTTGAACAAATGCAAATAGAGGGATTTTGGCATGACGATAATGGACTACCTCGCTATGAGAGCCTTGTCGCAAACACGGACGAACAGGAGGGTAATAATATCAGTTATCTGTTCCCTAGTTTTGACCCCGATTCAGACAGGTATGACAACTACGACTTTCAAGGATAAATATATGAGTGAACAAACACAAATGATTAATACCTTGCTTGATGAATATAATAGTATTAAGCAAAATAAATCAAATAATGGCGATTCAATAGAACAGATTACA
>Ga0315328_10000109_pt1 | contig 31268 bp, 29 predicted proteins | sample M120032315metaG_FD_203462 | JGI IMG/M metagenome (GOLD analysis project Ga0315328, IMG submission 203462) | Ammonia-oxidizing marine archaeal communities from Monterey Bay, California, United States - M1 200m 32315 | ecosystem: Environmental > Aquatic > Marine > Intertidal zone | place: USA... | reverse complement strand
TAACCGAAGTGTTAATGGAGGAATTTCAATAAATTTTTCTTGTTGATCCTCTTTTGTGATATCATTTCCTGATGGATGGTAAATATTTCTAGGTGCAGATGGTAAACCATACAAAGGTGTTTTTACAGGAAATATACTTGAATCATATACAAAATATTTTTTTAATATATCAAATACCCATGAATTTTTTCTATTAATTGAAAAAAATGGTGCACGAAATCCCAAAATTTTTTCTCCAGTAATAGATTCTATTGTAGATATGGATTTTTCTAAATCATTTATCAATTCAGATTTATTCACTTTACGTAAATCAATATGTGAAAAAGTATGCGTGCCAATTTCATGACCTTGATCGTGTATTTCTTTAATTAATTCAGGAAATTTTTCTGCAAAATAACCCACTACAAAAAAAGTTGCTTTGACATTATATTTTTCAAATAATTCTAACATAGGAGTGGTAGTTTCGACAATTCTACTTTTATATTTTGACCAGTTATGAATTGGTAAATCACAGAAATAATCTTCTAAATCAACTGACATAATATTGTTAGTCATATCATTTATCAAACTAAATTTTGATTTGTTTTACTTCTGAAAAATTTTCCGAGTAAGATTTTTTCAGTATTAAATCAGTCCACCGATAAATAAATTGATTATCAGTTTTATATTTTGTAGACATTCCAATATTATCAAAAAAGATTTTCTGCCATTCAACATCATAAATGCCTGAAGATAAAAATATACTGCCATGAGAATTAGGCACTTTATAATTATAAACAAATCCTTCATCAACGTGATGATTTTGATTTTTTATTCGTTTATCAGGAAAGAAATCACGAATAAACAAATATCCACCGTCAGATAACATATTATCAATATTAGATATTGATTGAAAAAGAGTTTCACGAGAAACCCAACCAAAAACATCATCAATAATGATCAAATCAAAATAATTTTGAAAAGAGGGATCGTCATTAATTTTATTGTTAGAAATAGTTCCATGAATAAATTTTATGGAATCACCATAATTTTTTTTTCCAAATTCTAATGCATCATTTGATGCATCAATGCAAACAGCTTCAGAAATGCCATCATTTTTTCTAAAATAATTTAATAAATCTCCATAATTACCACCATATTCCAATACTTTAGTAAATTGAATTTTAGATTGTTTTATTTCATCATAAATAATTTGTTTAGTAAGTCGTAATTCTGGAACTTCTTTATCTTTAAAATTTCGTCGAAAGAAACTATTACCTTCAATATTTAAATAATAATCGTCTTGTTTTGAGTTTTTCATAATATTTACCTATTTAGAATATTTACAGATTTAATTGTATTTAATATTACTTCAGGAATTACTCTATTGATATTTTCAGGACCAAGATTAAATGATGGAATTATAATATTATTACCAATAGATTTCATCATATTATTTTTTAGTGAATTTGTTAAAAATTGTAAATCATATTTGGAAACAAATCCACGATTTTCAGAAATAAAACTATAATTTTTTAATGAATTATTTTTGTTCACAAGTCCTAAATCATACAAACTTTGTAACCAAATTTTTTTCCAATTATTTTTATTAAGATTAAATTGATTATTAGGAAAAGAAAATTCTACTTGGATTAGATTATTTTTCATTTTCCTAATTTTTCCAGGGAAAGATATTCGATTAATATAATGTTCTAAACTACCAACTAAAATTTCATGAAATTTCGTTGAAATATTTTTTTCAAATACAAAATTCCCAAAAATAATCGTTTGAGGAAGGCCAGATTTAGTCATTGGAGACTTAATTTTTAACATTTTAGCAAGTGAAATAGGAGAGGTACACCAGAAAAAAAGATCTCCATGAATTAATTCATTATTTGCCTTAATACTCTCTATATTGTTAGTTTTTGAATGAGTTTTAATTTCTAAATTTTTTATATTTTTTTTAATTTTACAATATTTCATATCAATATCATTAACAATTGCATCGATAAATCCTTGAAATCCATCATTTTTTGGATATAATACATAATGATCTAAAAACATTCTTTTTTTATCATGAAATTTATCCCATTCAGAATCACGTGGAGTTTTTTTATTTTTTCTTGGAAAAAACCAAGGATAAATTAATCCAAAAAAATCTTCTTCTTTTCCTCCATTATCCATAGCCCATTTAATTGAAGGATAAGATTTTGCAATTTGATCAAAGGCAAAATCAGTAAATTTTTTACCATAAATTTTTGAAATATTTTTTCGATTAAGATTATTTCCAATGTCATCATCTAAAGAATTAATTTTAAAATTTTGTTGAAATTCTTTTGGCCATTTAGAAAATTTTTCATTATATGAAAATAAGTTATTTTTTAATACAAGTCCTCGATTAAGTTTAAATTTAAAATATTCATTTTTTAATACTTTTTGAAAAAATTTTGTGGTAAGTAATGATCTATTTTCATCTAACGCATGATATCCATAATCAAAAATATTCCCCTGAGAATCATTTTTAGATTTATTACCACCTCCCAATGAATTACTTTTTTCAATGATTACAGTATCAATTCCAAGATGTGAGCAGATATTAGCAGAAACTAATCCAGATAATCCACCTCCAATAATTACAATTGTTTTATTCAATATTGATATAAGAAATAATCCGTATTTATCTTAATTTGTAATTTGATAGTTTAATAATTTAGAAATTAACAAATCATTTTTGTTAATAATAAGATAAAAAGTGGTTTTATTCAATTTCATCTTCTTTTAAAGATTTTAAATAGCCTTCATTTCTTCTATATTTTGAATTAATTCTAAATAATTCTGGATTTTTTGAAAAAATATCTTTAATTTCATTTAATCCAAAATCATTTTTTGGAGACATAACAGAATATAGATTTTGAATTAATTCTAAATCTTCTTTTTGATCTACAGTTAATCGAATATGGGATAAATCTTCATTATTTTCAAAATTAAAAATATTAAATAATTCTGGATGTTTTTCCATATAAGGGGTAACATGCTCTTTTTCAGAGTTTAATTTTGCATCTAAAAATGTTTTTTCTAATGTTTGAAATGAAAATATTTCAACGTCTAGACCATCAGGATATGTAGCAGGATGAATATTTGATACATAATCATAATTATGTGTTAGAAAAAACTGTAACATTTCTTCAACAAGATAAGGATCAATTATGGGACAATCACTAGTTATCCTTATTATTGGATCTGCAGATATTTTTAATGCACATTGATAATGTCTATTTAATACATTAGTTGTGTCACCAGCAAATCCTATAATATCCTCATTTTTGGCAATATCTAGCAAGACTTGATCAGATTCCTTCTCAGTTGTAATTAACGCAATTTGTTGAACAGATTCAATTTTTTTTACACGATTAATTACGTGCCAGATCATAGGTTTATTTTCTATTTGAGACAATACTTTTCCAGATAATCTACTAGAACCAGTTCTAGCTTGAATCATTACAGTAATTTTTTTTTCAGACATTTTTTAGAGACATAATAATACAGACATTACAACTAAATCAAATCGTTCCATTTAATCACTGAATCTTTTTTAATTAATTTATTTGTACGTTTAGTAATAACAGAATCCCAAGATTTTGGCTCAATTCCACCTTCTGGTCGTTTTATAGATATGTTATTTTCAGATAGTTTTCCACCTTCAGGTATATCAATTTTAGCAGTAATAGATTTTCTAATTGTATGTTTATTTGATATTTCAAAATTAGTTGGAAATTTTAATCCAGTTCCTTTCATTTTTGTAATTAAAGATAATTGAGATGTTAATTGTTTCAAATCTTTAGGTTCAATAGAAAACGAATGATCTGGACCATCAAATTTTTTATCTAACGTATAGTGTTTTTCAATAATACATGCACCTAATGAAACAGCTGCAATATCCACTAATGTAGATTCTCCATTATCAGAGTAACCTATTGGAAAACTAAATTTTTTTATCATGGATTTAATGGCATTAAGATTAGTTTCTTCTGGTAATGCAGGATAATTTGCAACACAATGCAATAAAGCAATTTGATTATTATTTTCTAATAAACACCAATTAACAGCTTCTTCAACTTCTTTCATAGTACCAATTCCAGTAGAAATTATCATAGGTTTTTTCATTTTTGCAATATGACGAATTAGAGGCATATTCGTTAGATCTGAAGATGCAATTTTAAAACAAGGAACATTGATCTTGTTTAGAAAATCAGCACTAGGAATATCAAATGGGGCTGAAAAGAAAGTAAAATTTTTTTCTTTTGCATAATTATTTAGTTCATCAAATTCATCAAAAGATAATTCAACATTCTTGAAAAAATTAAAATATTCACTTGATTCAGTTAAAAATTCTTCAGATTTGTATGTTTGAAATTTTATTGCATCGGCTCCAGATTCAATTGCTTTATCAATCATTTGTTTTGCAATTTTAATATCTCCATTATGATTTAGTCCTGCTTCAGCTATAAAGAAAGGGTCGTGTTTAGAACCTATTTTTCTCTTATTAATTATTAATTCATCAGTCATTTTTGTTTTTTCCATTTTATTCTTATTTACTTTTTGTATACATAATTTTCACTACCATGCAGTCCATCCACCATCTACAACAAGATTAGAACCCGTCATATACAATGAAGCATTTGAAGCTAAAAAAAGTATAGATCCAGAATAATCGTCTTTATTTGCCATTCGTCCTACCATTGTTTTATAAGAGTAATTTTTCATAAAAATTGAATCTTGATTATTTTTGACTCCACCTAAAGAAAGTGTATTTACTCTAATTCCTTTGTCATACCAATATGATGCAAGATATCTAGTTAAATTTAGAATTCCACTTTTTGTAACAGCATATGCAGGAGAAGAATTAAGTTTACTTTTACCATAAATGCGTTGATCTGCTCCAGTTAATCCATAAATTGAACTAATATTGATGATATTGCCCCGTTTTTGTTTAACCATTACTTTTCCAACTTCCTGACAACAAAGAAAAACACCAGTAAGATTTACAGAAAGCACTTTATTCCATACAGAAAGTGAAAAATTTTCAAATCCAACAGAGCGTTCTTTTGGTCCTTCAGGAAATATTGCATTGTTAATTAGAATGTCAATCTTAGAATAATATTTCATAACTTTTTTTACCATTTCAATAATTGACTTTTTTTTAGTAATGTCTACTTTTACAGAAAGAGGATTTACATCAAATTTTTTCCTCAATGTGGATTCAAATTTTTTACAATCTGAAAAATTTAAATCTGCAAGAACCACATTTGCACCAGCTTCACTTAATAATTCAGAATATTGTCTTCCCAATAATCCTGTTGCACCTATTAAAATAACAACTTTATCTTTTACATTAAATAAATTTTCAGAACTCACTACAAAATAATATTTTTAGATGAATATATCTATTCAGTATCAATTTTACTTAAAGATATTTTATAATTATGTCCCTTGTAATTAAAAAAACAAGGATATCTTTCATTATCTGCAATTCTCAATAAATTAAATTGTTCAGAAATTGATTTAGAGATATCAATTTTACTATCTTCAGGAGTTCGATGTGGGAAATGAGGTTCATCAATTTCTTTTTGAATAGTTTTATTAACAGAATCAATATTTTTGATAGCAAAATCCATTAAATCTAATTTAATAGGAAAAATTTGTTCATTCATTTCATTAGCTAATTCATGCCCTTCAAATTCAACTATTTCTTTTTTCCAAATATTACCAGAATCAACTTTATCAACAGCATCTAATAATGTAATAGTTATTGAATTGTAACCATTAAGGATTTGCCATTGTATTGGAGACCATCCTTTTCCATGAGGTAAATCACTTTCATGTATTACCAAAGTATGTTTAAATCTACTTCTAAGATCAGCTTTAATAATTTCGAGACAAGAAATTAAAAATAGAATATCACCATCTCCAACTTTAGAACTATCATTTACAATTGAAATATTATGAATATTTGAATTAAATTTCTTCCATTTTTCTAGAAATGGAATAATTTTGTGTTTATTATCAGTACATAAAATGGTAATTTCCATACAACAGTGTATCTTAATTTGAGTATAAATAATGATTATGTTTTTGAGAGAAGAAGAGAATATTAGAAAAGATTGAAATAAAAAACAAAATTAATTTGTATATTGAAAATACTTTTTAGAACATCTGGTGGTTCTATGGCAAATAAAGAATTAGGAACTGGACATATTTTTAGAACTATTAATTTATCAAAGCAATTTAAAGAGCACAAAAAAATTTTTCTGGTTGAAGATTATGGAGGTATTAAAAAAATTCTCCAGAATAATAATATTTTAAATATTAAATTTTTAAAACCTAACATATCAATAAAAGAAGATTATGAAGAGACATTAAAAATTATTAAAAGAGAAAAAATTGATTTAATTATTATAGATAAAATTTACACATCAAAAATATATATCAAAAAATTGAAAAAAGAAATTTTTACTGTATACATTACGGATCTATTTGATTATGAATTCCCAGCAAATATGGTAGTAAATGGATTTATAGGTTTAAAGAATGAAATAACATCAAATAAATATAATTCAAAATGTTTAGTTGGTCCATCATTTCAAATTTTGTCAAATAAATATGAAAATAAATTAAAAATTAAAAAAAATAATGATCTTTTAATTACATTGGGGGGTTATGATGCAAATAAAATAATTGAAAATTTATGTAGTATATTACCAAATTTCTTAGAAAAAATAAAAATAAAAATAATTTTAGGACCAATTACAAAAAAACCTATCTGCTTAACAAAAATTGAAAGAAAGTTCAAAAATAAATTAAAAATAATTGGGTATACAACTGATCTAAGAAAAGAAATAATTCAATCTAAAATTGGATTATGTTCAGGTGGAGTTACAACATATGAATTTGCTAGTTTAAAAGTTCCATTTGGAATAATTTGTCAATATAAACATCAAAGAATTACGGCATCAGAGTGGGAAAAAATAGGTTACGGAGTTAATTTAGGCCAAAATAATAAGGAATCAATTAAAAAAATTGAAGAATTTTTAAATAATATTTTAGAAAATAAAATAAATTTAAAAATGAATAATATTTTGATTAACACCAATGGTGCAAAAAAAGTTAAAAATGAAATTTTAAAGTCATTTAAACAAGAAAACAATAAAAAATAAATTTAAAAATCATAAAATTTATTTTTTGAAAAATAATTTTTCCACCAATTTTTGTTGTTCAAATACCAGGATATTGTTGAAGAAAGACCTGAATCAAATTTAATTTTTGGTTTAAAACCAATATTTTTTGATAAAAATTTGGATTTTAAAGCATATCTTTTATCTTGTCCTAATCGATCTGGGACAAATTCAATGAGATCTTCAGATTTATTCATTATTTTCAAAATATTCTTTACAAGAGCAAGATTATTGCATTCATAATTTCCAGGAATATTATAAATTGAATGAGAAGAATTTTTTTGAAGAATTTTCAAAATTGTACTACAATGATCAGAAACATGAATCCATTGTCGAATTGCTTTCCCATCACCGTGAATAGGAATTGGAAGATCATGTAAAGCAAATAAAATTACTTTAGGGATTAATTTTTCAGGAAATTGATGTGGACCATAATTATTAACACATCTAGTAATAGTAGTATCAAGATCATATGTTCTAGCATATGATTTTACTAACATTTCAGCTGCAGCTTTAGTTGCAGCATATGGATTAGATGGAGATAATCGATCATTTTCAAAAAATGAACCCTTTACTATATCACCAAATACTTCATCGGTAGAAATTTGTAACATTTTAACTCGTTTATTTTTTCTTATTTCTTCCAAAATTGTATGAACACCCAATACATTTGATTTTAAGAAAGCAGTAGAATCATCAATACTTCTATCAACATGAGATTCTGCTGCAAAATTTATAACATAATCAACTTTATTAATTAATTTTTTAATTAAATTAGAATTACAAATGTTACCTTTAACAAATTTATAATTTTTAGAATGAAAATTTTGTAAATTTTTTGGATTTGAACCAACAAACATAGAATCTAAATTAATTATTTTATTTTTTTTAGAAGAATTTAAACACATTTGAATAAAATTACTTCCAATGAACCCAGATCCTCCAGTTACAAGAAGCTTCATTTCTGTAATTTTAGAAGATTATCTATTACATAATCTTGTTGAATACGAGTAATTTTTGGATATAATGGTAAAGATAAACATTCAGTGAAAGCTTTAACAGAATTTGGAAATTGTTTATTTTTTGGTAAAGAATTTTTAAAAAATGAAAATGTATGTAGTGGTTTATAGTGTACTGTTGTATGAATTCCTTTCATAAATAATTTTTTATGAATAATATTACGAGTAAGTCCAAATTCAGGAGTAATTCGAATAACATATAGATGATAAACATGATTATTGGCTTCAGATAAATTAGGAATTTCAATGCCAGGTATATTTTTTAATTTTTGTGAATAATAATTTGCAGCATTTTTTCTCATACGATTCATTAATTTTAATCGTTTTAGTTGTGAAATACCTAACGTTGATCTAATTTCATCTAATCGAAAATTATAACCAGGGGTTTGAATATCATATTCCCAAGGTACATTTTTTTTATTACGTTGAAGTAGTGTTCTTGATAAACCATGATTTCTTAAACTTTGTAATTTCTTAGCAGTTATTTTAGAATTAGTAATAATCATTCCACCTTCAATAGTTGTAATATTTTTTGTGGGATAAAAGCTAAAACAACCAGTATCTCCAAATGTTCCAACATGTTTCTTATTAAAATAAGTTCCAATAGAATGAGCACAGTCTTCAATAATTTTTAAATTATTTTTTTTTGCAATTTGTATAATTTTTTTCATATTACAAGAAAATCCTGCAAAGTGTACTGGAATTATTGCTTTGGTCTTTTTTGTAATATTTTTTTGAATTGAATCAATTGAAATATTTAATGATGAATCTATATCAGCTAAAACAGGTTTTGCACCAGTTAAGACAACAGCATTGGATGTAGCAATAAATGTCATATCAGGAATTATAACTTCATCACCTTTTCCAATGCCTAAAGCAACTAAAGATAAATGAAGTGCTTCAGTCCCATTTGAAACACCAATAGAGAATTTACTTTTTGTTAGTTTTGAGAATTGAGATTCAAATTTTCTTAACATTGGACCGTCAGTAAGTTGAGGGGATTTTAGAGTCTTGTTAACAGAATTTAGATCATCTTTAGAGATCCATGGTACAAAAAGAGGGATATTCATTGTTTCTCAAATTATGAATAATGTAAGAAGATAAAAATGATACAATTTTTAACTACTCAAAAAAAATTAATAATTATGAAAACAGCTGTAATTACTACTGGTGGGTTAGGCACAAGAATGCTTACTTTTACTAAAAGTAATCCAAAAACAATGTTACCAGTATATACAAAATCAAATGATTCATCATCAACGCCTATGTTTAAACCACTCATAGAGTATATTTTTGAAAATTTGTATGACTATGGATTTAGAAGATTTTGTTTTATTGTTGGTTCAAAAACAAAATCAGTTATCAGTAATCATCTAGAACCTGAATCAAAATTTATTGAATTATTACAAAGTAGAAATTTACCAGAAGATAAACGCTTTATCAATGCACTTTTAAAATTATACACAAAAGTAAAAAATTGTGAGATTAAGTGGATTACACAAGATACACCAAGTGGATTTGGAGATGCATTACTTAGTGCAAAAAATTTTGTAAAAAAAGAAACTTTTTTGTTACATGCAGGGGATACATATTTTCCAGATTACCAATTTTTAAAAAAATTTATTGCAATGCATGAGAAATCAAATAATAGTTCTGGAAGTATAGTAGTCAAAAAAATGAGCAAACTAAAAGGATATGGAATAGCTCAAACGAAAAAACAGAAAGGAGAAAATATTGTAATTGAATTAGAGGAAAAACCGATTAAACCAAAAAGTAATCAAGCAATTCTTCCACTTTATGTTTTTAAACCAGAAATTTTTACTGCATTAAAAAATACCAATAAAGGATATAATAAGGAGCTTCAAGTAACTGATGCAATTATGACATTAGTTAAAAATGAAAAGAAAATTTTGAGTTATGATTATGGAAGAAGTAAATGGTTTGATATTGGACGTCCTAGTCATTACTTTACTGCATTAACATATTCTTATAAACAAAGTTCAAATTAGAAAAAGATAGAACTAAATAATAAATTATAATATTCAATGATAATGTCTCCTAAAATTTCTAATTCTGATAATTTTAAACAAAGAGCAAACAAAATTATTCCACATCAAACAGGTACATTTAGTAGATCTGCATCACATTTTGTGGAAGGAGTATATCCATCATATATTGAATCTGCAAATGGTTCTCATTTCACAGATGTTGATGGAAATGAGTTTATTGATTACTTATGTGGACTTGGTCCAATAACATTAGGATATAATTACAAACCTGTAAACGATGCAATAATTCAACAGTTAAACAAAGGAATATTATTTTCATTACCACATAGAATTGAAGTAGAAGCATCAGAATTATTTTGTAAAACTATTCCTCATGCTGACAAAGTGAAATTTGAAAAAACTGGTTCAAATGCAGTAACAGGTGCAGTTAGAGCAGCAAGAGCAATCACAAAACGAGATATCATAGCATATTGCGGTGGTGGTGGAGTTTGGCATGATTGGCAAGCTGCAATGGTAAGTAGAGATGGAGGAGTTCCAAAGTTCAATGCAGAACTCATAAAAATATTTGAATATAACGATATTGAAGGATTAGAACAAATTTTTGAAGATTATCCAAATCAAATTGCTGCAATTGTAATGGAACCTACATCATTTGAAAAGCCTGAAAAAGAATTTTTACAAAAAGTTAGAAAAACTGCAGATTTGAATGGAACGTTATTAATTTTAGATGAAGTAATTACAGGATTTAGATTTGATCTAAAAGGGGGTCAGAAATTTTTTGATGTAAAAGGAGATTTAGTCTGTTTTGGAAAAGGAATGGGAAATGGATTACCTATTTCAGCTATTACAGGTCCTAATGAATTTATGAAAATATTTGATGAATTATGGGTATCCTCAACTAACAATAGTGAAGCATTATCACTAGCAGGAACAATAGCAGTAATCAATGAGATGAAAGAAAAAAATACAATTTCAAAATGTTGGGATATAGGCAAAAAAATCTTTGACGGATGGAATAAAATTACAGAAGAAAATAATTTGAATTCTAGAATTTCAGGTTACCCAGTAAGAATGAATATGCAATGTTATAATTCTGAAAATAAATCATCTCCAGAATTAAAAGCTCTTATTTTACAAGAAATGATAAAAAATGGAATTTTTATTTCACCTAGTTGGCTTGCAATTTCATATTCACATACAGATGAAGATATTACTAAAACATTAGATATTTTAGATAATATATGCAAAAAAATTCAAAATCAAGTTAAAAACGAAAATTATAATGAATTTTTAGAGGGTAAAATGCCTTCTACGGTATGGACCATGAAAATTCCTCCTACAAAAAAGATACATAAATAAATAAATTATAAATCAATCTGTATAATTTTCCACAACATTAGAATTGGACCACTAATTTGAATTCGTTTTCCGTCATCCACTGTCATAGTATATGTTCCCATATGATCAATTGGAGGTTTTGGAATGTCTACATTAATTTCAAAATTATATGATTTAACAGATTTTGCACCTAAATCATAAAGAAATTTCTCAAACTTTGGATAACTATAAACATTATAAAATTGATTAAAACCATTTTTTGATTTTTCTTTTTTATATTCTCTAACTTTAATTTCAAAATCAATATCACCATCATAAAATAAAGAACTAAGAAAAATATGTTTTTTGGTAACAGCAAAAAGAGATTTTATGCATTCATCATAATACGGAAGCCATGAAAGAGTTTTCCAATTAATCGTGATATCAAAAGATTTAGAGTATTTTTGTGGTAAATTATAAACATTATCAACTTCAAACGAAATATTTTTTTTATCATTACATAATTTTTTTGCTTCATCAATAAGAAATTTAGTTTGATCAATACCAAAAAATGTAGAACCTGGACTTAAAGAACTAAAAAAATAATCAAGATGTCCTATTCCACAACATGCATCTAAAATTTTAAGATCATTATTTTGAATAATAGGTGTAATTAATTCTTCAAGCTTTTGATCTAAGCCTTGTTTTGTTTCAACATATTTTTTCATAGAATTAATAAAAAAATCTTTATCTTGTTCATTTGGAAAATATTCATAGTTTTTACTCACGGTTAAAAACGATTAATGAATATTAATAAAGGTTAGAAAATATTCAACCATGTTTTAGTCACAAAATTTGTTTCTATCAATAGTTATACATTATAAGCATATTACAAAATGTCTAACAGGCATGAAAGCCAATATAATAAAATTATTAGATCATAATAATCAACATTTTTTGATTATTTTTAAAGATCAGTGAAGGAAATAAAAATATGAACAAAAAATTATCATTAATTAATTATTCAAAAATTTCTACTAAATTTACACAATATTCATTATTTTTAATGTTAATAATATTCATATCTCTAGTAACAAGATTTTATTTTTTTCCATTTGATATACCAATTACTTCAGATGCATTAAATTATTTCTGGTTTAGCTCTGATATTTATCAAATTGGAAAATTGCCAAATGATTGGTCTTTAGGAAATAATGGATGGCCCATTATACTTAGTACTGTTTTTTTTATTTCAGATTCAAAAGATATTTACTCATTAATGGAAATACAAAAAATATTTTCCGTATTAATATCAATTTCAACAATAATTCCTGTTTATTTTTTATGTAAAAAATTTGTACAAAGAAAATTTGCTCTAATTGGAGCTTCCATAATTGCTTTTGATCCCAGATTAATGATTAATTCATTCTTAGGAATTACTGATCCATTATTTTTATTGTTAAGTGTAACTAGTTTAGTATTATTTCTATATTCTAATAAAAAAACTGTATATCTATCATTTGTGATAGTTGCGTTATCTGCACTTGTTAGAACTGAAGGAATAGCAATATTTTTAGTATTATCAATAATGTTCTTTATAAAATATCGAAAAGAAAATTATAAATTAATTTTTAAATATTTGTTGATTTTAGGTATTTTTGGTCTTGTGTTATTACCACTAAGTGTATATCGAATCGATGTTACTGGTAATGACTATATTTTTCAAAGAGGATTAAAGCATATAGATCAAATTTCTTCCAATGAGGGATATAGTGATAAATTATTTGAAGGGTTAGAAACTTTCTCAAAATATCTAATTTGGGTGCTTCTTCCAAATTTTATAATTTTTATACCATTTGGGATTTTTTTAATTTTTAGAAAATTAAATATTGACAAAATTACAATAATTTTATCACTTGTAATATTATCACTTCCTGCATTATATGGCTACACACTTTCTGCATTAGATACACGATATCTTTATGTTCTATTTCCAATGTTTTGTGTTTTAACAGTTTTACCAATAGAAAAATTCAGTTCAAAATTTTCAAATCAAAATCTAATTGTAATTATAATTATTTTATCAATAATTATTGCATCAATAGGTGTTTATGATTATTTAAAAATTGATTATGAACATGAAAAAGAAGTATTTGAAATTATGAAAGATATTTCAAATTTTGCATATGGTATAAACGAATTTAATAATGAAGCAAAATATATTCCAACAATTTATACAATTAACCAATGGCCTACAACATACAAAAATTTAGACTTTAAAACAATGATAATTAAATATGAAGAAAATAATTCATTATTAAAATTTATTCAAAATTCAAAAAATAAAGGTTTATCACACATAGTAGTGGATAATAAAGAAAAACGTCCAATATTTATGCAAGAAATATTTTTTGAAGAAGAAAAATATGATTTTCTAGAAAAAGTATATGATTCAAAAAAACAAGGTTTTAACTATCATGTTAAAGTATTTGAAATAGATTTTAATTTATTTAATCAAAAATTAGTAAATGAAAAATAAATTAAATTTTCATTCCCAATTAAATTCCATATTTAATAAAGTAGATAGTTTAGAATTATGAGGTTTAAAAAATTTGTTTAATTTTTCTCTAGTTGATTCGTTCATGGTGCCATATTTCGCAGTATTAAGTGAGGCTATTTTTCCAGGATCATAAGGAGGTAAACCAAGAAATTCATATGATTTTTTCAATGTATATGAAGAAAGATCTTCAGTTTTACAAATAAAGAATTTATCTTTTGGAAAAAATTTAAACCATTCAGAAAGGTGTTCAGCATATTTTCCTAGTTTTAGATAATTGTATCGTTCGTAAAATACTATATCACAATCATTATTTGATATGATATTTTTATATTCCTGATCTAATTTTTTATCTCTTCTAAAAATTGCATCTTCAAATGATAGCGATTCGTTACCATTCCTTACATTATGATTATAATGAGAAAATGCACGGTCAATTGGATTTCTCAATATACATAATAATTTGATTTTTGGCATTAATTCAAAAACACGTTTAGGAGTTAAAGGATGAAAAAGATATTGAGGAGTAGCATCATATGTCAAATAAGTAATTCCATTTTTTATCATTTCATTTTTTTTTGGAAAATTTGAACGATACCAAAAATTAGAACCAAAATAATAATCAAAATAATGAACTTCCTTAATGGATGCAGAAATTACATTTGGATGATTATTGACATACTGATGAAAAGTTGTAGAACCTGCTTTCATTGCTCCAATTATTAAAAAATTGGGTAAAACTCGAGAATTAGAAGTTAATAATCTAGAAAGTCCAACATTTCTCATAGAATAAGGATTAATTTGAGGATGTCGTAACAACCAATTTCTCAAATTTTTTCGAATGGTCATATTTAAAAAATATTTATTTTGCTAAATAAACATTTAATTAAATTATTAAATATTTAATTATGAAAATTTCTCTAAAATTATTAGAATAATTTTTTCATAAATTTTATTTCCAAAATCAATCATATGTGTAACATCAAAATAAATTGTTACCTCATACATTTCTTCAAATGAATTTCTTAAATCTAAAACAGTTTCACAATGTTGAATTTTAGATTTATTCAAATTAGTATTATTCAAAAATTTAGAATTTACTTGAGCAGTAATATTTTTTTTAGTTTCAAATAAAATTCGGTCACTTGTTACATCAATTCAACTTGTTGGCGTATTGTTAATTTCAGCATTATTTGTAATTCCAAATGTTACGACAATAATGTATGGTAGAGGTTTTAAACAGCAAGAAATACAAAAAATTAAGAAATACAATGGGCAATATAAAAAATAAAATTTTAGATATATCATCTGTTGGCCTTACTGATATGACTGGAACTGCAATAGTTGCAGTTTTTTGGTTTTATATTGCATCTCAATTAGGTCCAGAAAATTATGGAGAATTAACATATCTTATTTCAATTGCATCTTTAGCTTCTGGAATAGCATTATTCGGATCAAATTATACAGTTTGGGTAATGGCTGCAAAAAAGATCGATATTCAAGCAACAATATTTCTCATAACAGGCATTTCAAGTATAATTGGTTCTGCTATTGTTTTTATTTTCCTCCTTAATGTTGGTGTAAGTTTAGTAATTTTGGCATATGTTTTATTATCATTAGTACTTTCAGATTTCTTAGGAAAAAAGCTCTACAGAACATATTCAAAATATGTAATTACACAAAAAATTTTAATGGTTATTTTTGGAATTAGTTTTTACTATTTTATTGGGGAATCATGGATATTAATTGGAATTGCACTTTCGTATGTCCATATGATTTATCCATTAATTAAAACTGCAAAAAAATCTAAAATTAATTTTAAATTAATTAAAGAAAAAAAACAATTTATTATTAATAATTTTGCTGTAAGCATTGGTAAAACACTGTATGGTTCTTTGGATAAATTAATTATTGCACCCTTATTGGGATTTGCCATTTTAGGAAATTATTCTTTAGGATATCAATTTTTCACAATTATTAATTTACTTCCAGGAACTGCAGTAAAATACTTGATTGCACAAGATGCATCAGGAATAAAAAATAAAAAACTCAAAAAAATTATGGTGTTAGCATCAATAGGAATGGCAATTTTAGGATCAACTGTTGCACCAATAATTTTATCATTAATATTTCCCAAATTTATAGAAGCTGAAGAAATTATCAGAATAATTAGTTGGGCAGCTATACCTATGACCATTCAAGCAACTCATTATTTACCTAGATTATGGGCGCAAGAAAAGACTTTGCTTATTTTGTATCATACCATAGTAGTTGTAGTTGTTCAAATTTTTGCAATTATAATATTTGGAACACTTTATGGTGCAGTTGGTTTAGCAATTGCTTTTCTAACAACCAGTGTTATCGGATGTGTTTTCATAGCTATTATTGATAAAATTGACAGACGAAAAAGAAATTAGAAAAAATAATTTAAATTCTAATTATTTATACCAAGAGCAATATATTCTATTTTAGGCATTTCTTTTATTTTTTGTTCAATTATACGTCTAGAATCAATAATTAATTGTCTTCTCATATTTTGAATATCTTGCTTAGATATTTGTTTAAAAGAATTTTCAGAATTCATTATAATCACACAATCAGAATTTTTTAAACATTCAGAAATAGAATTACAATAAACTAATCTATCTTTAAAAAAATTTTTAGTGTTTTCTAATGCCAAAGGATCAAAAACATTAATTTTACACTTTTCTTTTAAAATATTTTGAATTAATTTTATAGAACGAGATTCACGAATGTCATCAGAATTTTCTTTAAATGATAAACCAAGAATTGAAATAGTTTTTCCTGAAATCTTTTTTAGTTTATTTTCTAAAATTCTTAAAATTTGTTCTAGTTGTTTTTCATTAACATTTTTTACACTATTAAGCAGAGTAGGAGGAACATCAAAGGACTTGTAAACATGAATAAAAGATGTCAAATCTTTTGGTAAGCAAGAACCACCAAATCCAGGCCCAGCTTTAAGGAAATATGGTCCTATTCGTGGATCTAAACCAATAGCTTTTGCAACATCATCAACATTTGCACCAGGAATTTTTTCGCATAAATTTGAAATTGAATTTATAAAACTAATTTTTGTTGCAAGGAATGCATTATTAGTATATTTAATTAATTCTGCAGTTGAGTAATTTGTAAAAGTTCTTGGAATTTTTTTAGAATAAAGTTGTTCATAAAAAATTTTAATTTTATTTTTAGATTTATTTTCTCCAGTTCCCATAACAAGAATATGAGGATTAAATTGATCATCTATTGCAGAACCTTCACGTAAAAATTCTGGATTTACAACAAAATAATAATTAGTTCCCAAATGATTTTTATTATTTTTTGACAAAATATTAACAAGTAATTTTGATGTACCTGGTGAAATAGTACTTTTTACAATAATTAGAGGTTTTTTTGATGTATATTTCAAAAGTTTTTGAATTTCATTAATTACATTTTTGATAAATGTTAAATTTATTGAAGATTTTTTATTTGGAGTAGGAACACAAATGTATATCACATCTAATTTGTTAAAAATTAAATCTAAGGAATCAACAAATTGAAGATTTTTTGTCTGTAAACATTTCTGTAGATAATTATTTAATTTTGGTTCAAAAAAAGTAGGTTTACCACTTTGAAGAATTAGTAATTTTTCTTGATTATTTTCTACACCAAAAACATTAATTTTTTTAGAAGCTAAAAAAACGGATAAACTTAATCCTACAAAACCTTGACCAATTACAGCTACATTCATACAATTTTTAGAAATATAAGGGAATTTAAAAGATGAGTTATTTCTTCAGAATAATATTTTAAGAGTATAGAAGATTTATGGCTGATTTTCAATCATCTTTTCAACTTGATGAGAAGCAGCTACACAATTTCCAATTTTTCCTGAAAAAATAGATATAATATTATCAGAAATTTTTCTAACGATAGTAGGTCTAGCATCGGTATCTTCAGTTTTAGGTAAAACAGTTCGAATAGTAAACATTGAACCTACATGAGATGCCTTTTCAAATAAGGGGAAAAATTTTGAACCACTTTCTTGAAATTTCTTAAAATGTGTAATTGGAGGATTTTTAATAATTCCTTTATTTAAAACAGATTCAAAAATTTTAGGAATTATAGGTATTTGTCCAGTATTTGCATGATGAATAGCATGAACAACATTTCCCAATACAAATTGATTTGAATGACCAAATGGATCTACACACATAAATGGTCCATCCATGACAACAATGCTTTTGTTATTCATAGCAGAAGGAAGGGTAACAATAGGTTTTTCACAAATTTCAAATTGAAAATCTTGAATAAAATTTGGAAAATGTTTCAATAGAAAATTTGTATTAGCATATGTTGAAATAATTACTTTATCATATAAATTAAAAATTTCTTCAGTTACAAAATTATTTAAAAAAACATTTACTTTTCTAGATTTTAGTTTTTGCCAACAGATCATTTTTAAAATATTTGGATCAAATAGACATTCTTTAGCTTTAATGGTTAAAGATATGTTTGAATTATTTACTACATCAAGATTAACTTCTTCAAAATCTAAATTTATTTCTCTACAAAAATTCAAGTATTCATCACTAGAAGTTAAACTATCATTTTTTGATATACAGTAATAATGTTCAAATTCATCAAGTATTGCTTCAGAAAATTCTTTTTTGAAAAGCATTTCAGATTGTAATGATGAAAATGCAGTATCCTTACTTCTAGGATAGTGATATCCACGATGTAATCTATATTGATTTATTCCAGATGCATTTTGTAAAATATCAGAATTTTTTTCATATAAATCAACATCATGATTATTTGCAAGCCTAATAGCAGTAGTTACACCAAAAATTCCACCACCTATAACTGCAATTTTCATTTCAACAAATTTCCTAATACAATAATTGCTAAATTCAACTTAATTTTTGAAGATTTCCTGATACTTATAGATAATGATCAAATAATTTGAAAAAAATATTTAGATATTGGATTATAATGAGAAACTATGAAATAATCAGGATACAAAAAATTTGTATGAAGATTGCACTCGTATCAGCTTTTTTAGATGATGGATATCAACATGATTTGAATGATGAATTTATGGAAAAGATTGTTTGTGAAGAGGATCATTTCTACCATAGAATTGCACATTCTATAAAAATGAGAAACCATGAAGTAACTGTTTTTTATATTTCTGTGGAAAAAGAAATAAAAAGATTTAAGCATAAATATGGACATGAAATTATTCGGGTTCCAGTAAAAAAAATTCCATTTTTTCATGAGCCACTAGTATATTCACCAACCTTGATAGAGCAAATTGAAAAAGAGTTTGATATTTGTTATTTAGTTTCAGGTTATTATGTAATGTATAAAGTTCCAGATATGTTTGATTATATTGTAAAAAAATTACAAAATAAGATACCAGTTATAGCACGTTGGGCAGGTGGAAATCATAAATGGTTATTGCCAATAAGAAAAAGTATAAAAAAAAATGCGTTAAAAAAATGTAATAAAATTATTTGTGCAGGGAGAGAAGAAATTTCTGTTTTAAAAAATGTGTTTAAAATTTCAGAATTAAATATAGAATATATGATTAATCCTCAAAATTTATCATTATTTAAAAAACGTGAAAAGCAAGAAGCATGTAAAAAACTAGGAATAGATAATAATAAAAAATATTTTCTGTATGTTGGAAGATTAACAATAAACAAAGGGATAAATAATTTACTTGAAGTTTTTAAAGAAATAGAATCAACTTATCCAGAATTCAAACTAGTGTTAATTGGAGATGGTCCACTAAAAAATGAAATTAAAAAATATATAAAACAAAATAAATTAGATGAAAAAATTATTCTAAAAGGTAGATTACCTCATAATAAAATTGCATATTATTACAATGCATCTTCCATCCTATTCCATATTGGAATATCAGGAGGTTTACCAAATGTAATAGTAGAAGGAGTTGCATCAAGAATTCCAATTATTGCAAGTAAAAATAATGCAAATATAGATTTTGTTAATCAAGAATTAGGGACTGGAATTATAATAAATTCAAATGATAATGAAGAATTAAAAAAATCTATAGAAAAAATAATAAACAATCCAGAAAAGTTTACTAAAGGAATTCCAGAAAAAATTAAAGAATTATCATCTGAAAAATTTGGAGAAAAATTAGAAAAAATATTTAAAAAATGTCTGGATGAAAAAAAATACGAATGACTAGAAATAACAAAATTCAAGGTTAATAAAAGAGTAAATTTTTTTAAACATCAACTTATGGAAAACATTAATCCGGCAACAATTGGTTATATTGAAAAAAATACTCACAAAGATTTTGAAGATAATGAATTTATTAAAAATAATAATGAATGTTGGAAAATTATTAAATTATTTTCAGATTCACCATTCTTAACTCAAGAAGAAATATCTAAAAAATTAAATTTTACAAAAGAACAATTAGTACAATACAATCAAAAAATCCTTGATTCAGACTGGGCTCAAGAATATATTATTAATTCAGGTCGAGGCAAAAAATATTGGAAAAATACAGTGATTCCATCTATAATTAATGGCAAAACTACTGCGGTATTAAATAATCAATATGCATATCCAGATAGAATTGGATTCTCTCCAGGTTTAAGCTGTCAATTTTTTTGTACATTCTGTGGAAGAAATTATTCTGCTGTGTATGAAAGGGAATTTGGAGATAAAGGTTATGAGATCTTTAAACAAATAATTGATCAAACACCTCAAAAACTGAAAAATAATCCATATCATATTACAGGTGGATTAGAGCCACTAACATTTCCACGGATTGGAGACATAGTTTCTTACGGAGCAAAAAAAGGATTTCCAATGGAAATGAAAACAAATGGGTTTTCACTTACGCCTAAATTTTTAATTGAGCAACAAGGAATTTTAGAGTTATCTGTTTTACGAATTAGTTTGTATGGGGTCAATCAAGAATCAACTCTTGAAGTAACAAAAAATCCAAAAGGCTTTGAAATAGTTAAAAATAATATCATAAACTTTCTCAAATTAAAAACAAAAATCAAACTAGGTTTGAATTATGTTATTTTACATAATAATTTAGATGATGTATTACTTTTATTGGACTATATTGAAGATGTGAATTCTAAATCAAATAATCAAGTAGATTTTTTAACATTACGTGAAGATTTTAGTCCAGATGCACAAGATATTTCTAGTAATGAACGGGAAAAATTATTAGATATTTTTAAAGAAATTGACAATAAGTTAAAGAGTCAAAATCTAAACAATCTTCATATCGACTATGGATATGCATTAGAATCAATTAAGAAAAATAAAAAAAAATTTGAATCTCTAAAAAGAATTGAGTATCAACAAATGCGTCCAAAAATGTTTCCACAAATTTCAATCATGGTGGATCCAAAAGGAGATGTATATGGATATCATGAAGCCACATTTTTAGATAAAGAAGGTTCTGAAAGATATTGTATTGGTCAAATAAATAAAAATAAAAGTTTGGAACAAGTAGTTAAAGAATTTATAGAAAAAGCTGAAGGAGTAGAATCATTACCATTAGATATTAGTTATTTGGATGCTTATGATCACATCATTACAATTTTATTGAATCAAGCTGATGCTGACAAAAAATTTGGAATTCCATGGTCAGAAGGTCCAATTAAAGCTAGAATTTATTAATTTTTAATTTTTTTTGTTTTACTTTTAACTTTGATACAATAATTGTAATATTCTTATCAAGAATAGCTGAATTAATAGTTGGTTTATTATTAGTTATTTCAAAAATGAAATTTTTACATTCCTGATATAATGGACTGGTTGATGATTGAAAGATTAATTGAAATGATTTTGTTTTATTATTTAATTTAAAGAGTTGATCATCATCCCAAACATAAAAATTCTTTTTTGTAGAAATTGTTACCACTTTTTTCTTATAATTTATAATTCGATCAATGTTAATATTTGATTGTCTATTTTTATTATAATTTAATTTAATGTAAAAAGAATCTACAGAAGTAATAAAGGAAGAAGTACTTAACAAATTAATTTTATTTGGAATTCCAAATAATTCTAAATTAATTGAAAGTTCATGAGATAAAAGATTTTCAAAAATATCTTCATCAAATGTACCAAATTTTTTCCAATCAAAATTCATATTTTTTATGAATTCTTTTTCATTGATTTTTTTGATTTTTTCAAAAATTTGATTATGCAAAAAGACATAACCTACAAATAAACAAAGTTTTTTTCTCTTTGCAATTTTAATAAGATCATTTGCTTGAAGAATGGATTGAGTCATAGGTTTTTCAACAAATACATGTTTTCCAGATTCTAGTGCACTTTTAATTATTTTATAGTGACTCTTTATTGGAGTTGCAATAACTATGGCATCAATATTATTATCATTTAGAATTTCATCAATATTAGTAGAAATCAAAATTTTTGGATAGTTTTTTTTAAGCCATTTAATATTTTCTGGATTTCCTGTAGTAATACATTTTGAAATAATAGAAAATTTAGAAAATTCTCTAACTAAATTTTTACCCCATCTTCCAATTCCTACAATCGCAATTCTTTTCATTTATGTTTATTACTCAAAATTATATTTATTTGAATCTAGTTGATGTAACATATACAAAAAAATTGTCATAATAAATAAAAAAATTTAATCAATTAGATCAAAATATTTTTGAACAATTTTCATATGAAAATTTTGATACAAAATTAGTAAAAATTTATAAAAATACAAATTTGATTTTTAATAATGAAGAATAAATTGAATTATTTTTGATGCTTGAACGATTAAATACATTATAGTAATAAAAGAAGTAATTGAAAAGAAAAACAGCTCTTATCACAGGTATAACAGGCCAGGATGGAGCATATTTAGCAAAATTTCTTTTAGAAAAGAATTATCAAGTTTTTGGAACATACAGGAGATTATCAACTCCAAATTTTTGGAGATTAAAATATTTAGAGATTGATGATAAAATCAGCTATCTGTCAGCTGATCTTTTTGATTTATCTTCAATGCTTGAAGCAATCAAGACTTCACAACCTGATGAGATTTATCATTTAGCAGCACAAAGTTATGTTGGTGCATCATTTGAACAACCAATTACAAGTGGAGAATATACTGGAATCGCAGTCACAAAAATGCTTGAAGCAATAAGAATAATCAATCCAGAAATAAAATTTTATCAGGCATCATCTAGCGAAATGTTTGGAAATATTGATTTGGAACAAAATTTAAAAACACCATTTCAACCTGAGAGCCCATATGCAGCAGCAAAATTGTATGGTTATTGGATGACAAAAATATATAAAAATGCATATGGAATGTTTGCTACAAACGGTATTTTGTTTAATCATGAATCTCCATTAAGAGGATTAGAATTTGTAACAAGAAAAATTACTAATGGGGTAGCTAGAATTAAAATTGGATTAGATAAAAAACTTGTATTAGGAAATTTGGAAAGTAAAAGAGATTGGGGTTATGCTCCAGATTATGTAGAAGGAATGTGGAAGATACTTCAACAAAAAGAACCAGCAGATTTTATTTTATCTACAAATGAAACTCATTCAGTTAAAGAATTTGCAAAAATAGCTTTTGAATTGGTAGATTTAGATTGGAAAAAATATGTTAAAACAGACAAAAAATTATATCGACTTGTTGATGTTAATGAATTAAAAGGGGATTATTCAAAAGCACAGAAAAAAATGCGTTGGAAACCAAAAACAAAATTTAAAGAATTAGTAAAAATTATGGTAGAAGAAGATTTAGAAAGATGGCAAAAATGGAAAAAAGGTGAAAGTTTTCCTTGGGATGCAAATAACTATACTAATGAGAATAAAATGTTATTTAGAAGATATAATAAAATATAAAAAAAATTAATTTTATTGAGAGTTAAACCATTCAATTGTTTTTTTTAGACCTTCTTCAAGAGAAGTTTTAGGTTTGAAACCAATTTCTTGTAATGCTTTTTCAAAACTTACACATCTTCTAGGTTGACCATTAGGCATATCTGTATTCCAACGAATTTCTAAATCCACATTCATTAATTTCATAATTATCTCAACAAGATTTTTAATACTAGTTTCTTCACCTGAACCTAAATTGAGTGGTTCAGTATTATCATATTTTTCTGCTGCAAGAATTAATCCTTTAGATGCATCATCGCAATACAAAAAATCCCTACTAGGAGTTCCATCTCCCCATAATTCTACAAAATCATGTCCCAATTTTTTTGCCTTTGCAATTTTTGATATAATAGATGGAATTACATGACCAGAATTGAGATCAAAATGATCATACGGTCCATACAGATTAGTTACAAAAACAGTAATAGAATCAAAACCATATTGTTCTTTATAAGCTAAAGATTGAACAATTTGCATTTTTTTAGCTAATCCATAAGATGCCGTAACGTGTTCAGGATATCCATCCCAAAGATATTCTTCTCTTATTGGTTGAGATGTATTTCTTGGATAGCTACACATAGTACCTAATGTAACAAATTTTTCTACACCACTTTTTCTGGCTTCATCTAAAAGATATGTTCCCATTAAAATATTATCATAAAATAATTCACCTGGTTTTTCTTTGTTAAGACCAATTCCTCCAACATGAGCAGCTAAATGAAAAACAATATCAATATTTTTTGTAACATGTTCACAATTTTCTTTTGATCTTAAATCAAATTCATTAGAAGATGGAGAAGATATAGATTTTGGATTAAATAGTTTTAACATTTCAATAAGACGCGAACCTAAGAATCCATTTCCTCCTGTAACTAATACATTTTTTTCCTCCCAATTCATGTTTTAATTTTAAAGATTACTAAATTAAGTCTTAAGGTATCTGAGGAAGAAATTCATCATATAATTTTAATAATTTTATGATTTCAGTCTCAGTATTGTAATTTTCTAAAATTTCTAATCTAAGATCTTTACCAAGAGAATTTCTTGCTTTATTGTCTTTCAAATATTCTAATTTCTCAATAAAATCTTTTTTAGATTTTGCAATAAGCAATAAATCATCAGGAAATCCTAAACCTCCAGATTCGGATGTCAGTACAGCCATTTGGCATGCACCAGCTTCTAACATTTTTGTTTTAGAAGCTACTATGTGAGAATGATCAGGATATGGAGATAATAAAACATTACAGTTTGATAAAGACTCGATGTAATTTTCAACTCTACCCAAGAAATTCACATTTGAAAAATTAAGAGAATTTTTGAAATCATCAGAAACATCTCCGATAAAATCAAAATGTATGGTTGGAAGATTTTCCACACAATGATGTAATAATTCTAGTGCATCATAATTTTGTGTTCCTGGTAAAAATGGACCAACAACTGCTACTCGTAAATCATCACAATTAGAAATAGGGTATTCATTTACATTTACAGCATTTCTTATTATTGTTGCACTTTGAATATTCTTAACTTTTTCATAAATCATATCACTTGCACAAATTAAATGTAAAGAATTTGTCCAGATTTTTTTTTCTAATTTTTTTATTGTATTAGATTTAATTCGAAATCCAGATTTTTTCCAATAGGGTAATGAATTTGAAAAAGATTTGTACCACATCTCTTCATGTGCAATACCATGTAAATCAGATATGTAAGATTTTTTTTTCAAAAATTTTCCAGAATGTTGTTGAGCATGAAATAAACAATTTTGTGGTTTTTTAGAATTTTTAGAAAAATTATCAATTATAGAGATTTTTTTAAAACCATGTCTTTGAACTGTTTCATATTGCCATTTTGCCCTCATAATTGATCCACTTGGTTTATCATATGAGTACTCAGTTAACATACAAACATTGTCCAATTTATTTTCCCTCAATTATTATTCAAGCCTAGTTTTAAACAAAATTTTCCAAATTTAATATACATGTTTCAACATATTTTTTATTTCAGATTTTGTAATAGGTTTTAAACTTTCAAAATAATTTTTAATATTTTTTGGTTTTTTAGCATTTCTATATTTTTTTGGAGTTGATGAATTAAACATTGATGGAATTATAAAGAAATCATTAGTTTCTAACACATTCTCTAATTCAAAATCAGTTAATAAATATTCAGTAATTTTTTCACCAGGACGTATACCAATAATTTTTGTTTTAATTTTAGAAGGATTTAGATTATAAGTTGGTGCAATTACTTCTTTCATTACATCAAATAAGTCATCCAGTAGAATAAGAGGCATTTTCAAAACAAATGTTTCACCACCTTTAGCATATTCAGCAGCTTTTAGTATTAATTCTACAGATTGATTTTTTGTCATAAAAAATCTTTTCATTTTTTTATCAGTAAGAGTTATTGGTCCACCTTGTTTTATTTGATTTTCAATTCTCGGTATGATAGAACCTCGTGTTTGTAAAACATTACCAAATCTTACAGAGGAGAAAATAGTTTTAGATTTATTATGAAAAGATTCTGCTGAGATTAATTTTTCTGAGAGAAGTTTAGTAGCACCTAAAACACCAATAGGATTTACTGCTTTATCAGTACTGATGTTAATTACTTTTGAAACAGATTCCCTCATTGATGATTTACAAATATTATATGCTCCAATTGTGTTTACAGTAACTGCTTCATATGGATTTAATTCACAACGATCAACATGTTTTAGGGCCGAAGTATGAAAGACAATATCTATGTCTTTAACTATAGAATTAACTGTATCAGGATTTCGTATATCACCAATAACATATTCAATATTCTTACCAGATAACTCTAATTCAGTTTCATAAAGTCCATTTTCATCATTACTAAAAACCCTAACAAGGGAAGCACCATCAGATAATGATTTACGAACAATTTCTTTACCTATTGAACCGGAACCACCAGTTACTAGGATGTTTTTTCCTTTTAAAAGACTGGACATATTTTATCAGAATATTGGATTCCCATAAATCATTTCCTATACATTGTCACAATATTTTATAGATAAACTTTAGATTAAATTCTAGGTATATGGATATTAGGTATGAAAAATAAAGTACTCATTACAGGTAAATCGGGATTCATAGGAAGTCATTTGATCAAAAAACTCCCTAATCATATTTGTGTATTAGAAAATGATAGTAAAAATGTTGATTTACGTTTTAGGGACAATATTCTAAAAATGAAAAAAGTAGATACTGTAATTCACTTAGCTGGAAAAATCCCATCAGATGAAAATTTTTCTCAGAATATTTTTTTTGAGCACAATGTTTTAGGAACACTAAATGTATTGGAATATTGTGTAAAAAAGAAAATTAAAAAAATGATTTATGTTAGTAGTTACGTTTACGGGAATTCAAAAAATAATCCAATAAATGAAAAAGAAATCGTTCAACCACATAATACATATACAAAAAGTAAATCTTTGGCGGAAGAATTATGTAAAATTTATGGAAAAAAATTTGGAATTAATATAATTATTTTAAGACCATTTAACATATTTGGTAATTCATTAAAAAATAATTTTTTTATAGCAAATATATTAAAATCAATTAAAAATAATAAGTCAATTACAATTATAAATAAAAATGATAAAAGAGATTATCTATACATTGAAGATTTTGTGGATGCAATAATAAAAATGATAGATTATGATTGTAATTATGAAATATTTAATGTAGGTTCAGGCAAATGTATAAGTTTTGAAAAATTAGTTAATTTGTTTGAACAAAAAAGTGGAAAAAAAATTAAAAAAGAAATTAAATCTTCAAAAGTACACATTAAAAAAATTCAAGCAGATATTACTAAAATTAATAAAAAAACAGGATGGAAACCAAAATATTCTTTAGAACAAGGGGTTGAAACAGTACTTTTAAAAAATAAATTATTGGTTTAGTAATGATTTGTATAATTGTACGTATTTTTTGCCTATATTAGACCATTCAAAATTTTTGACCAATTCTGATGATTTCTCACCAAATTTTTTAACTAGATCTAAATCATTAGATAATAAAATAATTTTTTGATTTAATTCATCAATAGAATTAGGAGAAACCAAAAACCCATTTTCATTATTAAATATTAATTCTTTATTTCCACCCACATTAGATGCTATAATAGGAATTTTGCAGGCCATAGCTTCCAATATTGTTGAGCTAATTCCTTCAGCTAATGAAGGTTGAATTAATGCGAATGATCCACGAAGTAATGGAATAATTTGATTTTTACTTAAATATCCTAAAAAATCAATGTTTGAATGTTGATTAGTAATTTTTTTAATTTCATTTTCAAGAGGTCCTGAACCAACGATAATAAGATGGATTTCTTTTGGAAGAATTTGAGATAATTGTATTAATGAATCAATTCCTTTTTCTTTAGATAGTCTACCAACAAAAATTATTTGTTTTTCATATTTTTTATTAATACCAGATGGTAATGAACTAGTATCAATTGCATTTGGAATATAATGTATTTCATATCCTAAATTAGAATAGTAATCATAAGCTTCTCTAGAGCCAGCAGTAATTGCATCTGCCCATTTTAACGCATTTTGTTCGTATTTGTTTGATAAATTATGAGCAGAATCACCATGTAACATCGCAATTTGTTGACTAAATATTCCATGAAATGTAACAACTTTTTTTGCAGAAGTTCCTTTGAAGGATAGTGCTCCAATAGGATGATGAGCATGAATTATATCATAATTCTTGTGAAACTTAGTTTTAAAAAATGCAGATAACATGAAACTAGGATTTTTTAATTTTTTTATAGGTATTGTAGGCGTATTTTCAGAAGATATTATTTTTAAAGTATGATTTTGAGAATTTAAAAAATTAGATAAACCCTGCACATGTTTAGCTGTTCCACCAATACCAGTTTGAGTGGGAGAAACAATTAAGATTTTCACAAAACAAATTACCGTGTGACCTTTTAAGCTCTTCTCTACATAGATAAATCAATTTCTTTTAGTTCAGATAGTTTAGAAATTACTTTAGATTCATTAAATGAATTTAGTTTATTTTTATTAAAAAGAATTGCAGAACATCCAACTTGTTTTGCAGAATGTACGTCATGAATTCTATCACCAATCATCAAAATATTTTCAGGAATCAGTGAAAGTTTTTCAAATGATTTTTTAATTTGTTCTGAACGTTGATTTGAATCATCTCTAGTAATAACACTTGTAAAAAATTTGGATATCTGGATTTTATCTAATACCAGTTTTGCTGCATTTTTACATTGCATGGTTACTAAACATAATTCAAAATTTTGATTTTTTAAATAATTTAGTACATCAACAGTACCATCAATAATATCAAAATTATTTGTAGCCTTTGTTTCTTCTTCACAAATTATATCAAATGCATTTTGAAGTAATACTGTATCATTATTTGATTTAGAAATAATAGAAGGAATTAGTGGTTTAAATTCATCTTTTGTATCAAAAAGAATTCTTAATTTTTCAAAAATTTTTTCATAATTAATTGGTAATCGGATTAAAGTACCATCTAAATCAAAAATGATTCCTTTGATCATAATACTTGTTCCTTAAAACCATCTTCCCGATAGATCCAGGTACCACAATCAATATGACGTAAAATATGAAGTCCTTCTGGATAAATATCATTTCCCAAAAATCCCGGATCTGAAATTTCACCCAAACCTAACATGGTATAAAGATACGGTAAATTATGATCAGGATCTTGTTTTAAAAATTTAGTTGAAACATAACCCCAAAGAGGAGTAGTAGTATGAAATTTTCCAGAATCAATTTCTGTTACATACCAATTACCATCATCACTCTCTTTGAGATCTACAGCATAATTTCCATGAGGGTTTTTATCAATTGATTTTACAGCTTTTTCTCCAATATTATTAACAGAATCATCTACAATGATTTTTGAAACTGTTGGTGTACCTGTTATTCCAGATGGAGAAATATGTTTTAAAGGATATTCCAATCTTTCTCGTGTAAATGAAGAAATTAATTTTCCTTCGTACCAGAAACTATCCCAAGCAATATTTCTTTTTGGAAGATACTGTTGAATCATGAAATCATTAAAATTAGCTTTCTTCCTTAATATCCATAATTTCATCCAATATTCAGCTTCAGATGGATTATTACATAATAAACTTAGATTTCCACCAGCACCACTCTTTGCTCGAATCCAAAGTGGACCACCACCAAGTTCATGAAATGCATTTTCAATTAGATCATAATTATCAATGGTTATAGTTTTTGCAACTAATATTCCTGATTTACTTAATGTTTTTTGTGTTTCAAGTTTATCATTAGAAATAATATTTGATGAAGGCAATAATGTTTTAGGATAAATTTTATCTAAATTTTGCGATACAACAAGAGCTTCAGAGGATGGTTGTGGATGTAAAAACTCTATTTTGTGTTGTTCTGTTAATTTATTCAAGAAAGAAATGAAATCAGGATCTGAATGTCTTGGGGAAATTACTCTATGATTAAGATCTGCAAATTGAAGATAGTATTTATTAAAATCTGTACCTACAATAAAGAATTCATTTTTAAATAATTTTAATGCACGAATAAAATTTACTCCACCTATACCTCCTGAACCAGTAACCAAAATTCTTTTCACGATAAATCTAATTACAATCTTATATTATACAATATTAAATGAATTGTTCAAATGAAAAAACAGTATATATTTTTGAGTCATGACGTAGATTGGGGTTATGAAGGACCATCAGAAGAACATATTTTACAACGTAAAGATAGATTTGATGAAAAATTATTCAAAAAAACTCCAATAAATGAACTATATCGAAATTTTTCAGAGTTTATGGAAATTGAAGAAAAATTTGGAGTTAAATCAACATTTTTTTTTAGGACACAATATGAAAATGGTGACTATAGAGATTATCAGGATGATATTAAAAAAATTATTCAAAATGGATGGGAAATAGGACTACATACTGATCCTTCATCTATCAATGAAATTAAAAAAATTGAAGAAGAAAAAAACAATCTTGAAAAACTAACATCATCAAAAATTTTTGGAAATAGAGTACATTATTTATCAAATGATCCAGAATTACCGAAAAAACTATCAGAATTAGGATTTATTTATGATTCATCAAATAAGAAAATAAAAAATTTAATTTCATCAGAAGATATGGGGTATCAAAAAATTAACAATATTATTGAATTTCCAGT
>Ga0315328_10000108_pt1 | contig 31447 bp, 33 predicted proteins | sample M120032315metaG_FD_203462 | JGI IMG/M metagenome (GOLD analysis project Ga0315328, IMG submission 203462) | Ammonia-oxidizing marine archaeal communities from Monterey Bay, California, United States - M1 200m 32315 | ecosystem: Environmental > Aquatic > Marine > Intertidal zone | place: USA... | reverse complement strand
CGGATGTTCCGGATGGACCCGCAATTCCTGTTGGGCCACTTGTCCCTGAAGGACCTTGGTTTCCTTGAGTGCCTTGTATTCCTTGAGGCCCCGAAGTTCCTGACGGTCCTTGATTACCGATTACACCTTGAGGCCCTGATGTTCCCGAAGGTCCGGCAATACCTTCAGGACCTGATGTTCCCGAGGGACCTACAATTCCTTGGGGTCCTGAAGTTCCGGAAGGACCTGCTATTCCTTGTGCTCCTGATGTTCCCGATGGACCGGCAATTCCTTGAGCACCCGAAGTTCCTGATGGACCCGCAATACCTTGAGCACCTGATGTTCCACTCGGTCCAGCAATTCCTTGTGCTCCACTTGTTCCGCTGGGTCCCTGATTGCCGATTATACCTTGAGGCCCGCTTGTTCCTGAAGGCCCTTGATTGCCAATAATTCCTTGCGGTCCGCTTGTTCCTGATGGACCTTGATTACCGATTACACCTTGAGGGCCACTTGTTCCGCTGGGTCCAGCGATTCCTTGAGCACCTGATGTTCCCGAGGGACCTACAATTCCTTGGGGTCCTGAAGTTCCCGATGGCCCTTGATTACCGATTATACCTTGAGGACCCGAAGTTCCACTCGGTCCTTGATTGCCAATAATTCCTTGAGGTCCGCTTGTTCCTGATGGCCCTTCGGGGCCATCAACTCCTGTTGGACCTGATGTGCCACTTGGTCCCGTGATACCACTTGGTCCTGATGTTCCACTCGGACCCTCGGGGCCTTGAACACCCGTGGGTCCACTTCTTCCACTCGGACCTGTAATTCCACTTGGACCACTTGTGCCGGATGGCCCTTCGGGGCCATCAACTCCTGTTGGTCCGCTTGTCCCGCTTGGTCCCGTGATACCACTTGGACCTGATGTGCCACTTGGTCCTTCGGGACCTTGAACACCTGTGGGTCCGCTTCTGCCGGATGGACCGGTTATCCCACTCGGGCCGGATGTTCCGGATGGTCCCTCCGGACCTTGAACGCCTGTTGCCCCACTTGTTCCGCTGGGGCCTGTAATGCCGCTTGGACCGCTGGTGCCGGATGGCCCTACGGGGCCTTGAACTCCTGTTGCACCTGATGTGCCACTTGGTCCCGTTATCCCACTTGGACCTGAAGTTCCGGACGGTCCTTCAGGGCCTTGAACTCCTGTGGGACCTGACCTACCACTCGGACCGGTAATTCCTGATGGGCCACTTGTGCCGGATGGCCCTTCGGGGCCATCAACTCCGGTAGGGCCGCTTGTGCCGCTGGGACCGGTAATACCTGATGGTCCACTTGTCCCGCTCGGACCTTCGGGACCTGTTACCCCTGTCGGACCGCTCCTACCGGATGGACCCGTTATTCCTGACGGCCCACTCGTTCCGGAGGGTCCCTCCGGACCTGTGACTCCTGTTGGCCCACTCCTACCGGACGGACCTGTGATACCACTTGGTCCACTTGTTCCTGATGGTCCCTCGGGTCCTGTTACGCCCGTAGCACCGCTTGTGCCGGATGGACCCGTTATTCCACTCGGTCCTGATGTTCCCGAAGGGCCGGTAATTCCTGATGGCCCGCTTGTCCCACTTGGTCCTTCCGGTCCGGTAACTCCTGTGGGTCCGCTCCGACCACTTGGACCTGTAATTCCTGACGGCCCACTTGTGCCGGAAGGCCCTTCGGGGCCTGTTACTCCGGTGGGGCCACTTAGTCCTGACGGACCCGTGATACCACTTGGTCCGCTTGTTCCTGATGGGCCTTCGGGACCGGTCACTCCTGTGGGTCCGCTCCTACCGCTGGGGCCTGTAATTCCTGATGGTCCGCTGGTTCCGCTGGGTCCTTCCGGGCCTGTAACTCCTGTTGGACCCGACCTTCCACTTGGTCCTGTGATTCCGGACGGCCCACTTGTTCCACTTGGACCTTCCGGCCCCGTTACACCGGTAGCACCACTCGTCCCCGATGGTCCGGTTATTCCTGATGGCCCACTTGTTCCGGAGGGTCCCTCCGGACCTGTGACTCCTGTGGCTCCGCTGGTCCCACTTGGGCCTGTTATTCCACTCGGACCTGATGTGCCACTTGGCCCTTCGGGTCCTGTAACTCCTGTTGGACCGCTCCTACCGGATGGCCCCGTTATACCGGATGGTCCACTTGTTCCACTCGGACCTTCCGGACCTGTGATTCCCGATGGTCCACTTGTGCCCGATGGTCCTTCGGGGCCTGTAACTCCGGTAGCACCACTTGTCCCCGATGGTCCGGTTATCCCACTTGGACCGGATGTTCCCGAGGGACCTTGAATACCTGTCGGTCCGGATTTACCACTCGGTCCTGTAATTCCTGACGGTCCACTTGTTCCTGATGGCCCTTCGGGACCGGTCACTCCGGTGGCTCCACTTGTTCCACTTGGACCCGTTATACCTGTGGGTCCACTTGTCCCGCTCGGTCCTTCCGGACCTGTGACTCCTGTGGCTCCGCTGGTCCCACTTGGGCCTGTTATTCCACTCGGACCTGATGTGCCACTTGGACCTTCGGGGCCGGTTACACCTGTCGCACCCGAAGTGCCGCTCGGACCTGTAATTCCTGATGGCCCGCTTGTGCCGGAAGGCCCTTCGGGGCCTGTTACTCCGGTAGGGCCACTTCGTCCGGACGGACCTGTGATTCCGGATGGGCCACTCGTTCCACTCGGACCCTCGGGGCCGGTTACACCCGTTGCCCCACTTGTTCCTGATGGCCCCGTAATTCCTGATGGCCCGCTTGTCCCTGAAGGCCCTTCGGGTCCTGTTACGCCCGTAGCCCCACTTGTGCCGCTTGGTCCTGTGATTCCACTTGGTCCACTTGTTCCCGAGGGTCCTTCGGGGCCTGTAATTCCTGTTGGACCCGACCTTCCACTTGGTCCGGTAATTCCGGAAGGGCCACTCGTTCCTGACGGTCCTTCGGGGCCTGTAATTCCTGTCGGACCACTTAGACCGGATGGGCCGGTTATTCCTGATGGTCCACTTGTTCCGCTGGGTCCTTCGGGGCCTGTTATTCCCGTTGGACCTGACTTTCCGCTTGGACCGGTGATTCCACTTGGACCGCTTGTTCCGGAAGGGCCTTCGGGTCCGGTAATTCCGGTAGCACCGCTGGTTCCACTTGGCCCCGTGATACCACTTGGGCCGGAAGTTCCGCTTGGGCCTTCGGGTCCTGTTATCCCTGTCGCCCCACTCGTTCCCGATGGACCGGTTGCACCTGTTGGACCTGTTATTCCCGTGGCTCCACTCGTCCCACTTGGGCCGGTTATTCCACTCGGACCTGATGTGCCGCTTGGCCCTTCGGGTCCTGTTATACCGGTGGCTCCCGAGGTTCCGCTTGGTCCGGTGATTCCTGATGGTCCGCTCGTTCCACTCGGTCCTTCCGGACCTGTAATTCCTGTTGCACCTGAAGTGCCGCTTGGACCGGTAATACCTGATGGTCCACTTGTGCCGGATGGCCCTTCCGGACCGGTTATACCGGTTGCTCCGGAAGTTCCACTTGGGCCTACAATCCCACTTGGACCGCTTGTTCCGCTGGGTCCATCGGGGCCTGTGATTCCTGTTGGACCGGATTTACCACTCGGTCCTGTAATTCCTGTGGGTCCTGATTTACCACTTGGGCCGGTCACCCCTGTTGGACCCGTTATACCCGTAGCCCCGGATGTCCCCGAAGGACCGGTAACTCCTGTCGGACCGGTTATACCGGTAGCACCACTTGTCCCGCTTGGTCCGGTGATGCCTGATGGACCGGAAGTTCCACTCGGTCCGGTCACCCCTGTTGGACCCGTTATACCTGTGGCACCGGATGTCCCCGAAGGACCGGTGACTCCTGTTGGGCCTGTTATTCCGGTGGCTCCACTCGTTCCACTCGGACCTGTAATTCCACTTGGACCACTTGAACCTGATGGACCGGTTACACCTGTGGGTCCCGTAATGCCTGTCGCACCGGATGTGCCACTTGGTCCCGTTATACCGGTTGGTCCTGTTATCCCCGTCGCTCCGCTTGTTCCGCTGGGTCCTGTAATACCGGACGGACCGGATGAACCCGAGGGTCCCGTCACTCCTGTCGGACCTGTAATTCCTGTGGCACCGGATGTTCCCGAAGGGCCGGTTACACCTGTTGGCCCCGTGATTCCGGTTGCTCCGGATGTTCCACTTGGACCTGTAACGCCGGTAGCACCTGTGATACCTGTTGCACCACTCGTCCCACTTGGGCCGGTTATTCCACTCGGACCGGATGTGCCACTTGGTCCGGTTAAACCGGTAGGACCTGTAATCCCGCTTGGACCACTACTACCACTTGGGCCTGTAACGCCGGTAGCACCTGTGATACCCGTTGCGCCTGAAGTCCCACTTGGGCCTGTGATTCCAATTGGACCACTACTACCACTTGGACCGGTAACACCTGTGGGTCCTGTAATTCCTGTTGCACCGGATGTTCCGGAAGGACCGGTGACTCCTGTTGGACCGGTTATACCGGTTGCCCCACTTGTTCCCGAAGGACCGGTTACTCCGGAGGGACCGGTGATTCCACTTGGACCGCTTAATCCGGATGGACCCGTAATACCTTGAGGACCACTACTTCCGGACGGACCTGTTAGGCCGGTGGGTCCGGTTATGCCCGTAGCACCACTCGTTCCACTTGGGCCTGTTATTCCTGATGGTCCGCTTGTTCCATCGGGACCTGTAATACCTTGAGGGCCACTTAGACCACTTGGACCTGTTGGGCCATCGGGTCCTGTTATACCTATTGGACCACTTTTACCGGATGGTCCGGTTACACCGGTTACACCCGTAGGACCTGTAATTCCGCTGGGGCCACTCAAACCCGAGGGTCCTGTAATACCTTGAGGGCCACTTAGACCACTTGGACCCGTAACTCCTGTGGCTCCTGTTGGTCCGGGCAATCCTGAAGGACCTGTAATACCTATGGGTCCACTTAGGCCGCTTGGACCTGTTGGCCCTGTAATACCAATAGGACCGCTCAAACCCGAGGGACCTGTGATTCCGATTGGCCCGCTTAATCCGGAGGGTCCTGTTGGACCTGTAATACCTATGGGGCCGGACAAACCTGACGGTCCGGTAATACCAATAGGACCACTCAAACCCGAGGGTCCCGTAATACCAATTGGTCCTGATAAACCGCTTGGACCTGTAATACCAATAATTCCTTGGGGTCCGCTGGTTCCGGAGGGTCCTGTTGCACCGGTCACACCTGTCGGGCCGCTTGTTCCGCTGGGTCCGATGGCTCCTGTTGCGCCTGTTGCGCCTGTTGGACCGGTAGGCCCTGTCGGACCTGTGGCTCCGGCACCTCCACTAACAGACCACTCAATTTCTTTTGGAACGGCGGTGTTGTCGGTTGTAATAGTTACATTGGTTCCGGCTACGAATCTAATATCTTCTTGTCCTGTCGGTGTTAAGGTGGTCTGACCTGTAACGAAAATGCTATACCAATGGCTGGCAATACTAATTGTTACGATTCCTCCGCCATCATCAGTAACTACGAATCCACTTGTTTGGTCAAAATTGATAACGGTTACATTCGGAACTGTGGGGCTACCATCCGATTCCCTAACTGTAAGGGAGCCACCGCCTCCACCACCTGTGGTAATTGAAACATGACCTCCGCCTAAATCGGTAAGAGTTCCGGCCGTAACTGTAATCCAATTAACGCCGTGAACATCAACAATCCCGTCATTAACTCGTAATCCGCCCTTACCGGCGTTACTACCGGTAAAGCGACTACCGGGTGGTTGGCGATTGCTCATAGTAACTCATTACCCACGCTGCTACTTAATGCTTTAAGTATCAGTTAGTTTGCACATTCTGTTGTCGTCCAACATCCTGTGTGAAATCTCGCTGTTCAGTCCACCCACAAAAGCACCCTTCAACGGTTCCTGTGGTGATTGCTACGGCGGGTCCAGCCGTTGCGTTGATAACACGGAATACTACCTGTGCAGTAGCCACAATTGGGATGTCGTAATGCCATTGGTCGGCTTTAGGTGTAATGGTGGACCATTGAAAGTTATTCCATTCTTGGTAAAGGGACCCATCCACCCATATTTGATAGAAAATCCCGGCATTATCAAGGGCTTCTGTATGTCCGAAAGAAGCGATATGGTAATAATCTCCACGATTTCCCATTGTTGCTGTCCTACTTGTTGCTGCCGATGCTGAAGTTGCCGTAACTGTATTAGAGCCTTGAATACCGCCCAAACTTTTGTTATTGTTGGCCGCAGTAGGTGGGGGAGTGGCAGTTCCGGTAGTGGCGCGGACCGCTGGTGGAGGGGCTACGCCTGTGAAAGCGGTAGGAGTTGGCATAAAGTCGCCTGTTCCGGCAAGGTCAGTCCATGAATTGGAACCTTCAATATCAGCCACATTGAGGACTACGACATCAAGATATTCACCGGTAGCAAGGTTATACCCTGCTCCTGTGGAGAAATCATACTTGTAGCGGAGGGTTACATTCGCTGAATTAAACTTTGGAACTAAATGCCACGGGTAATTTGCATAATTAACACCAATAGACCGCTCAAGGAACTCAACCGCAGGGCGAATATCCCTTTTGTAAGTGGTTGGGTCCATTCCGGGCCTTACGACCTCAGTTTGTTGTGTTGTAGTCGTGCTCACGGATGAAATCGGTGGTGGGTAAGCATCCACACCGTCTGCTGCTTGAGAATAGCCCGTTTGGAGGGCTTTCTTCCGATAGGGACGCTTCAAATCCCGAATATCCTCATTACCTGCCATGCTATTCACTTACCCTTCCCGCTACTTAAAGGATGACTTTCACTCATCCCACATAATCTTGCCGTGCCTTCTCCATATCCAAGTATGCCTTGGAGATGTTGAGATATTTTTCCCATGTTTCGGTTTCAAGACCCTCTTGCTTCACTAATTGACGGCGGAACCACTCGGCGTTATCCACATTGACCGCAATACCGAGTTTCATTAACTCCTCGGCGATTAGAGCGTCACTTCCATTAAAGAGCCAATACTGAATGAATACTTGGGCTAAGGGGTTAAGAGGCTTCATAGGGACTCCTCCACTCGTAATTCCATCTTTCTCCACGATTCTGACTGTGACGGGGCCGCCACCAAATTGACCTAAGTTGGTCATGTAATTCTTAATATCATTCATCATGGTATATCTCACATCCCATGTAGTGAAGGGTTCAATATAAACACAGGGATTCAGCATATAATGGGCTGGCCTAATTCCCTCGGTTTCGGGGTATGGAGCCGCATTACCGGAGATACCTAATGCAGACACATTTTGAGGGTCTTGGTAGTAGCCTGTGGTATCAACCCATATATTGACGAATCCATTAGGAATCCATTGAATCAGTCCAAGCACACCTGTCCCGCCTACATCATAAGCCACATTGTTACCCCCGTCCATCATAATTCCGGGTGTGCTTCCGAATCTATCAATAACTACGAAACTTCCATCTCTAACCATGTTGGATTCAGTTACATTATTCCCGTAACCACCGGTAAATATGGAAAAGGATTCTCCCGCATTAGGTAATCTATCATCAACGAAGGGGTCCGTAGGATTAGTAATGGATTGTTGGTCATTCCACTCCACCCAAAGTTGCCAATCATAGACTTGTTTGGTAATGGCCATCAGTCCACTCTCCTTGGACCTGTGGGATTATCCATACGAGCCATAGAGTCCTCAAAGACCTCATGGCGAATGAGCATTCGGCGATAACCATTGATATTCTCCACAGTCACAGGGAAACTCGCCTTTAGGAGTTTCATAGCGATAGCGGAATCTGCGCCATCTAAAAGTAGGTATTTCACATAGCAATAAGACACTTGTGCATCATTATAAATGGTATTGTCTTGGTCTTCTTTGGGATTCCGATAAATGATGTCCCAAACTTGGCCGGGAAGGATATAAACAGGAGTTGGAAGACCATCCCTAAAGGCTTCAAAGGTATAAATGGGTTGAACCGGCTGTAATTCTTTGGGTGCGTCTGTAACAGACTGTAAGTTGTGGTCAGGAAACGGCACGGCGGCAGTTGGCAATCCTTTGGCAGCCCTACCATCGGGAGTTTGAAAATAGTAAGTTTCATTTACTCGGATTTGAACGAAAGCGTCTTGCCATTGGGATTCACCGGTGCGAGCCGATTGACCATCCCATCCGCTGATGCTATCAATGACGATGAACTGTGTGGCTCTCAAGGCTGCGGGAATATCAAGGTTGTTTCCACGACCGCCTGTGAATATACTCATTCCGTCTGCGGGCAATCTGACGGAGAATATCGGATTATTGAAGTTTCCAGCCGATGCTCCAAAGTTTGGAGGAGTTAATACAGGGTGACCTTGAGTTGAAGTGAACCCAGCATCATAAAGTTGCTCGGTAATCAAATTGCGCCACTCATACGCTTGTCGCCTGATACCCATACAGTATAGTAAGCGATACCGCTACTTAAGGCTTCACGCTTTAACGGCAAGCGACCTTTTGTATAGCCAACTCACCAATTAGGGTGATTTTGACCTTTCTTTCATTTACTGCGGTAATTGCGGTGTTGTTGGTCACCGTGATTTGAAGGGGTTGCTGGAATAGACATAGGATAGGGCATGAGAATGCAAGAACCTGTCCTCCATTCGCAAGGTTGGTGTGTAGCCATGAAATATCAAAGGAGTTAGAAGGAACATAGTTTGGTCCGACTCCGATTGCTACATTGAAGTCTGTGAAGGTAGTTGCGGATGAGCCGTCTGTATCATCCAAGATTTGAACTGCGATAGCGTATAGTCTGACTTCCTCGTTGTTTGCCTGATTAGTAAAAATAGACACTACATTGGAAGTATTGGCTGATATGGTGCCACCGCTTGCATCAAAGGTATGGGAGGTTGTGTAAATCTCCGGTTGGGGGTCTTGATTTGCCATTCACTCACCTGTTATGCCTACTCTTTCTTCGTTCTGCTACTTAAAGTATTCCCTTCATTCAAGGCGGAACGCAGACTCCCACTTCGGCTCCTGTTTATTTGCCTTTTTCTTCCTTTGCCATAGAATGAATAAACCGAGGACAATGAATATCAAGATAAATGCTATGGGTCCAAGACCCTGAATATCATCAGCCATTAAATCGTTCAAAAGGACAGGATTCAAACTACCTGCTCTCACAGCAAGAGTAATGAGCCATGTAGCACTCGCCGACAAGACTAAGAGGATTGGACCCCATGTGGTATCCCATTTAAGGCCCATATACTATCACTTACACTTCTTGATATTTAAGGGAATCGCTTGATTGCTTCAAGAAGTTTCAAAGAGTTCATCTTCGGTATATTCTTCGGGCGGAGCCGCTACTTCAGGGTCCGGAGGAGTGATTTCTTGTCCTTTGACTTCCACATACTGACGGAACAATCCGTAAAGTTTGGGAGCAATGTCTTCCATTTCCTCCTCCAAGGAATGCCCTCGTTTCTCGGCTTCCGCTACCACATAAGTTTGCATCAAACTGATAGTCTTTACCGCACGGTAAAAATCGGGTGTGAAAACGGTCTTGTATGTTTTGGAAATAGAATCTGCGGACCGCTGTGCTAAGATTGCTAAAACAACGGCAGCCAAGTTAGTGGAGGCGATAAATCCTAAGAGTTGCCAATTACGCCACTCAGTTGGTTGTAAAGCAATGGCTACAAATTGAATGACCGCCCAAATACCCACCGCCAAGACAACCATTTGCTTGGCAGTTACAAACTCACCCATAACTAAATCAGTCATCTCGTCATCTTTCATCAAATCAACCTCACAATTAGATAATCTTCTTCGTCCACTTGATGATGTCCCGTAATAGTATAGCCGTATTCCTCCAAACCTTTCAAAACTTTCTTTTCCCACCTGCGGCCTTTGTCTATAAGGAAAACTACATCTCGGAAAATCCCTTGGTTGGCCAGCATGATAAAGTCCTCAATGTGATAGAGAGTCAATGTTTGTCTGCCTACTTGAAACTTCTCAAAGTCATAATCTATGGGGTCTTCGGTTAGTTGGCGAGTAAAGAAGTCATCTCCCATCTGCTGGCGGATGGCGATTGATACATCATCACCTCCTCTCAAAGTTTCACTAAATATCAACCATTCTCTTTCAATAATAGCGTCCCAGCGTTGCTTTTGTGAATCGTATTCCGCACCCAAAGTGTTCCTCCTTGAAGCCCAATACTGTTCCCGCCTCCCCGTGAGATATTCGTTCCATAGAACCTCCCTATCGCTATCGCCATCAACCACATTACCCTATATCAAGTGCGACTACTTGAAAGTTCACTTAAATGGCTGATTTAGCGCCCATTCTTCTTTCAGCCTCACTTATCAGTAACCCGCTGATAATGCTTGTCGTCAGCACAATGGCAGCCATCGTGAACAATTCATTTCTGTCCGGTAAAGTGCTAAAGGCATCCATGAAAGTTGTCCGTTCGGCTTTACTTTCTGCCATAGAATAATGGATTAAAGATTCCACCATAAACACCGAGAAAACTATGCCGGTGATGACTACTTGCTTTTCTAAGCGACTAAGACTCATCTTAGCCACCATTTTCCATCTTCTGTAAGCCTTCATAGAAGGCAATACCTACGATAACCACAGGAATACCCATCAACAGCCTATCAGTAGCGGAAAACGCGTCTTTGGGCCAACCATAACGAGCATAAGTCCTCATTACATTGACCATCATAGAACCAAAGAAAGCGGCCGAACCGACAGCAGGTATTAGAACACCAACCCAAGCATCCCGGGCCGCATCCTCCTGAACGGAGTTTTCAGCATCAAACTTTTGCTTGATAGCCTTCTTCTCATCGGCTTTCTGAGTCTTAGTTGTCTTTTCTGCCACGGTATCATCCTCGCTTTACAAACTTTTCGTAACCGAAGACTCCTATTCCGACCGCAACAGAAACAAGAGCAACAGGAAACATAACACGAGTGAGTGTGCCGTAGCCTGATTTAATAGCGGTAGCCTGAGCCATAACACGGGATTCATCATCCTCAGTTTCTCCTTCGGCTTGATATTGTGGAGGTAATTCATCTTTTGGAACCACGGCTGTTACTTGGTCGGGTTCTTGTGCTTCACGGCAACCATAAACATTCCATAGAGGGTTACAAACTCTTTCCTCACCAATGCGCCGAGCAGTTGAACCCGGCATAGAATAAAACAAATAATACCAATCTTGAGGGTCGGCTCCGCTGGAAGGCATAATGTCGTTTGGATAGAAACTATCAGTTCCACTAATTGGAGAAATCATATCGTAACCCAGCCAATTTGTGCCAACCATCTAATCAACCCCACTTCTTGATGATGAGCGCACCGACAGCAGCCGAAACGCCCACAGTAGCGATAACCGCTCCAAGAACCTTGCCATACTCCAAGGTTCCAAGACCCTGACTTCTCCCCTCAGTTGAGGAGGACGATGATTCGTCACCGTCCACGAAGGCTGAACCTGAACCATCTTGGGTGCCTGAGCCGCCCGCACCGGGAGCCACATAAGGAAGACCGGCTTCCCCATAAGGCTGGTAGGCTTGGCCCGATTGGTCAAGTGTAGTTAGAGTTGGCACCCATGCTATCCATGAAGCGGAAGACTGTGCCTTAGAAATTGGTTGGCCATCCGAAGTATATCCGATAATTTCTTGTTTTTGTCCGGAAGCGGTATTCACATAACATCGTCTGTTGTATAAATCACCGGGGTCACAAGTGATATTGTAGCCGGGAGGTGTTGCCATATCTAACTTTTGGTGATGCGACTACTTAATGGCTATGCGTGTATCTTACATAGTGTGGCCAGCAGTTGGCGAAATAATGTCGCCAATATCCTTATGCTTCCACCACAAAATACCCATTCCCATTAGGAATGGAAAGACAATGTTAGCCAATTGTCGGTTAGGGAAGATGTAAGCATCCTCAAACTCTTGGATTGATGAAAAGATGCTGGCTGCGGCAATAACAAACAATACTCCGGTAAGAGTGTCTTTGGATTGACTACTGATGGCCATTTATATTCCCCGCTTACTCATCACCGAGTTTGCGGAACAAGTCGGAAATCTTATCGCTATACTTGTAGGAAGCAATCAATCCGACTACTAACGCTACACCGGCAGCCATATTGTAACTTGATTCAGCCTCAAAGTGCTCGGAAGGACCGGCTGGCGGGCCGCCTTCGCCGGATGGGGCTTCTGTGAGTGGGTCATAGTCCAATGGTGAGGGACCGTCTTCAGCATCAAACTGATGGTCGGTGCATGATTGTTTGAAGCACTCGGCACAATACAAATCCTCGGCGTTAGCAATGAACTCCGCTGAAAAGGCACCTGCTTCTGCGTCTTCTTCGGACCAACCGAAGGAAGCGGCAGGGCCGCCCTCATCTGTGGGGGAGGCTGTGAGTGGGTCATAATCGGTTGGGTGTGACTCCTCGGGAGCGTCACCGGCTTCTGCACCGAACTCAAGGTTATATCCCTTCTTCCTTTCCTTCAATCTCATTTTCTTCTCGGCTTCACGAATTGCACCGTGTTCGGAACTCATCTGCGGTCCGAACCATGTTTTTGCATTTCCATACCCTATTCTTCCGTAGGCGTTACCGGCTACAAAACTCCCGTTTTCTAACTTGAAAACTACGAATAAAAGATATTTGTTGTGTTTGGAACCTTCCTTAACAGTAAGGTATTTTGGTCCCCATGAGATGAAGTTTCCTTTGGCGACCTGAGAAGGCACCATTCTAAGTAAAGCCGCCATTCCCTTATTAACATCTCCGGGTCCGGACGGATAAACAGCCATTGCCTCAAAGGAGTCCGAAGGTGCGGATTCATCCAAATGTGGGCCGGGAGTTTCGCTTAGTGGGTCGTAATCTGCTGAAGTTGCGTCTTCTGCGTGTAGTGGAGTATAATTAGCGTCAGCAGTTTGACTACCGATAACATGACCGGAACCTGCTGGGAAGGTGGATGGGTCAGCAACGACTCCATCTTCTTCTGCGTAGTATTGAGTAACGCCGTGTCCGAGTGGAGCCTCAACGACTACACTTTCAACACCGTCAAAGTCTGTTAGTGATGCAAGGTCGCCACCAAATGCTGTCTGTGGTTCTAATCCTTCTGCGCGAGCCACCGCGAATGTGCCGCCACCGAAGTGAGCCATCAGTTCCTTATGGGTCATATCTCCGCCCCCTTCAATCGTGAGAGCATCACAATCGGGACAGAAACCATCAGTTAGGAAGTTCACATCATCTTCCGGGGTCTTCTGATAAACTCCACAAGCCTCACAAATGGCGAGAACGAGCGGAAAGTCGGTAGGGGCGTAATGGAAGTTTTGGTCTTCATGGAGTTCACCATCTCTCCGCCGTCCTGATTCGTGGTCTGCGGAGAAAGAGGCTGCTGGGCCGCCATCATCCATTGGAGTTTCAGCGGTTGGGTCATAGGAAAGAGGCTCGGAGCCTTCGGGAGCGTCTGCGGTTGCGCTAACTGATGATGATTCAACAACTGCTGGGGCGACTTCTTCACCGCTTTCTTCGGTGTAAGCGTCATCCACTTCCGGTTGCTCAACATCTGCTTCTTCCTCAATATCGGTAACTTCTTCCGGTGATTCAACACCGTCACCTTCGGAATCTTCGGGAACTGCGTCCCCTTCTGCCCCCATCTTAGCGAGTTTAGCCATCTTTTTCTTACCGTATTTCTTCATACCGATAACTGCGGCAGTAGCGTCACCAATCTTTTCTGCTTCTTCGGGCGATTTACCCTTTTTCTCGTATTCTTCGGCAATGTCTTCCGAAAGTTCGTCAAATCTTTTTCCGGAACCAAGTTTTGGTTCTGCGTCAAGAATAATGGTGCGGTCTTTGACGGATGCTGAAACACCAGCGTCCTTCATGTCTTCATAAACTGCCTTGCTGCACATGGATGTGCAGTTGTGAGTTTTACCACCTTCAACGAAGTGACCTTTGATTTGATACTTGCTACCCTTGCTTGTGGTCATGTGAGTCACACCATCAACGATTGCATCCACTTTGCGCTTGAGTCCAACGCAATACATACTATGGGTTGCCATGCTTTCTATTTGCACCTTCCACTACTTAATGGTTGGCAGCGTATCTCATTTAGAAAGGAGATGTGGGGGACTTCCCACTACGGCGATAAAAGACGGGTTGTTGGCCGAATGCGGAGCCATAAGTGGAGGACGCATTAGAACCGAATCCTCCAAAGTCTAAATCTCCGCCCAATGGCTTGTGTTGTTTCCAATTCTCGGATAGTAAATCAAATTGATAACCGGATTTTTGGGACTGAGCAGCCTTTTGCCGGGCTTCCGCTGCTTCGGCTTCCTTAATTTCCTTTTCTTCCTCCATTTCCTGAACAAAGTTTTCTGCTTCAGTAACAAGAGTTTCATACTTGCCAATTTCTTCTTGGGCTTTCACACCACGAGATACACGACCAAGACCAAAGGCTAAAGGAATCCAACCGAAAGCAACGCTTACAAACTTGCCGTAATCCGTGCCTTCGTCTTCGGGTTGAAAGATTTTACCCTCATACTTAATCCTGTCTAACATACGAACCGCTAAAACACCGCCTCCAACTAAAAGAGCGGCAAGGGTGATGTTATTACCTGTGATTTCATGTTGTAATGGTGAAGGGGTAGCCTCGGCTTCTGCATCTTCTTCACCGGCGAGAACGCGGTTTCGGAGTTCGGTAAAATCCACTAACATTCATCATCCACTCCGTATCCTCAATTTAGCCCAACTGAACGCCCGTTAAAGTTTTGGCCAAAGGATACGACAGTTGCACGATTTACATAGGCCGCTGCTGCTGGATTGTTCACATTGCCGTTCATACCCGTAGCATCACTAACTCCATAGTTAGTCATGTTTTGGCCTACTGCTTGGCCACCCAATAGTTGAACATCCGTCATTACTTGGGAAACGGAACCTTCATTTCTTTTGATGGCGGCAGTTGGAGGGGCATTGGTAGCGATAAAGTCAGCACCCATCTCGTCACTTGAGGACTTAGACATCAAAGCGTCTAACCAACCAAGTTTCCATGCGGCTACGCCGACTACTACTCCTACAAGAACGGAGGACATGGCAATCTTCATGTGTCTTAGTTACCTGTGCGACTACTTAAAACCACGCCCGTCAGCCCAGCGAGAGCAGCCGCTCCCACTACAAGGGCCATACTGAACAAGAAGGCTCCACCAGCCAACTTGAATCCGGTTTTTATTGGTTCCGCAACTACTACTTCATCAGTCATCTTATCACTCCTTTGTGTTATCTATCATTTGAGCCGAAATATATCCGGCCGCTAATCCGCCTATCAAGCCGAGAGGTTTAGCCCACTTCGGTGTAGGTCTATCATACTCGGCTTCTTTGGTTGAGCAAGCACAACTTCCGCTGCACTTAGCCCCTGTCTTCATGCAAGCACAGGGCTTGCTCTTAGTTGCTCCACAGCAACAGGAATCTTTACCTAATGTTTCTGCATTCTTTGGTTGATGCCAAAAATCATCCGACCATTCCCAATTCCCATATCTTTCTCCTGTTTCCATATCCGTTTCGGGGTAATCATGCCCCGTAGGGTCGTAATGTTTCTCACAATCACAATCAAAATCTTGGGACGGACAATAGGATGTTTCACAACAAGGTGAAATCTCCATCACAGTCCCACAATCGTTGCATTCATCGGCGGCGAATGATTCTGCACGGACTTCCAAGTTTTGGTGTCCTGAATAGTTGAGGGAGGCTTGGTCAAAGTCCCCGTGAATCGCTGAACTTTCGGTAAGTTCTGATGGAGTAAAACTGCTTAGGGCTGAATCGCCCTTGATTCCCATTAAAGCACCCGCACCTGCGTAGGGAGCCTCAAAAGTCAGCGAATCGTAGTCCTCACTAATGGTTGGTTCATTGGTCCAAAGACCTTTCATTGGTGTTGCGTCCTCCATCCATTCTAAACCTAAAATCCCCAACTTATCGTCAATATCCAAGTTTCCTATTGGAACTTCATCATAGGGATACCCATTCAGTTTTTTGATAAACTCAATAACGCCAAGATAGCGTCCTTCTGCTCCTGTATCAACATATCCCCACTCATCGGGGTCATCGGGGTCTTCGGGTCCATCTCCTTTCCATACCCACCAATCTTCTGTTGGTCCATATTCATACTGCATCATCCATTCTGCGACCTCGCCGGACTTAATCATGAACTCGTGTTCCGGCATACCATTCCAAAAGAAGGGCTTGGAGGTGTCCGCCTTCTTGCGGAGGTCTTTACAAGTGGAATGTTTCTCGGCCGAGGAATCGTAAGGGTCCGAGTATTCGTGGCCTTCCTCAATACACATCTTACAAACCACGACAGAAGGTAAGACTACTTCACCGCACCCTTCGTGGTCACCGTGAGTTGCCACTAACATTCCACAGCATTGGCAGCCCCACAAGAGTTCGGCGCTCATATCTTCGCCACAAGTAACACATAGTTTCGGCATCTTTGACCGCCTCCGGGCTTCATTGAATCGGTCTGCGAAGGCTTGACTTTCTGCACCCAAAACATACTCGTTAGTAACCTCATATTCTCTATCTCCGAAATGTTTTTCATTGTCCCATCCCTTACAAGTGGAATTGAATATCACCTCGTTCCCACCAACCATAGTTGTAACCTCATGCCCTTCTTGGTAACAATGATTACAAACTACTGTTCCATCCATATTGTCCCCGCAACCTTCGTGGTCGTCTTGAGTTCCCACCAAAAAGCCACAACATTCACATGACCACTTTGGATTAGGACCCATTGGTTCAGCACAGGTAATACACTCATGCTGGTCACCTTCGGCACCATACTTCTTCAAGTGGCTTGTTTCTGCTTTCTTTCGCATGGCCATCAAGCATCTTTTGTAATCATCAACCTCAAGGTTGGAGTAGGATTCAAGCAATTCCTCATAAGACATTCCATAGACTTCTTCGTATTTATCCAATGGCACCGAGCGAATCGTGTCTGCCTTCTTCTTGCCTAAGTTACTTCCGGACCAGCCCGAGATGAGTTTCTCACCCCAAACTTTTCCTTCTGCCTTCTTGAAGCATCCACAATCAGCGTCAAAATACTCGTTGTTAAACATGGCCATTTCAGCACGGAGAGTATCGGACATTAGCCCGCTCCCTGCACAATATCCACAATCGCCATCATCCCAATGACCTATTCCATCACAGGAAAAGCAAGGCTCATCAACGCTTTCTGCCATCATGTCGTCCAACCATTCATCATTTTCACAGACCGGACAGACTAAGTGGAAATCATATCCACCGCCACCGCTTCCGTCTGCATCAACAAAAACTAAATCTTCATAGGAGCCATCCCACCTGCATTTTAGACATGAAACGGCTTCATCCATTTCGTCATCCATGTCGGCAATCATTTCAGCCTTTTTTATATCAGTAGGATGTTGGAATGTGTGGGCGGGCTTACAATAGTCCGCAGCGGTCTTCCGTGGACCCCGTGGTTTGGTTGATTTCTTGTATTCAAAAGTTTTAGGAATGTGACCTGAGAGTTCTTGCTTATCGGAATCAAACTTAGGACAACGAATGCCATGATTTTGATAAGGGGTAACCTTGAAATCACCATCGTCACCAGCAGCCTCTAATTCTCCGATGACTCCGCTGCATAGCACAGGGTCGCCATTATCCCGATGAACGAGATACGAACCAATAACGCTTGCTTTGGTCGGGTCATCAACTTTTGGAGTTACTATGAAACGATGCGTTTCTCCACGATTCTTGACTATCATGTGCATTCCGGGTTGGGATGTAGCATCCCAAACTGTGCGAGCAATAAAGAACGGGGACTTCTTATCATAGAAACGACAATAACTGCCTTCCTTGCGCTTATCAATGTAGGTTTGCTTATCATTGAAGTGCTTGGCTGGATAGTGGGCCTCTAACTTAAACTTGCCGTTAGCCACACGGCGACCAATAGTAATCTTTTCAGGAAGTGCCTTGAAGTCAATAGGAGTCCCATAGATAGCAGTTACGCCTCTCGGATTAACTACTCCTTGGACTTTGGAGCGACTTTGCTTCTTAGTTTCCGCTGCAAAATCCCTAACTTTCCAACCATATTTCGTGAATATCTCCTTATGACCCTCTCTCATCGGCGAACCAATGGGGTAGTTGGCCTCCCCAAATGTAATAATCATGACTTTTGAGGCCCACGAACCTATGGATTCATCAAGTGCTCTATGATTGAACACACCATCAGTAATAACGAATAAATCAACCGGACCTTTCACCTTGGTTTTGGCTAACTCCACCGCTTTTCGTGGATTAGTGGATGATTGAGTTCCATGAGGCACATACTTATAGCCCGCCAAAACACTCTCATGAGTATTCACAAATCCGGGCCGCATTTCCACTTCTTTTCCGTAACTACCGAACTCATAAAGATGAATAGTGGCTCCGGTTGCCAAACAATCCCGAACTACTTGTTTGACGATGGCGGCTTCAGAAAGCCAACCCGTCCCAGATACTTGGCTTGTATTGCCCCAATGTTCAACTCGTTCCCCTCCCGGCTGGCCGACTGAACGGGAAACATCAACAAGGATTACGGCTGGATTAGGCTTGGCCATGTGCTTTATTGCACTCACCGACTATTTAATGGCTTCACTCAAAGCGAGCAATCTGTCTGTGGATGGCATCAAGAGGAACTCCATGCGTATTTCGGTCTGCATAGACCTGTGCATCCCTTAACAAAGGCTTCAAGACCACATGGACGACTTGATAACCGGCCGTTTCTGCTCTCCTTACATAGCCTTCGTATTCCCATTCTTGGGTGTTGGTGTTATCACAAATTACCACATCATGCGTTTCCAATGACTCACAAAAGGCATTGTAATTCTTTTGGTGGTTTTCCCTAAGAAGGGAAGGGTCAAACTGATAATCTCCATTCCCGTCATAGAAATAGGAATCGGTGGAGTGAATTATGCCATTGGCTCCCGCCAATTGCTGTGCGAGGGTGGACTTCCCACTTCCGGAAACTCCACGCATGATGTAGGCTACTCGGTGGTTGCTCATAATAGAGGGGAGAAGTAACTCCCTAATAAACCTTGCGGTTCATCCGAAGGAGGCATCATTGGCGAATGCTTCCACATCATTATCGTCATCAATGATTAGGTCACGCTTGGCCATGTCCTTCTTGGCTTTGTTACGGTGTTCTAACATGGACTTGGTGGCCGCATCCAAATGTTTTTGCTTAACATTCGTTTTCTTCGCATTATATCCGGCATCTTCCAAAGCGATAACGAAAGCATTACGGACAATTTCTTCAAGGTAGGCTCCCGACAAACCTTGAGTCCGGCCTACAATAGATTTCATATCCAGCAAACCATTGTGAGGTATTACCTTGAGGTATTTCTCAAAGATTCTGCCTCGGAGTTTCTCATCAGGATAACCTAATTCCATCCGGGCATCAAATCGGCCGGGTCTATCCGTCAAAGCCCAATCAAGTTTGTCGGCGTGGTTAGTAGTAGCAAGCGTAACTACGCCCGCATTGGTTTCCACACCCGAAAGCGCGTTGAGGAACTCACCCAATAGAGGATGGTCGCCATCATATCGGCTAACTCCACCGAGCGTATCCAAATCTTCAAAGATAAGGAGAGTAGGTGCTAACTTTTGGGCGAGTTTGTAACATTCCCCGATGTCGCCGACATCCTCCAAAGTTTCCCGAGTCACAACCATAGTTGTAACATTCACATCGTTCATCAAAACATTGCAGGTCAAGGTCTTACCGGTTCCCGGCGGACCTGTTATCAAAACTCCTCTTGAAAGTTTTAGCCCATGTCCTTTGAAGACATCCATGTTATTCAAGAAATCCACAACATTCCGCTGCAATAGTTTGCGGTGTGTATCAGAAATCACGACATCATCCCATCCGTTCTCCTCCGCCTCGTTAATGAACTTGTAATTGGAATAAAACTTTTCTCCTTTGAGAAGGCAATTATCATAGAAGAAGTCCATGAAGTTTTGCCACAGGTTTTTACCGATATTGCACTTATGGTCAAACATGATTCTCAAATCAATGTTTAGGCCATCATAAGGTAGGAATTGGAGAGCGATACGGGACTTAGTTGCCTTGTGTTTCAAGTGTGCTATCAATTTGAGTGGAACCTTATAGACGGTCCCCTTCAAATTAAAATCGTGATAGATAGGACTTATAGAAGAATTGCCATGACCGTAATTGACCACATCACATATTTGGTATTCTTGTCTGATGTAACGCCAAAAGCATTCCATGGTGACGGGGAACTCTCTTTCACTAACTTCCTGAACTTTGGTTTCCATGATTTCTCCGCCAATCCATTCTTTGGCATCGGCATCGGCCTTATCAATATGTGGGAGGGTATGACTCAATTGTTGCAGACCCATAAGGTAATCAGTAATCGGTTCGGTGGCAAGAGTCACTTGACCTATGGGAGTCATCATACTTAATTCATGCGGCATCTGTTCAGGCATACTATTTCATTAGTGCTAATACCTACTTAATGGGGTGCGAACCAAGGTTTAGAAATGTCCGGGTCTAAATCATCAAGACCTGTGATAACTTGAGGACGATTAACTCCTCCGGTAACTGCTACTAACCAATCAGCATACCCTTCTTTCATCTCAAATGGGGTGTTGTCGGCAAGATATTCAGGAGTGGGCCTTGGATGGCGAGCCATGCAAATATCTCCGGCTTGCTTGAACTTGGCGGCTACACCGCCTTCAGCATGAATGGCCGCCGTCTGCGACCCTGCATTGGTAGTATTGGCCTCATGTAGCCTGTGATACCCTCCTACTGCGTCACATTGGACGACAGCCCCTAATGGGGCAAAAGGGGTAAGACTATCCTTAGAATCGCCGCGTTGCACGATAACTCGCATCCAACAATCGGTGTCTTCCACAATAGCCAATCGGTCGTCAAACCCGCCGATGGCTTCTAACCTATCTCGGCGAACGACAACCTGTGAAGTAATGGGCGGCATACCCATTAAACGGAAATATGTGTGGACGGGCTGGACTCTCCATGCTTCGGGATAATGCCCGATAGTGGTTTCCCATGTAGTGACCTCACCATCCTTCAAACTTTCCATTAGAATGTCTGTATCGGCCGCTGTGTAAATTACCAATGGCTCCGCTGACTCATCTAAAACTTCTTGAATAAATGCTAAATGGTCGGGATACCAATAGTCATCACCGTCCAAAAATGCAACCCAAGGTGCATCACCATAGGCAATGGCTTGATTTCTTGCGCCACCTACACCTTCCACTTCGGCATCTTGCCTCAAATAATGAAAGCGAGGGTCGGAATTAGCATAGTCAAGACATACGGCTGCTATTGCGTCCGCCATATCATCGTCTGATGGGGTTCCATCAACTATGATAACCCGCCACTCTTGAATCTTTTGTGCGATAACGCTATCTAAGCACTCAACAATCCACTCGGGTTTCACCCTGTAAAGAGGAATAACCACATCGTAAATCGGTGTTTGGCTCACGCCCCACCTATTCAACGGCTTCCTACTTAACAGTTGCCCGTTATGGAGGTCATCTTGGAGCCAGCCTTACGGCTATATGGTCCCTTCAACGACCCCCATAGGGGTTCCGTTAGGTTGTAACTCGCTTACACTTACTGTGCAGACAGTAGGCTTCGCTTATACCAATCCACATTGCCGGGGTTGATGCTTATTCCCATCTCCAACAGTTTGTTGGCAATGAGAGCGTCAGGCCCGTCATACAAGGTGTATTTGGTGAAGGCACGAAGGTCACCGCTTTGGCAAGTAGTTGCAGCAGTTGGCAGACCGGCGTTGTTATACCATGTAACCAATACATCCCAAACCTGTCCGGGTAGGACATAGACATCGGGGTATAGGTTGAACGAAGGCTGGAAGTTCACAGACCTTGGGTAAGGGCTTCCGCTTCCGGGGATACCATCGTTTGGCACATTGTCGGGGTCAAGGAAGTAATCGGTGGTGTTGATTCTCACTTGAACATAGGCTCGTGGACCGGCAATACCGGTTCCAAGAGTCAAAGTCAGTCCACGGTAGTCACTTGCGGAACCTGAGTTCACGAAAGCGGTTGGTGTAACTGCTATGTCTTCAATAACAACGAACTCAGTAGCGGAGGTTTCCGCTGGCTTTGTGATGTTGTTACCCAATCCACCTACGAAGATGGAGGTTTGCTGCCCTACACTTGCCGAAATATCGGTGTTTGTGCTGGCGTAGTTAGTTGCGTCCCATTCATATACTTGGCTTCTCATACTCATTCTAAGCACCTCCTGTAACGGCTGCGGCTGCGGCTGCACTTGCGGCTGCTTGCTGCTGCTCAATTAAGGAACGCTTATACCAATCAACATTGTTTGGGTTGATTGTTACACCAAGTTCCAAAAGTTTGTTTGCGATTAGTGCGTCAGGTCCGTCATACAAAGTGTATTTGACGAATGCTGCGACTACATCTGTGCTGCTGGATGACCCTACACCGTCACGAGTGGTGTAAAGAATCTGCCATGTCTGTCCGGGAAGGACATACACATCAGGGTATAGGTCAAAAGACTTGAGCAGGTTATCTGTTCCCGCTGCGCTTGATGCACTACCACGAGGGTAAGGAGATGCAAGACCGGGAATACCCAACATATTTGTTACATCCGGGTTCTGGAAGTAATCTGTTGTGTTAATCCTAATCTGAACATTTCCGTTTGCTTGTGCGGCACACGCAATGTCTTCAATCACTACGAACTGTGTCGCAGTTGTTTCGGCTGGCTTAGTGATGTTATTTCCGTATCCACCGATGAACAAATCCAATTCCCTGTTGGCTGGTAGCACAACGGGTAGGTCGGAGGTCGTTCGGCGAAGTGTGGAAGTCTGACCACTTGGGGCTAAGTTGGCCCACTCATATACTTGGCTTCTCATACTCATATTATCATATTTCCTGTCGCACATAGGCGACTGTTCTTATTTATCTTTTTTTGACTACTTAAAGACTTCGGTTTAGAAAGTGCACCGACCCTATTCACCCAAACAGCCTCAAACCCCTCTATACTACTACGCGCACACGAGGGAAGCGTTTATTAAGGAGAACAGACTCGCACGATTATGAGTGATGAAGTCACAACCATGACCGCCACTATTGAGATACCGGTTACGGTTAATGTGGATGGAGGGATTCAAGACCCATCATCCTATCTGAGAGAATGGATTACAAACTGTGAGTGGTCTGAGTTGGAGTTAATTGCCGATGGCGAAGCCACCGTATCAAACATCAGGGTTCAGAAGTAGTCAGCGTTTAAGCCGATGCTGCCTTACGGATTCCAAGAGGGTCAAATCTGCGACCAGCCAAGATTGCGACACCCATAAGTAGGGTTAGCGCACCAGCAAATTGCATTAGACTGAATCCAACATAGGGTAGCGGCTTAGTGAAAGCATCCATAGTTGCTCCAACGGCGACAGCAAGACCAACAATAGTCAAACCTGCACCTACAACTCGGCGACTCACGATAACATCCTTCACATCTTCTATTACTTTTACCATATTATTCATCTCCTTATTCAAACTTCCTCGGATATTCCAAGAGGGTCAATTTCTCGTCCGGTAATCTTCTTAGATAGAACGGCGATACCGATTGATAGTGGGACAAGTGATAGAACACGACCCACAGTTAGCCATGAATAGCCAAAGATAGTCTTCTCCATCATGTCTGAGAGTCCGCCACCAACGAAGTGAACGGCTCCAACAAGAACGAGAGCACCACCAACGGTCCAATCGTTAATAAGCATTCCTTGAACATCCTTTACTAAATCCATTTCAGAAACCTCCTTCTGCGCCGAAGTCAAAGGCAACTCCATGACCGGAGCCGCCAGCGGAAGGGTATGCTGCTGAAAGAACAAATGGATTCATGGATTCTGTGAATCCGGTGCTACCGGGTTTGATGTAGGCACCCCAAATGTCTTCCATACCGCCAACCATTTCTCTCTTGGTCACAGGTGCCGATGCGCTGATAGTTGGCACATCATCTGCATACCATACAGGTGGTTGGTAGGAAGGTGTAACGGGTGTGATTGAAGCAACGAATGGGTTGGAACGCTTATCCATTGTTCCCATTGCGAGTGCATCCGTGGCTGCCGTAAAATCATTCAGTCCCAAGTCGCTTGGGGCTTGGTAACCTGTGCTGGTGGAATCTGCTCCAAAGTTTTGGGTGATTGTTCCAGCCATAGTGGAACCTTCCACTACTGAATCAAGGGGCTTGGATTCTTGAGGCGCGTATCTGTCGGCCATTTCCTGAGTTGCATAAACGAAGGATTGGTCATCTTCAACAAGTTCGCCGGTTTCAACCATTGCGCGTGTATCGTATGTTGCACCGACTTGACCGAGAACTCGGCCATCACCGTCAGGTTGTGCAACGAACTCGCTGCCGAATGAAGAACTGCCGCTTCTTAGCCATCCGCCAAGTGCGCTAAATGGACCCACATTGAAGTAGCCCAAAAGGTGAGCAATTCCAACACCAACGGTTAGGGAACCCAAAACGGTTCCAAAGGAGCGAGTGTTTGCATCCTTAGTCTTGGTGTAGCCGATTATGGCTGCTCCACCAACAAGGAGGGTTCCGGTGCGTAGGATATTTCCAGCAGCACCAATTCGGTCAAAAGGTAGCATCGTAAAGGCACCGCCGATTATTGCAGCCGCAGCGACACCAGCAACACCATAATAGAGAGGCTTGCTGCGTAGTGTATCAATGCCGGACTCAACAATGTCGGTGATACCGTCTGTCGTCTTGGTTACAAGGTCGGTCATGTTTTCACTTAGTCCTTCTCCGCTACTTAAAGACTCCTACCGTTGCTATATTGGCTCAATGCCGAATAGGGAACACGGACTCCTTGGGAGATATGCTGATTGGGTTTGTTACCCAAAGCATCCCTTACCGTTCCCATTTGGGAACGAGTCAATGGTGCGGGAATATGTGTGGGGCCTCCAAAGCCGCCTCTTTGCTCACGCACCCCTCGTGCGTGTATAGTAACATTAGTTGAGTTAAAAGATTGGGCGGATAGAGGTTGTGACCCATTTGCCGACTTAGCCAATGATGGGGTCAAAGTCATTTCGGCACCGAAGGGTGTGTGGACTCCTTCTGCGTATGCAATTGAAGGTGAGGTCACGATTTGCCCGGCTGCTTGGTCGGCAGTTGTAGGAGTGGTGAAATCAGGATTCTTAGAGGACCTATTTGCGTGTTGTATAGTAATGTTGGTAATTTGGTCTTTGAATCCTGAAGTCAAATCTGAACGGTTCTCAAGAACCGTCAAAAATCTGTTGAGAGAGTAAGTTCCGCCTCTTTGAATTGTTGCGGTTCTTTTGGTTTCGGTTGCGCCTGAATCTCCGCCGAAAAATCCGGCAATCTTTTGTCCCATTGTCTTGGGAACTTCGTCAAGACGATAAAGAGTCCAAACTTCTCCGGCTGGGTTAAACTCTAATTCATAACCAGCACCAATTGGTTGGGAAAGAGGTCCCATTGATTCGGCTTGGCTAACATGGCGAGTTGAAGTGGGACGAGATAGGGGATTGTTAGTCATTGTCCCTAACTTTGTTCCCAAAATTGCTTCAGCACCTTTGGCACTTGAAGAATAAGAAGTTAGTTGATAACGGCCACCGTGATTATCCATTACACCGTGCATGGCGTTTTCCATAGGACCACGCTTCATAGTGTTTTGAATGGCTATGTCTAAGTTCATGATATTCACTACTCCTTCTCGCTACTTAAAGACTCCCTCAAAACTCCATAAATGATTGCTGGGTCAAACGAGGTGCAAAGATGGGTCGGGTAAAGTCTGCCTTGTAGGTTTCCGCTGCGCTGGTTTCTTGACCGCAACTTTCAGGAACTACTGAAAATACTTGGCCTTCCCATGATACGGAAGGTTTAGAACCATGTGCGTCACCGTCCCACCAATACTTAATCGCTACATCCCATGTTCCAATTGATGATTCAACATTGGGAATACGGAACTTTCCATTAAGGGTGGACCAAACAGGGCCTCCATCTTTGGGCTTAGTATCAGGGCGAGTAATAGAACCGCTATCATCCACATAAGTTTCACCTTGAGGATTAGTCCAAGTGACCGTCCACCTTAAGCAACAGTCGTTACCATAGGCTCCACCATCTTTTCCGGGTGGGAGCCAACAGTTCTTATGAGTCTGCGCCCAAGTTTTGCCACATTGGTCTTTACTCGTATTCTTGACGGATAGTTTCAAACTCCAATCAATTTCTTGATTGACGAAGTATTGCTCCTGTCCGGTTGTGAAATCGTCCATCTTGATTCCCCTTGGTCGGAGGAGTGAGTAGGAGGTGTGTATGGGACTTCCGATTATATCATCAATGAAAGACTTGGATTTAGTGCTGCTCATCCAAACTTTTTCCCTTCCATGATGTGATGCTCTATATTTGGAACAATCGGTTGGGTCCACAGTTGAGGCATCGTCCGAACCTTCATCAGTTTCGGTAGTTTCCGTAGTGGAATCATCGTCCCCGGTGGTGTCGTCATCACCGCCACCTGTGGTGGGTGTGGTCGTTGTCGTTGTCGTGTCCGTGCTTGCGGGTGTCGTATCAGATGGAAGGGCTGAACTTTGGCTACTCATATACCAAAGTAACCCTCCTCCGACTACTGCTATACCTAATATCTTTCTATTCATGTAATCACTTCTTTCTTGTTGCTATAAGTGGAATTAAAAGGGCTACGCCGGAGGCGATAGCAATTGGCATCCAATTAGTTTCGGTTTCGGCTTCCTTAGCCATGTGAATTGGAACGGGAGATAAGGACTCAAGTGCCTTAGCCTCCATTGAAGGTGGAAGATAATTTACAATCTTAGATGCTGGAACTCTTTGCACAATATGTCGTGCAGCGGAAGGAGTTTCGCCTTCATAATGTCGGCGGCTCCACAAGGTTGCTGCAATCTTTGTCTTAGAGATGTCTTCCTCAAATCCGGCTGCGGTAAGAGTAGCCCAAATCATTTCCAAAGTGTTGGTTCCTTCCTCGTGACCGTCCTCACCTTTTGGTGGGAACAACCACGCTTGATAATCAGCCAAAGGCATGGATGCAATATCCACACGGTCTTCGGCCATTGAAACTTCAAAGTTGTAATCGGAAGGACTCTCCATATAGGGAGCCGGTTCCGGTTCGCTCATAGGCCCTCCATCTTGCATCGGGTTCGTCCCGCTGGGTTCAAGAAGGTGTGGTGCATCCAAATTAGCATGGTCCCCTGCGTTTGGCAAAGTTTCCACATCATCTTCGGACAAAGTTGGCTCCATTATCACAGGAGAGTCACCCTCGGGTTCGCCACCCTCGTCCACTTCCGACATAAGTGCCTTCAATTCCGGAGAAAGCCCACTATCAGCACCGCTCATGGTCTAAACTTGCACTCGCCGACTATTTAATGATGAGTCTTGGAGAGGTTGAACCTGCAAAGGGTTCAAGACCTTCACTTCTCCCCTTACTTCTTAGATTTCTTCCGCGAAGTTGCCTTGGCTGTCGTCACTTGCGTCAGGGCCTTATCAAGTTCAATCTTGGCATCGGCTACTATTCGGTCATGCTTAGTCTTGGCTCGGTCTGCATATTCTTTGATGGCCTTATTGAATTGAGGGACTCCCATAGCACCTTGAATGTCTTTCCACTCTAAACCAATTCTCTCATTAACCGGAATCTCCTCGGTTTTTCGGGTTCGGTAGTTACCGGGTTCCTCATAGAAGGTGTATTGATAATTAAAACGGCGGTCGTTCCAAGTATCCAAACCGGTGGAGATAATAGCACTTACCGTGCTCTTGACTTGGTGTGAGGCAAGGGAGGCTTGCTTAAGTTTCTCTTGGTTATCTTGATGTTCCTTCTTGGCTGTCGTGCCCGCTTGCACAATCGCATTCTGTTTGCCCGCAAAGGTGGTCTTGAGAGCGATAGCCATTTCGGGTTGGGTAAAGATACTCAGTAGTTTGGGGTCAGCCGAATAGCGAGGCCAAGTGGAAGTTGTCTTGGGTAGGGTATCGCCGGAGTTGATGGTGGGATAATATCGCTCCTTCAATTCCCAATTTCGGTATTTATACCGACCTTCATACGAAGATATGTTCTTCACGATGGGGTTCGTGGCGTGATAGGTATTGGCGATAATCCAACTCATGTAATACTGTGGCTTATTCTCTCCGGCGAGCATCAAAACTTCGGGGTCCCAACGAGCACTCCCGGTTTTCCATGCGTTTTCATACCATTGAGCGTATGCCTTCGCTCCGGCTTTTTTGGTATCGTCCTCTAAGTTCATCTCTCGCTGGGTTGAGGACTTATTTCTCCAAGGATAACTGCTGAAAGTTTTGCTGTTGCTCAAGAACTCCTTTTTCAAGTCGGCAAAGGAAAGTTTGTCGCATCTTCGTTGCTCCTGTTGCCTATTATTCCAACCGGCTTCATTGAGGAAGGCACGGGTCATGATTTTTTTCATGTGAGTTTCCTTCTGTGCCGTATTCCAAGGCACAGGCTTGTTCTTTTTGTGCCACTCCGTCCATGCCGGTGGTTCAGGTGCGCCACCGTCAATAAGTTGCTTGAGGAAATTGTAATTTTTGGCATATTCGGTCCATTTCTCCATGTGTTTTAGGGCATTGCCCCATGAAACCTGTTGGTCGGTATCCCATGAAACTCTTTGGTTGCTGTGGCGGGAGTGCCAACCGTAGTTCTCGTCTGCATCGTTCCGACCAATCATCGGAACCAATGGGGGGGCGATAACTCTATTGATTTCAGCATCATTTTCTCCCGTCATGTGCTTAACGATTTTGAAAATTGTATGACCATCCACCTTATGGACCTTGCGGGTGTTAATCGCTTTCACTTGCACCATGTATATTCATAGGTGGCTTCATCTATTTAATCGTTTGGTAGCCATCATGGTTCTGCCCGATATTTCTTGGCCTTGTAGGTATCATGGAACAAATCTCTTTCTTTTCCCTTTTCGGCCCGAGGATTATAACCTAAATCTTTGCGGGCATCTTGATGACCTTCGTTGTAGGCGAAGGTAAAGGCATCATCCGGCGAGGCAAAAGTTTGTAATCCATAGGTTTCTGCCAGCCACTTATCAGGTTGCACCACAATAGTTTCGCCATCGGCGGCAAGAGTAGCCACATATCCCAGCGGAACACTCTCAGAACCAAAACCGTGTAGGTCAGAATCAGAAATATCTCCGACACTCTTGAATGGGTTTCCACCATGATTGTTAGCAACACTTACATGGAAGAACCTTTCCGGTTCGGGATTGGCTATTCCGAGTGCTGCACAAAGTTTGTCGGCGTAATCTTGGAAGTCTTCTTGGTTACTCACTTCCATAAAGTAGGTTTCTCTAACCTCTCCATCGGCCATGGTCCTCTTGGCGACAGCGGTTTTTCCCAACTCAGGAGTTGGTGGTTCCGGCATACCAGCGATAACTTCTTTGGTTCCTTCTTTCAATTGTGCCTTGAACTCTTTGAGGGCTTTTCCTCCTACGAGAGTTATGTGGGTCTTATCAATGACTTCCATTCCCTCCGGAACTTTCTCCCATGTAGCCTCGGTTACTTCCGAATCCGGATACTTAGCAACGAGAGCAAACTTATATTCCACACCTTCAGCAGCAAAGTTTGTTTCTGCGCCCAAAGGTTCTTTCATTTCTTTTTCGGATTTCTTGAGTTTCTCCCACCGCTTTTTTATTTCCTTGGGGTCGGTGATAAACTGTTCAATGGTGAAAGTTCCGCCGGGTGCTTCACCGGCATTCCTTTGAACTTCCACATTATCTTTCATTTGCTTCCATGTAGTGAAATCTTCATCAACCCCATAATAATTGAGGTATGAATTATCGGGTCCAAGTTCAAACTCAAATCCGAGGTCCTTTCGTCCTTGATAAGCATACACTTCTGCAAAATCGTCCTCAACTTCTATGAGATAAACTTCTCGTCCGATTGGGTGCTTGATGCCGTCTTGAAAATAGAACCTTAACTTGAGGAACTTCTTTTTGTCGGACTTATCAAGTTTCTCATATTGACTTGTCGGAATTATCCACGCAGCATTGTATAGGCCGTTGGAGTCACTATCTCGGGGCATACGCCCTGCATCGGGGTCTATGCTCATGTAATTATCAGTTACAATCCACAAATAATCCGTCATTTTCCTTCACCAACATATCAAACACGGCGCAAACTAATGTTCCCGCCACCACTCATAGACCGTGCCATGAATGAGGTGTCCGATACCCGTTGTAGGTCAAAATTGCCTCGCCATTCTGAGAGGGACATTGTGCGTGTCCCATCCGTATAGCCGTCATTGAGTCCCGGTGGGAGAGAAAGTTGGCCAAACCTTCCCATTACTGTATCATCATCCGAGTTGCGAGTCAAACTTCCAAATCGGTTTCCACCGTAGGAAGATTCCACAGTCTTGAATGGTGCATCCGGAATGAGAGGGATGAGAGGGTTAATAGCATTGATTGGAACTCGGCAGCATGGCTTCAAAGTGGAAGCCGGTGCATCAGGGCTTAAGCCGACTACATCGTAGCCAGCAGCAGTAGTTTTGTATTGTGCAACATGGGTGTTAGCATCTTGGTTAGCAGCGTGGGTGCCACTTTCTCCAATGATTCCGCTAAATCCTGTCCCTTGGCCGGGACTTTCGGCAGCGAAACCTGCCTTCTTAGCATATCTAAGTCCGAACACAACGGCTATAATTCCTATACCAAATCCAAAAAACTCTTTCATCTCCATTTAATCATCTCACATTGTTGAACCGTCAAGGTTAGGGCCGATTGGCTCACCATTACAGGTAGGGCAATCTTTGGGTGCATAGGGGTTCTCCCAATATGCCTGAACATCAGTTATTGGTCCGCCCCAAGGGTCATCATTGAAGCAGTTAGTAGTCATTTGTAGGTCAAGGAGTTCCTTACCCATGTAACTTCCTACGAAAGCATCGGACATAACTACGGGAATAATATCAGCAGTTGCACCGGATGATTCAACATAAGCCTCCTCATAATCTGCGGGAGTCATGTTACGAGTCATATATGGCTGTTCCGAGATTCCCATGTCTGCGCCAAACTTTTCAGTAAGGCCCGACTTCTTTGCTGCAAACCCTACAAGTAGGCCAGCAGTTAGTCCAAGCATCCATGAAGGCATCTGCATACCAAAACATTCACTCCCCCGATACTTAAAGACTTCGGGGAAACACTCCGGTGTAAGGTGCGTAGCCTTCAACGGCCCTGCTACCGGCTAAATCGGTAACATTCCACTTCTCTAAGTCACTTCCTTCGTGTATTTTGAACGGTTCCAAAGCGATTTCAATAGTTTTCAATTGCTGTTTGCGCTCGTGCGTAGTATCTTTTGAGTAGGGAAGGGGTGATTGACGAGGTAGTAAATCTCTATCCATTTTGATGAGTTCGGTCCACGAGGGAGCCTTACCTTCTGCGCTATATTCTTTGCGTCCATACCAAGCATTGACTTTCTCCCTCCAATCAGGATTGTT
>Ga0315328_10000107_pt1 | contig 31511 bp, 31 predicted proteins | sample M120032315metaG_FD_203462 | JGI IMG/M metagenome (GOLD analysis project Ga0315328, IMG submission 203462) | Ammonia-oxidizing marine archaeal communities from Monterey Bay, California, United States - M1 200m 32315 | ecosystem: Environmental > Aquatic > Marine > Intertidal zone | place: USA... | reverse complement strand
CTTCCTGCCGACAACGAGACCTCTCTGTCCAACTGGTTCCACCGGGGCGCCGATCGCCTCGACCTCGGTCTCTACCTCGAGACCTTCGAACACACGGTCGGCGTCATGCAGACCCCGGAGGCCTGCCACCGGGTGGCCGCCGAGTGCGCCGGCGACCTGGCCGACGACGGCTGCGTGTACGCCGAGATCCGCTTCGCCCCGGCGTTGCACACCACTCAGGGTATGGCGCTCGATGAGGTGCTCGAAGCAGTCCTGGCCGGTTTCGCCGACGGTTCGAGGGGCACCCCACTGACCGTCCGCACACTGGTCACGGCCATGCGGACCTCGACCGATTCACTCGAGGTAGCTGAGCTGGCGGTCCGGTACCGGGAACGCGGCGTGGTGGGCTTCGACATTGCCGGCCGCGAAGCCGGCTACCCCCCAACGCTGCACCTGGCGGCCTTCCAATACCTGCAACGGGAGAACTTCCACTTCACCATCCACGCCGGCGAGGCGTTCGGCCCTGCGTCGATCTGGGAGGCCGTGCAGTACTGCGGTGCCGAACGTCTGGGCCACGGCGTGCGAATCGTGGATGACATCACGACCGACGCAGACCACGAGGCCCACCTGGGCCGACTGGCCTCCTTCGTCCGGGACCGTCGCATCCCCCTTGAGCTCTGCCCAACGTCCAACGTGCACACCGGGGCGGCGGCCGACATCGCGTCACACCCCATTGGCGACCTGCGGCGGCTCGGCTTCCGGGTTACCGTCAACACCGACAACCGTCTGATGAGCGACGTCTCGATGACCTCGGAGATGGCCTCCCTGAGCGAGGCCTTCGGCTGGGGCCTGGTCGACCTGCGTTGGCTAACCATCAACTCAATGAAGAGCGCCTTCCTGCCCTTCGACGAACGGCTGGCCATCATCGAGGACGTCGTCAAGCCCGGGTACGCCGAGCTGATGGTAGAGACCGGATGAGCACGCTGTCCGAAGCCGATTCCCGGACCCTGGTCGCCGAAGCCGGCGTGACCGTATCGAGATGGGCCACGGCCGATGATGCCGACAACGCTGCGGTGGCGGCTGAGGAAATGGGCTTCCCCGTAGTAGTCAAGTTGTGCGGTGATGCAATTGCCCACAAGTCCGAACGGGGACTGGTGCGCCTGTCTTTGACCTCGGCCGATGATGTGCGGGTCGCGGCGACCGAGCTGTTAGGTGCGGCCACCGAATCCGACGGCGACGTCGAACTGCTGGTTTCGACCATGGTGAGTGGCGACCGGGAACTCATCGCCGGACTGGTGCGTGACCCCCAGTTCGGACCGTGCGTGATGCTGGGCGTGGGCGGCGTCCTGGCCGAAGCGGTCGCCGAAGTGGCCTTCCGCCTGGCGCCCCTGGAACGGCTCGATGCCCACGAGCTGATCGATGATTTGGGAGCCCAGACGCTGCTCGGACCATTCCGGGGCCAGCCGGCGGTCGACCGCGACGTCCTGGCCGACACCCTGTGCGCCCTGGGTGACCTGGCCAGCGACCCGACCATCGCCTCGATCGACCTGAACCCGTTGATCGTGTTTGAGGGCCAACCGATGGCCGTCGACGCCCTCGTGGAGCGCACCTGATGGCGCGTGACCTAACCCCACTGTTCGAGCCCCGCGGCGTAGTGGTGACCGGCGTGTCCAGCCATCCGGGCAAGTTCGGCTTCGTGACCCTCCACAACCTCCTGTCGTGTGGCTACCAGGGCGAGGTGTTCGCCGTGGGTCGGCCTGATCCCGAGGGAACGGCCGCCACTATCTTGAGCCGTCCCGTCCTGACCTCCGTCGATGCGCTGCCCGAGGGAGCAGCCGAGCTGCTCGTGGTGTGTACCCCCGTGTCGGCCAACGAGCAGATCATCCGCACAGCTGCCGGACGTGGAATACGAGCCGTGTTCGTGGCCGCCGGCGGGTATTCAGAAGCCGGCGAAGAGGGCGCTAAAGCCGAGGCCCGCCTGGTGGCCCTGGCCGATGAACTGGGCCTCGTCCTGGCCGGACCCAACGGACAGGGCATCACCTCCCCACCGGTGGACCTGTGCGCCCAGATCGTGGCGCCCTTCCCTCCCCGCGGCAGGATCGGAGTGGCCTCCCAGTCGGGCAACTTCGTCTCGGCGTTCCAGAACTATGCGACCCAGACGGGCATCGGCATCAGCCGTTCTGTGTCCGCCGGAAACGCTGCGGCCACCAGCATCGCCGACTACCTGGAGTGGTTCGCCGACGACCCGGAGACCAACGTCGGCCTCTGCTACGTGGAGGGCCTCACCGACGGGCGCGACTTCTTCGAGCGGGTCCGCGCCATCACTCCCCGGATGCCCGTGGTGGTCGTCAAGGGTGGGGTGACCTCCGGTGGCCAACGGGCCGCGGCGTCTCATACCGGGTCGCTGGCGTCCGACGACCGCGTGTTCGACGGGATGGCCCGACAGGCCGGCATGGTGCGGGCCATGACCATCGAGGCGGCCTTCGAGGCGGCCGCCACCCTGGCCACCCAGCCACTACCGGGTGGTAGCAGCGTGGTGGTGTTGACCACGGCTGGCGGCTGGGGTGTGGTGGCCGCCGACGCGATAACCGCCCATCGAGATCTAACGCTCACCACACTTCCCGACGACCTGCTGACCGCGGCGGACGCGATGCTCCCACCACGTTGGAGCCGCAACAACCCAGTTGACCTGGCCGGTGGCGAGACCCGTGAGACCATCCCCGAGCTGCTCGACATGGTGGCCGGCCACCCGGGCGTGGACTCGGTGGTCCAACTGGGGCTGGGCATCCAGGGCAACACCGCGGCGTTAACCCGTAACGGGCCGTTCCACCCCGATCACGGCCTGGAACGTATCGTGGACTTTCACGAACGTCAGGAACGTCGCTACGCCGAGGCAGCCGCCGACGCATCGACCACCCATGGCAAGCCGGTACTGGTGGCCTCCGAACTAGCCGTGACCCAGCCCGGCAACCCCATGGTGGCCGCCGTGCGGAGCACCGACCGGCTCTGCTACCCATCGGCCGATCGGGCCGTGGCAGCACTCGGCCATCTGGTCCGGTACGCCGCGTGGCGCAGGGCCCGCGCCTGACCCGGCCGGCAGACCAGTCGACGACTCAATCAGAAACGCTTGATCAGAAACAGAGTCAGCGGCGGGCTGAGCGAAGGGCGACGGCCAGGTTGCCGCGACGACCCACTTCGACGCCGTCCAGGTCCAGGAACGTAGCCAGCCGGTCCAACTCGGCCGATAATTCGACGGCCACATGGTCCCGATCCACCCCGTCCTCGGCGAACACGCCTCGAGCCAACAGAAGACCGGTTCCCCCACTAGCCCCACCCTTTGCCCGGCGGTCGGCCTTGACGTCGACCCGACCCACCAACCGGTCTCCCAGGAGGAACGGCAGTACGTAATAGCCGTACTGCCGATCCGGTTCCGGCACGTAGATCTCGATGCGGTACCGGAAGTCGAACAGTCGCTCGGCCCGCGGCCGGAACCAAACCACCGGATCGAACGGTGACAGCAGGGCCCGGGCCCGCACCGCCCGGGGGCGAACCGCGTCGGGGTGGAGGAAGGCGGGATCCCGCCAACCCTCCACGGTTGCCGGCACCAGCCGCCCCGCATCGACCAAGTCGGCCACCAGTGGCCGAGCATCACGGGGACTGATGCGGAAGTAGTCAGCCAGGTCAACCGCGGTGCCTATGCCGTGGCACCGCGCTGCAACCTCCAACAGATCGCGTTGGGCGTCGGACTCGGTCGGCGTAGGCCGGGCCAGAACCTCGGCGGGCACCAGCCGGTCGAATGCCTCGTAGATGCGTTCGAAGTTTCCGATACGGCGGCTACCCACTTCGCCGATCCGAAAGAGCCAATCCACCGCCCGCTTACCATCGGACCGTCCGTCCCACCACGAACCGTCCCGAGGGCGCGGATCGCTCAGGTTCGCTGCGGTGACCGGACCGTTGCTACGAACCTCGGCCAACACCTCAGCCACGTAGCCGGCCCTCTTCTCGGCCAAGGCGGCCAGTCCGGCCCAGGTCTGTCCGGCCCGAGCCCGAGCCTTCAACCACCGCAGTGACGGCTCAAGGTCAATGGGGGCGATGGACGCCTCGTGCGACCATGTCTCGAACATCTCGCCTGAATGCCACAGCCAGTCGTCGAGGCGATCACGGTCGTAGGCGCCGAGTCGGCTATAGACGGGCAGGTAGTGCGACCGGCAGACGGCCTGCACCGAATCCAGCTGCAGCAGACCGAGGCGGCCCAGTACCCGACGGAAATGCCGGGTGTCGACCCGACCGGCCGGCGCCTTGTCGCAGAACCCCTGGGCGGCCAGCGCGATGCGCCGCGCCGCGGAGTTGTCGAGGGAGACCGGTGTAAGAATCAGACGCCGTCTCCGACCCCGCCCCGGAAGGGGAGCAGGTCGTCGAATTCGCCCTCGCGGCCCTCAGCCTTCGCGGTGAAGGACTCGGCCATATCTGAGATCTGGTACATCCCGGCCTGCCAGGTGGCGATGTGCTCAAGCGAGTCGGCGGTGGAGTGGTCGCGGCTGTAGGTGATCATCTCCTTAGAGCCGTAGACGGCCAACGGTGGCTTGGAGGCGATGGTCCGGGCGACCTCCTGGACCCCGGCCAGCAGAGCTTCGTGGTTAGCGAACACCTCGTTGACCAAGCCCACCGCCTTGGCCTCGGCGGCCGGCATACGGCGCCCCGTGTAGGCCAGTTCCCGGCACACCCCCTCGGGAATGAGCTTGGGAAGGCGCTGGAGGGTGCCCACGTCGGCCGTCATGCCAATGTTGATCTCCTGAATACAGAAGAAGGCGTCTTCGGAGGCGTAGCGCATGTCGCACGCTGTGACCATGTCCACCGCTCCCCCGATGCACCCGCCCTGAATGGCTGCCAGCACCGGCATGCGAGCCTTCTCCAGGGCCGAGAAGGTCTCCTGGAGGTGTAGGACGTTGGAGCGCATGTTGGCCCGGATGTGTCCCTGAGGGGCGTCCTTGTGGGGTCGGTTCCCACCGTCGAACACGGCCAGGTCCATGCCAGCCGAGAAGTGCCGCCCGGTGGATGCCAACACCACCACTCGAGCCTCGCCGGTGGCGTCCAACTCTCGTACCAGGACTGGCAACTCGTCCCAGAAGGCCGGGACCATGGTGTTCAGTTGGTCGCCCCGGCTGAGAGTCACCGTGGCCACCCCGCCGTCCATCTTCGTCTCGAAACAGGTGTATCCGTCGCTCATGGACACGACGGTAGACGCCCGGCCCCGCCCCGGCTCAACCGAGGATCGAAGCGGCTACTGCCGACAGCAACCGGCCCGGACGAGCCCCCAGGTGGCTGATGACCTCGGCGGCAGCGATGCTGCCCAGTCGGGCCGCGTGCGGTAGGTCGGCGCCCTGGCTGAGCCCGAACAGCACGCCTGCCGCGTAGAGGTCACCGGCGCCCGTGGTGTCGACCACGGCCTCCAGTTCGTCGGCCTCGATCCGGATGCGGTCCGACCCGGACACCACCATCGAGCCCTGCTTGCCGAGGGTCACGAAGGCCAGGTCCACCTCGGAGGCCACGGCATCAGCCGCTTGGTCCACGTCGTGGACTTCGAACAGGGAGCAGACCTCCGAAGCGTTGCCAAACACCACGTCTACCCGGTCGGTCAGCAGGTCCAACCACTCGTCGCGGTGGCGGTCCACGCAGAAGCCGTCGGACAAGGTCAACGAGACCGTCCGGCCGGCAGCGTGGGCGAAGTCCATGGCGTGCCGGATGGCCCCCTTGGCCTCCTCGGTGTCCCACAGGTAGCCCTCACAGTAGAGATGGGCAGCCGAGGCCACCAGATCACCGTCGATCTCGGAGGCCGACAGATGCGACGAGACCCCGAGGTAGGTGTTCAGGGTGCGTTGAGCGTCGGGCGTGACCTGGATGAGGCACCGGGCCGTCGGGTCGCCCCCCACCGCTCCGGGCATGTCGAAGCCGACGCCTACGTGGCGGAGGTCACGGCGGAACACCTCTCCTAGGAAGTCGTCGGCCACCTTCCCGATGTAGGCGGCCCGGCCTCCGAAGGAGGCCACCCCGACCATCGTGTTGGCCGCCGACCCGCCGGACTCCTCCAACCCCGGCGGCATGGCGGCGTAGAGTTCCACGGCCCGCTCGTTGTCGATGAGGGTCATGGCACCCCGGGCGAGGCCGTGCTCGTCGATGAAGCCTTCGTCAACCTCGGCCAGCACATCCACGATGGCGTTGCCGACGCCGACTACGTCCAGTGCGGTCTCTGTCTTGTCGTCGGCCACGGGCATGCCCTTCTCGAACGGTGGTCTCGGGGGGCTCGACGGCCCGCAGTCCTCCATCCTGCCCGCTGGATCCCCGACATCGCCGGACCGGTACCGTGCGCCGGGTGACCCGCTCTCATGAGAAGCCAGGACCCCATGATCCACCGGGACCAGGGCGCCTCCCACGCCATGTCCTCCCCCGCCACTACACCCTCGAACTACACCCCGATCTGGACGCCTGCACGTTCACCGGCACGGTGGCCATCGACGCCGAAGTGGTCGGCGCCTGCAACCGGGTGCTTCTGAATGCCTCCGAACTGGAGGTGGAATCGGCGACGGCCGTGGTGGGCGACCTTCGCTGCGACCTGGTAACCACCCTCGACGAGGCGGCCGAACACGTAGTCCTGACCGGCGTCGACCTGGCCCCTGGGCCGGTCCGCTTGGAACTGACCTTCACTGGGATCCTCAACAACCGCCTCCGGGGTTTTTACCGGAGCACCCTGGTGCTGGACGGCACCGAACACACCATCGCCACCACCCAGTTCCAGTCCACCGACGCCCGCCGCGCCTTCCCGTGCTTCGACGAGCCAGACCTCAAGGCCACATTCGGGGTCACGCTGGTCGTGGACTCGAATCTGCTGGCCGTGTCCAACGGCGCGGAGACATCCCGGACACCTGTCGGCGACGGCACCGACCGAGTGGTGTTCGCCGAAACCATCCCGCTTCCCACCTACCTAGTGGCTTTCGTGATCGGCCCGTTGGAGGCCACCGACCCGATCGACGTGGACGGCGTGCCAGTCCGGGTCATCCACCCGCCGGGAAAGGGCGACCAGACGGCGTTCGCCCTCGACGTGGCCGCCCATTCGCTTCGCTGGCTAGCTACCTGGTACGACCTGGCCGTACCGGGCGGCAAGGTGGACCTGGTGGCGCTGCCCGACTTCGCCTTCGGTGCCATGGAGAACCTGGGGTGCATCACCTTCCGCGAGGTCCTACTGCTGGTCGACCCGGAGACGGCCGACCAACGGGAACTGGAGAGCGTGGCCGCCGTCCTCAGCCATGAGTTGGCGCACCTCTGGTTCGGCGACCTGGTGACCATGCGCTGGTGGAACGGCATCTGGTTGAACGAGGCGTTCGCAACCTTCATGGAGATGAAAGCGGTGGAGGCCTTCAGGCCCGATTGGAAAGTGTGGGCGGGGTTCACTGCGGCCCGCTCGGCAGCCATGGACGTGGATGCCCTAACCGCCACACGACCCATCGAGTACCCGGTGGTCACCCCGGCCGATGCAGAGTCCATGTTCGACCTGCTCACCTACGAGAAGGGTGCGGCCGTCGTCCGGATGCTGGAGCAGTTCCTGGGCGAGGATGTCTTCCGCGACGGGGTCCGTCGCTACCTGGCGACCCACCTCTACGGGAACACCGACAACGAAGACCTGTGGGTGGCTCTCGAGGAGGCATCGGGCCGGCCGGTGGGCGACCTGATGGAGGGCTGGATATTCCGAGGCGGCCATCCCCTCATCGAAGCCGTGGTCTCAGCCTCATCCGGTGCCGCGGACACGTCGTGTCGCATCTCCCAGCGCCTGTTTCGCTACCTTGACGAATCGGTGGCGGAAGGGCACTCCTCCGAGGACCCGTCCTGGCAGGTCCCGATGCGCCTCCGCACGACGGTTGGGGAGCACCATGCCCTACTGGGGGCCGAGCCGTTGGACATGCTCCTGGACGGGCCGCTGCTCACGATAAACGCTGGAGCAACCGGCTTCTACCGCAGCCTGGGGCTCGATGGGATTGACCCTGCGGCCCTGACCGCAGTGGAGCGGGCGGCCAACGTGGACGACCGCTGGGCAACCACCCTGGCCGAACTCACCGAGCCCACCGGGTTCATGAGCCTGGCCGCTGCGATCACTGGACGCCCCGGAGGCGAGGCCGACCTGGCCGTCTGGCAGGCCGTGCTGCGGGGACTGGGCACCATCGACCTCGTGGCCCCCGAGCGCCATGCCCACTGGGCCACCGTGGTAGCGGACCTGATGGCCGACGTCGTCGACCGGCTCGGTTGGATACCCCAGCCAGACGAAGACGACCGGACCCGCCAGCTCCGGGGATTAGTTCTGACCGCTGCAGGGACCCTTGCCGACGACCCAGCGGTGCTAGCCGAGGCCCGTCGTCGATGGGACGACCCGACCATCGACAGCGCCCCGGCGGTAGCCGCCGCGGTAACGGCCATCGTGGCCACCCACGGAAACGCAGAGACCCGTACCGAGTGTCGACGACGAGCCGAGGACGCGGTCACCGCCCAGGACGAACAACGGCACCTCCGGGCCTTGGCCCTCTTCCCCGACGATGCCCAGATGAACAACCTCCTCGCCGAGGTGCACGACGGCACCATCCGCACCCAGGACGCCCCGTTCCTGATCCGCTCAGCCCTGGCCCACCCCACCGCCCGGGGAGCCGTATGGCGATCGGTCACGGACCGATGGGACGATCTAACGGGCCTCCTGCCGTCCAACAGCATCGCCAGGATGCTCGAAGGGATACGGGCACTGGTCGGCGAGGTGGACCCTGACGTGGACTCCTTCTTGGACGACCACCCGGTGCCCCAGGGTGCGCTGATGGTGGCCCAGCACCGTGAGCGCCGGCTGGTCAACCAACGACTACGGCGACGACTCCTCGACGGCTGATCCCCCCACGACTTCAAGCTTCAGGTCGGCATCCAGGCGGAACCCGCCTGCAGCATCGACCAAGGTGGCCACTAGGGCGATCTCCCGTCCGTCCGGGTCAGTGGCGATGCAGCCGAACGCCTCCCCGGGGAAGGCCACCCGGACGGACGGAGAACAGGCCACCTGGACATCCACCCCGGTGTCACCCCGCAGGCGCTGGGCGACCCGGGCCGCCAGGTCCACGCCGGCCACTACTTCGATCGGTGACCGGACCCGGACCCGCCCATCAATGCCCGGCCGGTTGACGTGGACGGGAATCGGGGTGTCGGCCACCAGTGCGGTGCACGACAGAGGGCCCAGGTCCTGCGGATCGGGCGAGCCACAGTCCACTTCGGTGACCAGGTCAGGGTGACCGGGGAGCAGCACGCTGGGGATCTGGCGTTCCACGGCACCGATGTCCAATGTCGCCTCGCCGCCACCACCACCACAGGCTGCGCCGACCAGCACTGTGGTCAAAAGAGCCGACAGCCCTGGTCCGGTCAGTCCCAGTCGGCGGCGAAGGCTAGGGCCTCGTCCCACGTGGCCCCCTGCTCGAGTAAACCCTTGGACTGCATCACGTGCCGAGGCCGGTTCATTCCCAGGGCTCCTAGGAACCGCCCGGCGTGCCCGTAGTAGGCCACGAAACGGTGCTCCTCGACCGAACCGGTCACCACCGACACTTCGGCGTCGGGATGCGTTCGACCGGCCAGTTGGACCTTCCGGTCGTACTGGTCGCTCCAGAACCACGGCACCGGACTGAATGGCTGAGCCTCCTCGTCGGACTGCAACAGGCGTCGGGCCGCATGGACCCCCTGCTGGACGGCGTTGTCCCAGTGTTCCACCCGCATCGACTCGCCGTAGCGCGGGTTGGTCCAGCGGGCCACGTCACCGGCAGCCACCACGTCCGTAGCGGCGAGACAGGTCTCGTCGCATACCAACCCGTCGGCCAATTTCAGGCCCGATCCCTCTAGCCAAGCCACGTTGGGCACCACGCCAATACCGGCGACCACCAAGTCGGACCGTACCTCCGAACCATCGGCCAGCCGGATTCCGACCACCCGAGACCTACCGCCGGAGTCCGGTTCAGCCAGTACCTCGTCGACCCCTACGCCGGTCCGTAAGTCCACGCCGTGGCCACGGTGCACGTCGGCCAGCACTTCGCCCATCTCGACCCCCAGCACCCGGCCGAACGGCGCCTCCAGGGCCTCGACCATGGTCACCTCCAGGCCGCGTTCGACTGCGGTGGACGCCACCTCGGCGCCGATGAAGCCCGCCCCCACCACGACCAGTCGCTGGGCTCCGGCGTCCATGACAGCCCGTATGGCATCCGCGTCATCCACTGTTCGCAGGGTGTGTACGCCGGCCACCCCGTCAGTCCCGGGCAGGGTCCGACAGCGGGCCCCGGTGGCGATGACCAGACCGTCGAACGGTTCGGCCACTCCATCCACCTCGAGGGTATGGTCGGCCACGTTCAGGCCAGTGGCCCGATGGCCTAGCCGCATGTCCAGGTCCAGGTCAGCCAACTTCTCAGCGTCACCGAGGTCCACCCGATGGCGCTCCACGCCACCGGCCAGGTACTTCTTGGACAGTGGCGGCCGGTCGTAGGGGACGTGCGACTCATCACCGATCAGGCTGACGACCCCCTTGAACCCGTCCCGCCGCAGCGTCTCAGCGACCCAGTAGCCGGCCAGCGAGGCACCGACGATGGTGACCCGGTCCCGCCCGACAGGCACCGATCAGTCCTCCAGGGCGATGGCCTGCTTGGGGCAGCGCTGAACAGCCTCCTCCATGACGGCACGCTGGTCATCGGCGGGGGTCTCGTCGAGGACATAAAGGAAGTCGTCGTCCCGCACCTCGAACACGGCCGGCGCGATCTGCATGCAGATCGCATTGCTCTCACACAGGTCGTAATCGACGACCACTCGCATGGCAACCCTCCCTCTCGGTGATTCGGATCAGGGCCCGCAACCCCGGGCCCGATACGAACCTAGGCGCCGACCACCCCTCAGGGCTTGTCCGCGCCCACCACCCACATGGCGAAGTACTGGGCACCGCCACCGTAGGCGTGCCCGAAGGCCCGCCGGGCACCATCCACCTGGTGAGCGCCGGCCATCCCGCGGACCTGCAAGGCGGCCTCGGCGAAACGGATCATTCCCGAAGCACCGATGGGATTGGACGACAGCACTCCGCCCGAGCAGTTAACGGGGAGATCACCGCCGTCGATGCCGGTCGAGCCATCCTCCACCATCCGCCAACCCCGATCGGGTTCAGCAAAACCGAGACTCTCCAACCACATGGGCTCGTACCACGAGAACGGCACATACATCTCCACTGCGTCGATCTCGGACCGGGGATCGGTTATGCCAGCCTGGGAGAATACGTCGACCGCGCAATCCCGGCTGGCCTGTGGATTGACCTCGTCGCGACCCGGGAAGTTGTTGGCCTCCGAGCGCATGGCGGCGCCGTGTACCCACGCCACCGGCCCGTCGGCCGCGTCACCGGTCGCCTCGTCTCCCAAGACCATGGCACAGGCTCCATCCGACGACGGACAGGTCTCTGAGAACCGGATGGGATCCCAAAGCATCGGCGCGTTGACCACCTGGTCGAAGGTCAGGTCGGGCTGGTGCAAGTGGGCGTAGGGATTCCGAAGGGCATGACGACGGTCCTTGAATGCCACCATGCAGCCGATCAGTTCGGGCGCATCGGAACGGGCCATGTACCGACGGATGATGGGCGAAAAGTATCCGCCAGCCCCCGCGTTGATGGACACCGAAAACGGCTGGGGCAACGAGAGAGCCCAGGTGGCATTGGACTCAGACTGCTTTTCGAAGCCCAGCGTCAACACCCGACGATGGATACGACCCTGGATCAGAGAGGTGGCGACCAACGCGGTGGACCCACCCACCGAGCCGGCGGTATGGACCCGCAGGATGGGCTTGCCCACGCAACCGAGGGCGTCGGCCAGGAAGAGTTCGGGCATCATCAGGCCTTCGAAAAAGTCGGGTGCCTTGCCGATGACCACGGCATCGATGTCTGCCCATGTGCAGGAAGCGTCCTCCAGAGCCCGAAGGGCCGCTTCGCGAACCAGTCCGGCGATGGACACGTCGCCCCGGGTCGACTGGTAGCGCGTCTGACCTACGCCGAGGACCGCTGTGCGCTCGCCGAGGCTCCCCACCGTCACTCCCCCTCCAGGAGGCACACCAGGTTTTGCTGGAGGCACGGGCCGGACGAGGCATGGGCGAGGGCCCGGTCAGCGTCGCCGGATGCCACCTGGCGGGCTGCCTCGGCGATCCGCACTAGGCCGGCGGCCATCAGGGTGTCGCCAGCCAGCGACCCGCCGGACGGGTCAATCCGGACGTCGTCGCCGAGAGACAGTTCGCCGGTCAGGAGGTGGACCTGGGCAGTGCTCGACGCGTGTAGTTCAGCCACGTCCGCGGCGTCAGCCTCGAACCCCGCCTGGTCGGCGGCCCGGGCCGCGGCCAGGGCGGCCGACGGGGACCGGGTGAGGTCCCGTACCCCGAGGCCGTGAGCGTCAACCCGGTGGTCGATGCCCCGGATCCACGCCGGCCGGTCGCAGAGTTCGCGGGCCCGGTTGCCGGCGGCCAACACCACTGCGCATCCACCGTCGGCCTCGGCCGCCAAGTCGGCAGCCCGTAGCGGATCAGCCACTACGGCATCAGCCATCACGTCGTCCACCGTGACGTCGGCCGAGGCCCGTAGAGCGTTCGGGTTGCCCACCGCATTGCGCTGGCTACGTACGGCGATTCCAGCCAACTCCTCGACGGTTACGCCTCCCGATTCGAGTAGTCGACGGGCCTGCAGGGCAGCCACGGAGTGGGCATCGGGCCACAGGGGCGCCATGGCGTACGGATCCAGCTGTACGGCTAGCACGTCACGGCGCGATCCCGGTGAGGATTTGCCGTACGAGTAGACGAGTGCCGTGTCCACCTCGCCAATCTGGAGCTTCACCCACGCCTCGTAGAGGGCGAAGGCGCCATCCATCTCGACGTGGCTCTCGGCAATCGGTGGGAAGGCCCCTACGGCGTCCAGCGTCTGGACGAACGAGAACCCCTGCCCGGCCAGGAAATCGCTGCTGCCCGAACAGGTGAAACCGATGTCGTCCTGACTTAGACCTACCAAATCTCGGGCCTGGTTGATCAACGGCACCATCAACTGGACATCGGTGGTGAACGTCAGCGCCTCCACCTGGTGGACGGCTGACGAGACGACTGCCACCTCACGCATCTTCAACCACCTCCCCTGGAGCGGAGTCCCGCCAGGCGCGGTTACCGGCCCGGTCCACCGGGACGTCGGGTTCGCCGGTCGGCTCCCAGTGGAGGACGTTCTCGGCAGTGGCCCCCAGATCCTCGTCGGGCTTCCACACCGCCCTGACCCGCATGCCGATCCGCACGTCATCCAGGTCGCAGCCCGCTACGAGACCCAAGAAGCCGATGTCGGCGCCGTCTAGGTGGATCCATGCGCTGACGTACGGCGTCGGCAGGTCATCGCGGCCCGGTATAGGCAGGTGGGTGACGCAGAAGTTGCCGACATGGCCGGTATGGGCCAACTCCACCATCTCGGTGGCTGCCACGCCGTGGCGGGGGTCCACGCCACGGGGCGGCACGAACACCGCCCCGTCGACCGGTGATCGGTTCCCCAGGATGCGCTTGTCGGCATAGGCATGCAGGTACTCCTGGGCCGCTGCGCTGGGAATGAAGTCGTACTCCAAGCGAATGGGCGTCCGGATGGATCGCACCGTTTCGTCGGTCCCGTCAACGGCTCTTTCCGTACCCTCCGCACTGTTCTCCGCCTGCCCGGTGCCCTCGGGGACGAAACCCTTCAGGTCGGTGATGTGGCCGACGCGTTCGGCCTTCCAGACGGCCTCGACCCGCATGCCGGTGGCCATGTCGTCGGCCGACTCCACGAGCACCCCATGGAGCATCGGCGTGTCGGCGCCATCGAGGCGAACGAGGGCTAGGCCGTGGGGTTCCTCCCACGGCGAGCCGGGGCGGGGCGGGTCCACCCAGGTCCAGGTCTCGATCACGCCGGTGGATCCCACCTCGACGATCTCGGTGATGGCGTCTCCCGTCTCCGGGTCCACCTCGGCGGCAGGTACGAACACTCGACCGTCAGTTCTGCGGGAGCCCACGATCCGACCGTCCCGCAGACCGGTCATGAAGGCGCCCACCACCGGACCGGTGGTCCGGGTGAACGGATACTCGATGACCAGGTCGGCCCGTAGGCGCCCTCGTTCGTCGGAAACACCGGTCACAGCGTGGCCTCCGACGACCTTTGCGGGAACAGATCGGATCAGAAGTCGATGACCTGACGGATTACGTCGGCGTCACCCAGGCACGCCATGGCGTCGTTTACCTCGTCGATCCGGATGCGCCTCGTGATCATCCCGTCGAGGTCGAGGCGACCCGCCTTGTAGAGGCGAAGGAAGCGGTTGAAGTCGGTCCGCACGTCGGCGCCGCCGTACATGGAGCCCACCAGGGTCTTCTCGGAGAAGAACATTTCGAACGCCGACAGGGCGAATGTCTCCTCGGCCCGTCCTACGCCGACGATGCACGCCGTACCGCCCCTACGGGTCATGTCGAAGGCCTGTCGCATGGTTGTCGGCATGCCTATGCACTCCAGCGTGAAGTCGAAGCCCTCTCCGCCGGTGATCTCGGCCAGCGCCGCTGGTAGGTCGTCGGGGAGCACTCCGTGTGTGGCGCCGAACGCCTTGGCCCGGTCCAGTTTCCCCTCGTGGAGGTCGACGGCCACGATCTCAGCCGCCCCGGCAATCCGGGCGCCCTGGATGGCGGCCACGCCAACACCGCCAGCACCTATGACCAGCACCGAGGAGCCGGGGGTGACCTTCGCGGTGTTCAGTGCTGCACCCACGCCAGTGGTGACTCCACAGCCCACCAGTGCAGCCACGTCCAACGGAACATCGGTGTCGATCTTGATAGCCGCGATTCCGGGGACGATGGTCTCCTCGGCGAACGTGCCACAGCCCGTCATCGACGAGACGACCTCGTCACCCCGACGGAATTGCTGGTTCAAGAACATCGACGTCATGCCGTTCATGCACAAGTTGGGCTGACCACGGCCGGTGCAGTACGGACAGGTACCGCACGGCGGGGAGAAGGCGATGATCACATGGTCACCGGGCACCACGTGGGTCACCCCGTCACCCACGGCTGTGACCACGCCGGCGCCCTCATGGCCAAGCACCGCCGGCGGGGCTAGCGGGATGGTGCCATTCATGGCCGACAGGTCCGAGTGGCAGACGCCGCTGTGGGCGATCTTCACCTGGACGTCACCGGGCGCGATGTCTCGGAGGGTCACGTCGTCGGCGATGACCAGTTCCTCGGTAGGCGTCTCGGTCAGGATCGCAGCGAACATCGGTATCTCCAGTTCCGTCGCACCCGAATGGTGTCGACACGGCGAACGTACCTGTCGGCCCCGGTCGGCGAGAAACCCGACCAAAAGGCCCAAGGGGGCGATCTCTCACTATCGCGGGATGGATCTCAGGACCTCCCGTTTCAAGCGGGTCGGCTCGCTCGAGGTCATCCCGCGGTCCGGGCCAGAACGCCTGGACTGGCCACCTCGATGGCCAACTCCCTGGCCGGCTTCGATCAGTACATGGGATCCCACGACTAGGTCAGGGCTCCCGGGCGCTCACCGGGCAGCGTCGCTCCGACTTTCGATTAACTGGTATCAGGTGGCGCTGGCTGCGCAGATCTCAGCGATAGCGGCACCCAGCGCGGCGTCGAACTCAGCGGCGTCCTGACCGATCGACAAATCCTCCACGAGCGCCCGCGAGAAGCTGGCCACCATGCCGAGGTTGCGCGCCAGGCGGTCGTTGGCCTCCTGACGGGAGTAGCCGCCGGAAAGCGCTACCAGTTTGAGCACCTTCGGGTGGTCCGCCAGTTCCCGGTAGAGGCCATCCACCTCGGGCAGGGTCAACTTGAACATGACCTGGTCGCCGTCGGCGACCGAGTCCAGACCAGCCAGCAGGGCCACCTTCAGCTGGTCCTCGGCCTCGGCCTTGGACGGGCTGTGGATATCAACCTCCGGCTCGAGGATGGGCACCATGCCATTGGCCAGGATGCGGGCCCCCTCGGCGAACTGTTGGTCAACGATGGCCCCGACGCCCGTCTCGCCGGCCTCCTTGATCACCGAACGCATCTTGGTACCGAAGATCCCTTTGGCCCGACCGCGGTCCAAGAGGCCTTCCAAGCCGGGGTTGGGCTTCATCAGTTGGACGCCGTTCGACTCATCGGCCAACCCCTTGTCGACCTTGAGGAACGGGACCACGCCCTTGGCTTCCCACAGGTACTCGGACGAGGGGCGGCCATCGATCTCGCGATCCATCGTGCCCTCGAACAGGATGGCCCCGAGGACCCGGTCACCACCGAAGGACGGGCTGGTGACGATGCGGGCCCGCATGGTGTGGATCTGTTCGAACATCTCCTCGTCACCGGAATACGCATCCGCACTAACCCCATACTTGGCGAGGGCACCGGGTGAACTCCCGCCGCTCTGGTCTAGGGCGGCGATGAAGCCTCGATGGGCTCGGACCGATTCGTGTTGGGTCTGGTTGATGGTCGACATTCCTCAGCCGTTCTATCCGTTGGTGTATCTGATCGGTCTCTCTGGCGGGCCGGTGCCTCAGGCCTCAGGCTCTAGGTCTCGGTCGGCGACGACGATCCCGTCGTCGTCGGCCCATAGCCACGTGCCGGGAGCCAGGTCCACGCCCGCCACGGCGACTGGGACATCCCGATCGCCGCCACCTCGCTTCACGCTCCTACGGGGACATGTCCCGCGGGCACGTATGCCCACCGGTGCCTCTCGGAGCTCGGCGACGTCGCGGACGCATCCATCCACCACGATGCCCGCCCAACCGTTGTCGGCAGCCAGCATGCCGAGGTTCCCGCCCACGAGGGCGCACCGATCCGAGCCCCCGCCGGCCACCATCAGTACCCGACCGTCACCCGGCTCCTCCAGGGCGTCACGGACCAGCGAGTTGTCCTCAAAGACGTCCAGCGTTGAAATCGGTCCGCTGAAGGCGCCCACTCCCCCATAGGAGGTGAACCCGCCGACCAACACGCGCACGGCGTCGCCATGGTCATCGCAAAGGTCAGCCGTAGGCATCACCGTCGGGTCAACTCCCACCGATGAACTCGTACAAGCGGTCCTTGGGCCGACCCACAGTGGCCACCAGTGGGCCGCCGCCGGCCAGATCGCCCCGGATCAGGACGGGTCGTTGAAGAAGCGCCTTGCGGCGGGCGAGTAGTTCGACCACGGCTTGGACGTCACCCACGTAGTCGTCCTCGACCAGGTCCAGCTTCTTGAACTGTGAGTCCTTCCGGACCAGGTCCTCCACGGGGTCAGCCAATCCGTCGGCGATTCGCCGTAACAGCGATTCGTCGGGTGGCTCCTTCATGTAGAGCACAACGTCGACCTCGACCCCCAGTTCCTCGGCGACCGCCAAGGCGTTCTTGGAAGCGTGTCAATGGGGGTTGTGTAGAACGGTGAGGTCTGCCACGGAAACTCCTATCGGTCTGGTCGAATCTAGAGGGATCGGGCGGAGAGAGGAGTCAGTCGGGATGCTCGACGTGGGCCCGGAGGTGAGTACCGGCCTCGTCGGTCCACCCTTTGGAACGGGCGTAGTCGAACATGCCTGAGAAGCCCTCGTCCCAGGCCTCATCGGTCCGACCGGAGAGCCAGTGGCGGATGGCGGCCTCGGCGATCCACTGGTGATCGCCGTCGGTCCGGGTGCCTTCGCCCATGGTGGCCGCCAAGTCCTCGTTGGTAAACCCGGCCAGCGTTTCGACGTGGAAGTCGGTGAACACGTCGTGTTCGTCCACCTGGACGTCGCCGGCCGCGTCGACCCGGATGATCACTGGTCCGGGTCCCGACCAGCCGTCTCCATCTGGTCGCCGACGTCTGGCCGCCTGCATCGGAGTATTGCCACGGGACCGACCCTAGAAACCGCGCCACATGGGGTCGCGGCGCTCGCGGAAACTGGCGATGCCCTCGGCCGAGTCGAAGGTTCCATTGTTGAGTTCCACGGCCCACGCCTCGTTGTCCTCCAGCGTGCGGCGATCGACGTCGAGCGACCGGTTCACCAGCCACTTGGTCAGCATGAGGCTGCGGGTCGGGCCGCTGGCCAGGCGTTCGGCCCAGTCGATGGTGGCCTCGATCAAGTCGTCGCCAGAGACCACCCGGTTGCAGAGTCCAAGCGAGAGAGCATGTTCAGCGGTGATGTCCTCGGCGAAGAACATGAGTTCCTTGGCCTTTTGGAGCCCCACCAGCCGGGGCAGGATCCAGGCGCCAAGCCCGTCGGGCACCAGGCCTCGCCGGGCGAAAATCTCAATGATCTTGGCGTGGTCGGCCATGATCACCAGGTCGCAGCACAGCGCCAGGTGGGCACCTACGCCGGCCGCCGTGCCGTTCACAGCTGCGATCACCGGCAGTTCGCTGTCCAGGATCGCTGGCATCAACTTGAGTTGGCCGTCAAGCATCATGCGACGGGATTCGCCGACGGCCGATGGAGGAGCGTCGTCGGGCCGGGGAGCGAACTCTCGACCGACGCTGATGTCGGCGCCCGGGCAGAAGAGCTTTCGACCCGTCGCGGTGATCACGATGGCCCGGGCCTCGAAGCGGCCGTTGCAACCGTTGACTAGCCCGGCCATACGGTCCCGCATCTCCGGCGAGAGGGCGTTGCCCTTGTCGGGGTTGTCGATGGTGATCCAGGCCACCTGGTTCCGGATCTCGAACCGGACCAGTTCCTCGGGATCTGGTGCCTTGGGGGTCTCGTCATCGGTCATCGACGCCGACGGTAGTCGTCGCCCCCTCCACAGGTGGTCACCATGCCCGTCCGGCCGCGGCAGCGAGGCTGTCCACCCTCAGTGCGGGGACCCCTGTAGTGATGTTTCAGACAGCGTCTACTCCGCGTTCGCCGGTCCGGATGCGGACCAGGTTGCCGACATCGGTAACCCAGACCTTGCCGTCGCCGATCTTCTCGGTGCGAGCGGCGGCCACTATGGCATCCACCACCTGGTCGGCCACGCCGTCGTCGACTACCACCTCGACCCGGGTCTTCGGGGTAAACAGCACCTTGTACTCGGTCCCTCGGTAGGTCTCGCTGTGGCCGCCCTGTCGTCCGAAGCCCTGGACCTCGCTGACAGTCATGCCCTGGACGCCCAGGGTGGCGAGGCCGTCCTTCACGTCATCGAGCTTGAAGGGCTTGATGACCGCTGTGACCAACTTCATGGTGTGCTCCCGTTTCTCCCGGATGCCTCAGGATTGTCGCCGTCGATTTGATACGAATCATTCTCTGTACCAGTAATCGATGCAAGTATCTGGCATCCATCTGGCCAATTCTGTCTTTTTGTACCATTACAATGAACAATCGTGCGAACGGGTCCAGCCATCGTGGAATCCGCCGACCCGACGGGTCGACGTCGGCGACTCGTGATTCGCCTGGACGAGGACGGCGTCGTCCCCCTCTACGAACAGCTCCGAGCCCAACTCTCGGTGATGGTGGCCGTCGGACACCTCGTGGCCGGCTCCCGGCTTCCCACAGTGCGCTACATGGCCAGCGCCCTCGGCCTAGCCCCCGGCACGGTGGCCCGGGCCTACCGGGAGTTGGAATCCGACGGAGCGCTCGAGGGTCGGGGTCGCCGAGGCACCTTCGTAGTGAACGAGCCCCCACACTCCGAACCCCTCCGGCAACGTCGCGAGCGGCTGGCTTCGGCCGCCAACCGCTTCGCCTTCGAATTACGGCAGCTCGGCGTGGACCGTGAAGCAGCCCACCAGTTCCTGAACGAGGCTCTCGACCGGTCGGCCGAGGACGAGCCGCATCCTTGAGTCAGGTACCGAAGACGGGGGCGGGGTCAGGGCTCTCGGAGATCGAACGATGTACTGCATCGCCCACCTCGTCAACGGCGAACCGACGCTCCCCCACCGAGATCACGCTGCCATGCTGCCAACCGTCGCACACGTTTAGTTGTCCTCCGGTGGCCTCGAAGACCCGACCGGTCACGTCACAGCCCGCACTCCCCAGCCACACCATCAACGGTGACACGTTGGCCGGATCCTTCTCGTCCCATGACTCCTCCGGCGCCTCGCCATAGAACACGCCCTCGGTCATTCTGGTCCGGGCATCGGGGGCCACCCCATTGACCAGAACGCCGTAGCGGCCCCACTCGGCCGCCGCCTGGACCACCAGAAGGGCGATGCCCGCCTTGGCCGCCGCGTAGTTGCCCTGCCCGATGCTGCCCATTAGTCCGGCACCCGACGACGTCATGACCACTCGCCCGGCCACCTCCGCACCGGCCTTGGACCTCTCGCGCCAGTGGGCGATGGCGTGGCGGGCTGGAGCGAAGTGCCCCTTCAAGTGAACCCGAGTCACCGAATCCCACTCCTCCTCGCTCATGTTGGCCAACATCCGGTCTCGCAGGAACCCGGCATTGCAAACCAGCGTGTCCAGGCGCCCCCAGGTGTCAACGGCCCGGGCCACCAGAGCCTCGGCCTGATCCCAGTCAGCGACGTCCGCTCCGTCCACGATGGCCTCGCCGCCCAATTCCTCGATGGCGGCCACTACCTCGTGGGCTGGACCCTCAGCCGCGTCAACGCCCTGGCCCTCACGGCCCACGCCCAAGTCGTTGACCACCACGCGAGCACCCTCGGCGGCGAAGGCCAACGCGTGGGCCCGGCCGAGCCCTCGACCGGCACCGGTCACGATGGCCACCCGTCCGTCGCAACTTCCCATTGAACCGACCCTCCGGTCTCCGTCGTCTCAGGTCGGCCACCCTACGGACCCGGAACCACCACTGAACCACGCCAGGCTCAGGCCACCTGAATCCGGCCCACCTCCGCGCCAGCCCGGTTGAACAACAAGTCGTGACCTGACGTCGGTAGACGCCCCAATTCTCCCAGGAGGTGCACTACCGCTGCGTCGGCGGCCCGTCGGGCACCATCACGGACCTTCAAGGCCAGCCCCAGTCGATCATCGGGCAGCACGGCACAAAACACGCCCTCGGCGCCCGTCTTGCACACGGTCGATCCGGTGGCCTCCCGGATCACCCGTGTGCAGGTACGACTGCTGCCCGCCACGTAGAGCGGCTCAGCCCGCATGGCGTCCAGCAAGCGGGTGGCCGGCGCTCCCTGTGGTGCCGCCCCAAGTCCGGCCCAGGCCCGAGCGAGCCCGTCTAGCGGTACCGACCAGACGGGTATTCCGCACCCGTCCACCCCCGGAACTAGACCAGTCAGGTCCACCCCGCAGGCCTCGGCTAGAGCGGGGGTTACGTGATCGGCCTGCAGCGGGTGTGTGGGATCCAGATACCCGTGGAGGGGTAGGTCGAGATGGCGCAGCACGGTCAGGAAGCCGACGTGCTTGCCCGAGCAATTATTGTGGGTCTGATCTGGAACGGCCCCAGTCACCACCATGGCGGTCGCCGACGGCTCATGCATCGGTGGGTGGCTGCCGCAAGCCAGCGCCCCGACGTCCAGCCCGAGACGACCTAGCCAGGCCACTATCGCCTCGACGTGGCGAGGTTCACCGTCGTGGCTCGCGCAGGCCAGTGCCAGCTCGACGTCACCCAGACCAAAAGCGTCGGCGGCCCCAGTTCCCACTAGCGGCAGCGCCTGGATGGGCTTGGCGGCTGACCGGGGCATCACGTCCCGACCGGGGTACCCGTGGGCCCGGACCAGCCGCCCCTCGACGTCGACCACGGCCACGTCGACCTCGTGTCGACTTTCGACCCGGCCGCCTCTGGTGATCTCGATGACCAGCGCGCCAGTCACGGTCATGGCATCCGCTCAGACATGTCCCCAGTATTCCCTCCTATCCCGTCAGCGGGAAAGAGGCCAAAGCGATGGGGTCAGGCAGCGAGGTGCTCCACGGCGGGGTCCGCCGCTGTCCCGGTGCCCCGTAGACCGTGGATCCGGGCGTGGAGTCGGTCCACGGTCCGGCTAGCCGTGGTCTGGAAGAGGAATGGGAGGACGGCGTGAACGGTGGCGGCCATAGCCGCTAGGGCCAGCGACCTGGCGAATCCGAAGGCAAAGCGTGCGTGCTGAGACCAGGTTTCGCCGACTGAGGCCGGATGCGCCGTGAAGGGTCCGCGAGAGCGGGAACCGGGCAGGGATTCACTGTGCCTAACCATGACAAGACCGTACGGACGGACCGGCGGGAAGTCCGTGCGTTCTCATGCGAGTCAAGCAGCACTATGCATGATTATTTTTCATATCGGTCGATCAGCGCACTAACCTTGCAGCATGGATGACATCGACCGGAATCTGCTCCGCCTTCTCCAGGAGGACGCCTCACTATCCACCGCCGACCTGGGGACCGCTGTAGGCCTCTCAGCCACCTCCTGCTGGCGACGGATCCAACGCCTCCAAGATCAGGGCGTCCTCCGGGGGCGGGTGGCCCTCGTCGACCCGGCATCCGTAGGACGAGGCCTGACCGCACTGGTCGAGATCCAAGCCACCGACCACTCGGCCGACTGGCTGGAACAGTTCACGCAAGGCATCGAGGAGTTCCCCGAGATCGTGGACGCCTGGCGAACCAGCGGCCAGATCGACTACATGCTCCGGGTACTAGTGCGCGACATCACCGCCTACGACGACTTCTACAAGCGGATGACCCGACGGATCAACTTCGCAGGATTCCGGTCGATCTTCGTCATGGAGGAACTCAAGTCCACCACCGCCGTCCCCCTGGACAACCCGGCCTGACCTGGTCAGCGGGTGACGCCGACCACCGCACCGGCGGTGGCCTTGACCAAATCCTTGGGCTTCACCGGAAACACGGAATCGGGTGTACCGGCTGCCGCCCAGACCTGATCGAAGTCCATGAGATGCGGGTCGACCAACGTGCGTAGCGGCACGGTGTGGCCCAATGGCGGAGTTCCACCAATGGCAAACCCAGTCGCCGCCCGAACCTCACTGGCTCCGGCGATACGGATCTCAGTACCCAAGTAGGACGCCAGGCGTTCCTCGTCAACCCGGCGACCACCCGAACACAGGACCAGCACCGGTCGGACGTCGGCCATGAACACCAGTGACTTCACGATCTGGTCGACGTGACAGCCCACAGCTTCTGCCGCGTCGGCGGCCGTCCGGGTACCACCGGGATACTGCTGCACCTCGACTTCCAGCCCCGAGGCCTCGGCCTCGACGGTGAAGCGCTCGATGGCGTCGCTCCGACGACTCATGATCTCCGGCCCATCGGACGATTCTAGGGTGGAGCGGCCGACACGGTACCGTCCGGCGCATGGCTTCTATGGATCCTCGTCGTCTCCTGCTGTTCCACAACCCCGGCTGAGGAAAATCCCGGGGCGCCCTTGAGATCCTCGAGGAGCGCGACGTCGAGTTCGACGTCATCGAATACCTGACCGAACCACTGGACCGCTCCATGCTGGTCCACATCCTGGATCTGGTAGACGAGGCTCCGGCCGACATGGTGCGTCGGGACGCCACGTTCACCGACCTCTCCGTCGACCCGGCCCGGTTGGAGAATCCATCCGAGGTGGTCAACCTGCTGGCCGCCCATCCAGGCCTGATGCAGCGACCCGTCGCCATCCTGGGTAACCGGGCGGTGGTGGCCAGACCGTCCGAACGCATCCTCGAACTCCTCGACGATTAACCGAGCCCAACCGACCCCAATGACCGCTCCGGACGAGGGGCCACTGCTGGCCGAGACGGTGACCAAGGCGGCACGGCGCTATGGCGACCGGGCGGCCTTTCGCCTCACGCCCAGTGCCGGGAACTCCACGGTCGGCGAACTCTCCTACCAGGAACTGGACCGGGCCACCGATGAGGCGGCCGTCGGGCTGGTCGCCCGGGGTATCGGGCCGGGCAGCGTGCTGCTGCTCTCCCTCCCGTCGGGGACCGACTACGCCGTGGCGTACCTGGCAGCGGCCAAGGTCGGGGCTACAACGGCGGGCGCCAACCCACGCCTCCGAGCTAGGGAACGGGCATTGCTCGTCGACACCGTCGACCCCGACCTGGTACTGGCCACCGGTCCCCTCTCCGACGGGATCCCCGCCGATCAACGGGTGGAACTGGTCGAGCCCTGTGACGACCCCGGCCGTCCGCTGCTCGCCCTTCGGAACAGTGGCGACGTGGCCCCAATTGCTTCAGCCGATCCCGACCGACCTACCTGCATCTGCTTCACCTCGGGTTCCACCGGAGACCCCCGCGGCGTCTGGTTCACTGATCGGCAACTGGCAGCCATTGGCGGCCTGGACGCCGGCGGCGCCTGGGGCTCGGGCGAGCACATGGTCAGTGGCACAGCGTTCGCCCACGTGGGCGTGATGACCAAGATCGGATGGCAACTGGCCTCCGGAGCCACCATCCACGTCATGGACCGGTGGACGGCCGCGGGCCTGTTGGACCTAATCGAGCGGTATCGACTCCCGGCAGTCAACGGTGTGGCCGCCCAGGTCGCGCTGCTCATGCAGGAGCCGAACTTTGAGCAAAGGGACCTGTCCTGCGTCCGCTCCATCGTGGTCGGAGCCGGACCATCCCCGCCAGCACTGGTCATCGAGGCCCGTACGAGGTTCGACGCCCCCTACGTGATCCGCTACTCGTCCACGGAGTCTGGCGGCATCGGATTGGGGACAGGACTGGACGCCGACGACGAGGAGGCGCTCCACACGGTGGGCCAACCCCGCCCTGGCGTCGCCGCCGAGGTCCGGGACCCCGAAGGGCGGGCCCTGGCCACCGGGGAGATCGGCGAACTCTGGCTCCGAACGCCCAGCGCCATGTCGGGCTACTGGAACGATCCCGACGGCACCGCGGAGTCGCTGGTGGACGGCTGGCTTCATACCGGCGACCTAGCGCGGGTGGACGACGCTGGCTGCTTCCGCCTGTCCGGACGGGTCAAGGAGTTGTACATCCGGGGGGGCTACAACGTGTACCCGATGGAGGTCGAGGCGGTGCTGAGTACCCACCCGGAGATAGCCCAGGTTGCCGTTGTACCCCGCCCCGATCCAACCATGGGTGAAATCGGCGTGGCCGTAGTGGTCCCCACCCGTCCCGACCAGCCTCCAACACTGGACGATCTATCGGTCCACGGCCGCGACACCTTGTCGAGTTACAAGCTGCCCGAGGCCATCCGCATTGTGGACCATCTCCCGCTGAATGCCGGCGACAAGTTGGACCGTCGCTCCCTTGCCACTCGGGAATCCGACTGGGAAGCCGAACACTGATCCCTCAGCGGCGACGCCCGCGGGACAATCGACGTTCTCGGTCCACCTCGCGCTCGCGCTGATCGACCAGTTCGGCACGCAACGACCGATAGCGGTCCACTCGCCGATGGTCGACCCGGCCAGCCTCCACCTCGGACCGCACCGCGCAGTCAGGCTCGGTGTCGTGCACACAGTCGGCAAACCGACAGTCAGCCGACCGCTCCTCAAGATCGCCGAACACCCGAGCCAGGGCCTCCTCGGCATCCCAGATCCCCACGGCCCGGATCCCGGGGGTGTCGACCAGCAAGCCCCCCTCGGGACGCAGTACCAATTCCCGGCTCACGGTGGTATGGCGTCCCTTGGCGTCACCGGTCCGGACCGTCCCGGTGGCCAGCACCTCTTCTCCTACCAGAGCATTAACCAGGGTGGACTTCCCGGCACCCGACTCGCCCAGCAGGGCGACGGTCCGGCCGGGCGCCATGAGCGCGGCAACCAAGTCCAGCCCCGACCGGTCCCGACCCATGCCGACGGCCAGCACGTCGACGTCAGGAGCCAAGGCCCGCACGGTCGCGGCAACCTCGACGGCCGCCTCGGGTTCACGATCGACTTTGGTCAGGACCACGACCACCTCAACTCCGCTGTCCCATCCCAGTACCAGAAACCGTTCTAGGCGTCCCGGGGGCAGGGGCCGGTCCAGACCGTGCACGATAAGCACGAGGTCCACGTTGGCCACCAGCACCTGCTCGACCACGGCCTCGGAAGGGTCCCGACGCGACACCGTGTTGACGCGCTCCAGCACCCGCGAGATCAGGGGGCCTAGTTCCGGATCGTCGACCACCACCACCCAGTCGCCAGTCGCCGGTGCCACCAGGTCCTGAGATCGCAGAGAGTCCGAGAGCACCCGCAGGTGACCATCATCGGTCACAAGGTCGCACTCGCCCCGGTCAACCCGCACGATCCGCCCCAGGCGACCGTCATCGGGGCGCGCTCCTCCCCGCCAGCCATAGGCGCGCAGAAGATCGGGGTCCATCGATACCGATGCTAGGGCCCGTTTCCCGACCTCTCCGGTTCAACGCCCTTCAGGAGAAGGCTCCTACCCGAGACGAAGGGTCTCCAGCGGCTCCAGGCGGGCCGCCTTCGACGACGGGTACAGCCCAGCCACCACGGCCACCCCAACCGACACCAGTGACCAGCCGACCAACCCGGCCACACTCAGCACCATTGTGTAGCCCCGTTGGGCTGCCACCCCCCAGACCACGCCGGCACCCACCAGCGCACCGAGGATCCCTCCAAACACCCCGACCACGAGAGCCTCGAACAGGAACTGGACGGCGATGGTCCCCCGACTGTGGCCGAGCGCCCGCCGGATACCGATCTCCGAGGACCGCTGGATCACCGAGATGGACATCACGTTGGCGATGCCGACGCCACCCACGATGAGCGCCAGACCGCCCATCATCTTGGTCAGATTGTTGAGGCTCTCGTCGACCTGGGACTGAGCATCCAGCAGGTCTGTGGGCACCGAAGCATTCGCCCCGTCAGGGCCGCCCAGGCTCACCACCGTGGGGATCTCCTTGGCCACTAGCGCTGTGTGCTCGGGCGCCCGGACGTACAGTCGGCTCGGATCGGGATCGTCGAGGTCCCAGTCGGCGACCGCAGCGGTGAACGTCAGGAACACCGCTGAGTCCATCGACGGCTCCAGTAGGACCCAGTCCAAAACCCCGATCACGCCGTACTCCAGGCCGTTCAGTTCGATGGTCCGGGCCTCGCCGGCCAGATAGCCGTACTCGTCAGCCAGGTCCCGGCCGATCACCGCTACCCGGGCACCAGACGCCTCGTCGAAGTCGTTGAGGAACCGCCCTGAGACGAGAGACACCTCCATGGTGTTGGGCAGGTCGGTGCCAGTAGCGATCACCGGCACAGGAAAGGCCCGGTAGTAATCTTCGGCGCCGGCAAAGGGCACGGTCACGATGTCGGACAACTGGCGTGTGCCAGTCACCGCCACTACGTCGGGCAGGCGCCCCACCCGAGCCACCGCGGCAGCCTCGATCACCGGATCCTGGCCAAAGCCCAACCCAGCCGAGGCGTTCACCACGATCAGGTCAGTCCCCAACTCCTGGAGTTTGGCCTTGAGGTGGCCCTTGGAGCTCTCGTTGATCCCGATGGCGGCCACGATGGCCGACACACCGAGGATCGGGCCAAGCATGATGAGCAACGTGCGAACCTTGCGGGCCGTCAAACCAGCGGTGGCCACCCCGACCAGTTCCCGGAAGCGCCTCACGAGCCCACCCTCGTACCCGCACCCAGCAGCTCGTCGGCCACGATCCGGCCGTCAAGCATGGAGATCTTGCGACGGGCCGAGTCGGCCACGTGTAGGTCGTGGGTGACGATGCAGACGGCACGTTCCGGCGACTGCAGGTCATCGAAGATCTGCAGCACGTTCTCGGCGTTGCGACTGTCCAGCGCCCCTGTTGGCTCGTCGGCCAGCACCACACCCGGGTCCGTAGAAATCGCCCGGGCGATAGCCACTCGCTGCTGCTCACCGCCCGACATCTGTACCGGGCGGTGATCGTGGCGAGCCCCCAGGTCCACCTGCTCCAGGGCATGCATCGCCCGGGACCGCCGATCCTTGGGACTCAACCCCCGATAGAGCAAAGCCGTCTCAACGTTGCCCAGTGCCGTCAAGTGCGGGATCAGGTGGAACTGCTGAAACACGAAGCCGATGGCCTCACCGCGCAACCGAGACCGCTCGGCATCGGCCAGTCGAGTCACGTCCGTACCCCGGACCCGGATAGTGCCTTCGGTCGGGAGGTCCAGCACCCCGAGTAGCCCGAGCATCGTCGACTTACCGGACCCAGACGGGCCAACGATGGATAGGAAATCCCCGGCCCGGATCTCCAGCGACACGTCGTCAAGCGCCCGCACCAGCACCTCAGTGCCATAGACGCGCGACACACCCTCGAGGGCCAGCACGACCTCGTCCTCCGTCGCCTCCTCCGGAGGCGTGGAATCGGTCACGAGCGATCGATCTCCAAGATGACGTACTCGCCGGCCACCACACCGCTGACGATCTCCACGTAGGCACCATCCAGCATCCCCGTCTGAATGGCCCGACGTTCGATCATCCCTTCAGGGGTCACCACCCGGACCGTCTCCTGACCGCCATCGGACAACACGGCGGCAATTGGGACCACCACGGCGTCAATCGACTCCTCAACCACTACGTCGATGGTCACTACGGCACCATCCACGCCTACGAGGTCCTCCACGGCCTCCACGACACCCTCGTAGGTCTCGCTCGTTCCGCTCACCGTGGCGTTGTCATCCAACTCCACGATGATCCCGGGCGACTCCTGGTCGCCAGCGTCAAGATTCACGGTCACCGACTGGCCCTCGGCCAGCTTCGCCCGATCAGTGGGCGAGGCGAACAGCGTGATGGTGAACTCCGGCTCAGTTAGATCGAACAGCGGCGTTCCCCGCTGGACATAGTCGCCCTCCTCGACGGACACCGTGCCCACCCGAACCGGCCAGTCCCCCACCACCATGTCTCCGGGCTTGAACACCACGTCGTCGTCGATAGTTCGGATTTCGACGGTGACCGAGCGCTCCCCGGCCCGCAGCAGGGCGGTCCCGGTTACAACCGCGTAATCCTGCCCCGCTTGGGCACTGCCGGAGACCTGGTAGTTGACGCTGGTGTCGGTATCGGGTGCCTGGTCGGCCACGATGGTCACCACGGCGGTGTCGCCCTCGGCGACCTCACCACCGCCCTCCAGCGTCAACTCGGGCAGGTCTGAGGACTCGATGAGCATGGTGGCCCGATCACGATCGCTCAGACGGTAGTTCCCCGCCGGATCGGCGCTCAGGCGCACAATCAGCGTCTCGTCACCCTCCACGTCGTCGTCGCTGCGGACCGGAATGGACAGCGTGACCCGCTCCTGACCTAACTGCATGGTGATGTCACCATCAGGTGCATTGAAGTCGGCGTCGGCTGTGGCTGCTCCCTCGACCACGTAGAAGACGTCGAGGTCTTCGACTAGTTCCACGGTCGTCTCGATGGTGAAGGTTGCCGCACCACCCTCGGCCACTGTCTCGCTGTCAGCTCGCAACACCAGGATCGGCACGTCGGGCACGTCCGGATCATCAATGCTTACCGTGACCTCGTCGTAATCACCAAGCACGTACCGGGCGGCCTGGGCCACCCGCAGGGTCTCGCGTGCCGACGCCAGGCGATAGTCGAGGCGCTGCTGCTCGTCCTCCAGTACCTCCAGGTCGTCGCGGGCCGTCTGGAGGGCGCTCGAACGCTTCAGAGCATCATCCAAAGCATCGTCACGGGCCGCGACCGCGGCCCGCCAGTCCAACTCGGTGACGTCCACCAGGGCGTCCTGCGCTACCTCATCACGGGCCTCCACGGCAGCCAACCAGTCCAGCTCGGTGATGTTCGCCAGGGCGTCCTGCGCTACCTCATCACGGGCCTCCACGGCAGCCAACCAGTCCAGCTCGGTGATGTTCGCCAGGGCGTCCTGCGCTGCCTCGTCACGGGCCTCGATGGCTGCGAACCGATCGAGGACGGTCACGGTTTGGTTGTAGTCACCACCCTCAGCAATGGCGTCAACAATGTCGTTGACCTTCTCGTTCAAGGCCTCGATGTTCTCGGCCTCCTCGGCATCGATGTCACCCGACTCGGCCTGAGCAATGGTGATGATCCCCAACGAGACCAGCCGAGACTCCACAGTGGTGACCGAACTCAGGCGGTCCGAAACCTCCTGAGTGTCATCCACCGTGACCTGCAGCGACTCAAGTTGCTCGCCCTCCGCCGGACTGACGTCACCTGATCGCGCCTGGTCGTCGGTGAGGATGCCAAGGGAGACCAATCGGGCCTCCACGATGGTGACCACCTCATCGGTGGCCTCCAGGTTCGCCACCTCATCCGCCTGCTCGGCGATATCTGTCACCAGCTCACCGACCCGCTCCAAAAGGTCATCCACTTCCTTACGGGCGTCGTAGACAGCCAAGGTTTGGGGCGCCACGGCAGCCAGCGAGTCGAAGCCGCCACCAATCGTCACCTCGAGGTCTTCGTAGGGCTCGCGGTCATCATCGAGGATCGTGGCGATCTCCAGGGTGACCGACGTCGACCCCGCCGGAAGCACGACAGTGGCCTCAGGTGGCCGATAGTCATCGTCGACGACCACATCGCCACCCACGGTCACCGGGATCTCCAAGTCGGCCACCGGTGCCACGTCGGTGGTAATGGTCACCACCACGGGGCGGCCCTCCTGGACCACCACGGCCGCGGAAGCGAGACTGACCGTAGGCACCGGCGTGTCGGCCACGGCCACGGCGTCGACCACGGCTGCCACGGTGCTCACCAGAGCAGCCGACTGGCTCTCTCGCAGGTCTGCGGCAGCGACCGCCGCCGGACCGATACGCACCGAAACCGCGTTGACCGGGCCGATCACGTATCCGGCTGCGTTGCCCTGCAGGCTGACCGTCACCACCTCATCGGCCTCCGGCGCCGCTCCCGTGTAGCCATGGTCGGCCTGCCAAGCGGCGAGGCCTGACCGGGTCTCCTCGGTGTAGAGGGTGTCCACCTCACCCACGTGGTAGCCGGCGGCTGACAGGACGGTCTCCAATTGGTGGACGTCGGCGCCCTCGGACCCCACATCGAGCTGGCGGTAGAAGGAGAAGTCCCCGTGGACTGCGACAGACTGGCGGCCGTCCACCAGCAGGAGAGCGTCACCTCCCTCGACGATGTCGCCGTCGACAACCGCGACATGGCCCACCTTGCCGTCCAAAGACGCTGTCACGACCTCCAACTCGTCCCGGCGCAATTCACCACGGATGGTGATCTCATCGGTCAACGTCCGGACCGCTACCGACTCGGCAATGGCTCGGTCGATCCCCGGATCCACGACGGCGGCCTCGTCGGCCCATGGCTCCCAGGCCACGGCGGCACCCACCGCCACGGCAACCACCACCAAGGTGATCAGGATCTTCCTCACTGTTCGTCTCCTCCGTCCGAAAGGTTCCGTTCGCTAATGCAGTCACGAATGTCATCGATGGCGAGATCACCGTCGGGACTGGCGAAATCCTCGCCCGGACCGAGAGATCCATCAGCATCCGGAATCGGGTCACTGACGGTCCAGCCCTTGCCCCGCAAGCAGTCGGCCAACTCGATGAACTGCTCGTTGTCCTCCCGGATCTGCTCCGGGGTCCGGCCGACTCGGGACGACTGGAACTGCTGCATCGCGTCGACGATGCCTGACTGGGCCGCGCACAAGGTAAGCGCCTGGATGTACTCCGGCTGGTTAACCGGGTCGTCGGGCCCCAGGTCGGTGTTCGGCGGGCCGATGAACTGGACCCCCTCGTCAGCCAGGCATTTGTTGAACTCCTCAAGGGCATCCATC